>Ga0316628_100000103_pt1 | contig 48834 bp, 49 predicted proteins | sample OWC_Aug_M2_C1_D5_FD_207648 | JGI IMG/M metagenome (GOLD analysis project Ga0316628, IMG submission 207648) | Wetland soil microbial communities from Old Woman Creek delta, Ohio, United States - OWC_Aug_M2_C1_D5_C | ecosystem: Environmental > Terrestrial > Soil > Wetlands | place: USA: Ohio...
GGCAGCGTCAGCAACACCGGCCTTGCCGCGGCGAACCGCTGCACCCACGGTGACCTTCTCCGGCACCACGCCGACTTCGGCGTCGATGTTGAAGGAGGTACGGTCGAACTGCGTGCTGGGGTTGTAGGCGTTGGCGTATTGTGCGCCGATGTCAGACTTCGGAGCCTTGGCATAGCTGAAGTAGAAGCCAACCGGCAGGCCGCCGATGGCACCTTGAGCCTGGCCGTCAAACGCCGTTGCCTTGGTGTAAGCCAAGCCGCCGACCAAGCCTACGCCCGGCACGACGTTACCGGTCGGCAGACCGGTTACAGCGTTGACCGTAGGAACGAGGATGGCGCCGGGAGCCGCGTTGATCGAGGTGCCGCTCCAGTTCTGGAAACCGATGCCGCTGTCCCAGCCGGCCAGGTCGCCGGTGATGGCCAGACGGGCATAGGTCGAACCCAGGGCGCCGTAACCGCCGCCGCTGTCAGGACCGATGCCAGCGAACTTGGTGACGTTGATGAAGCCCATGTCGCTCGCTGCGACCAGCGCGAGACCGGTTGCGTGAGCACCGGTACCGACGTACTGCTGGGCGGACACGGCGTTGATGTACTCGCCCTGGAAGCCCACGGTGTTGGTGATGGAGTGGATGGCGTTGGCGCCGGTGTTCATCGTTTCAAAGCCGTAGGAAGCGCCCTGGCCGTTGGTGGTGAAGGGCACTGCGCCGGCGCGGATTCCGCCTGCGCCCACGTCAACCAGGATCGGGGTCTTGACGGAATCGGCAGCGGCTGCGCCGTTGCCCAGGGTGATTTCGGTCAGGAAGCCCATGAAGTCGCTGCCGCGGCCGCCCAGGAACAGGGAGGCTTCGCCGTTGAGCCCAGCTACGAACCAGGAACCTGTCGTGGCAGTCCCGTTCGCGCTGTTGTGCGTGAAAATGCCGGGAGCCTGAATGGCATTGGTCTTCTCATAGCCCATGCTGGTCAGGAAGGCTGCGTTCACCACGGCCGGGAGGGACAGGTTGTCGCCTTCCACCTTGCCTTGCGCGCCCATCAGGGTGAAGCCGCTGGCCTTGAACGAACGGCCGAAGCTGTTCAGCAGGGGATAGTGCTGGAAGTGGCAGGCGTTACAGGCCATGCCGGTTTGGCGGGCGAACACGGGCAGAGCGGACGCTTCAGGAGCGAAAGCCGCAACAGCCAGTACACCAGCCAGAGAAAGGGCTACTTTTTTCATCATTTCTCCTCGAGGATATAGACAAAACTAATGTTAACAAGGTTTTTTCTACAACTATTCTTTGCTTCTTATACTTCGTTATCACTTCTTAACCATAGTTGCGCGGAGCAGACTCCGTGCAGCTATGGGGGCGGAGGATACCCAACACTCTGCGCGCGTGTCAAAGAGTTTTTCTCGGGACGTGGCATGAATACAACGGTCATTTCTCGGGGGTTTTCCCAGTCTGGCCGCGGTGTTGCGCGCGGGCGCGGCGTTACCCCAGCGTCGTTTCCATGGGTCGGTTTCGGCGATGCGGGTGCGTGAGGGCGCGCGGCTACGCCCACCTATTCTTTGCGCCGCAACCGCTCTTCGGCGGCGGCCAGTTGCTCCGGAGCGCCCAGCAACACCAGGACGTCTCCCGCCCGCAATACCATGTCGCCCGCCGGCTCGCTGCCCTGCACGTTGTGACGGCGCACGGCGTTCACTTCCACCTGCAGCGTGCGCAGGTTGACCTGGTCCAGCGTCTTGCCGACTGCGGCATCGCGTTCGCTCAGCAGCACGCTGTGGAAGCGCGGCTGCATGGGTTCGGCGGGCTCGCTCGCGACGTCCGAAGCGACGCGAAAATAACCGCTGAACATGCTGTAGCGGCGTGCGCGGGCTTCCTGGATGCGGCGGATCACCCGGGCAAGCGGGACTCCGGAGTGCAGGAGCGCCTGGGAGGCGAGCATCACGCTGCCTTCGGTGACTTCCGCCACCACCTCGGCGGCGCCGGCCTCCTTGAGTGCGGCGATGTGGCTGTCGTCGGTGGTGCGCACGACGACCGGCAGGTCTGGCCGCAATTCCTTGACGTGATGCAGGATTTTCAGCGCGGAGTGCTGGTCGCTATAGGAAACGACGAGCGTCTTCGCGCGCATCAGCCCCGCCGCGATCAGCACCTCGCGCCGCGCGGCGTCACCGTACACGACGCTCTTGCCCGCCGCTGCGGCCTCGCGAACATGGTGCGCGTCGAGGTCGAGTGCAATCGTGCTGATGTTCTCCTCCGCCATGAAATGGGCCAGGGCCTGGCCGCTGCGGCCGTAGCCGCAGATAATGATGTGGCCTTCCACCGCCATGCTGCGCACCGCGATCTGGTGGATCTGCATGGCGCGGTTCATCCACTCAGCGGGGGAGATGCGGCGCACGATGGCCTCGGAATAGTGGAGCAGGATCGGCGCGGCGAGCATGGAGAGCAGCATCGCAGCGAGCACGTTCTGGGCGATGGCCGCGGAAAGCAGGTGTTCGCTCCCGGCGAGCGTCAGCAGCACGAAGCCGAATTCGCCCGCCTGCGCCAGCCCCAGCCCGGTGCGTATCGCGGTGCCCCAGTCCCCGGAAAAGCGCCGCGCCAGCAGCGCGACCGCCGCGGCCTTGAACGCGAGCAGGATGAGGAGTATCAGCAGTATCCACCCGAATCCCGATATCGTGCTGCGCACGTCGAGCATCATGCCGATGGTGACGAAAAACAATCCAAGCAGCACGTCGCGAAAGGGCTTGATGTCGTCTTCCACCTGGTAGCGGTATTCGGTTTCGGAAATCAGCATGCCCGCCACGAACGCGCCAAGCGCCAGCGAGAGCCCGGCTTGCTTGGTGAGCCAGGCCAGCCCGAGGGTGAACAGCAGCACGTTGAGCACGAACAATTCGGAGGACTTTTGCTGCGCGACCAGATGGAACCAGGGGCGCAGCAGACGCTGCCCGAATATCAGCAGGGCGGAAAGAATCACGGCTGCCTTCAGCAGGGCCGCGCCGAAAGCGGCAGGCAGCGCCTCCGCACCGGAGACCAGCGCCGGAATGAGGATGATCAGCGGCACCACGGCGAGGTCCTGGAACAGCAGGACGCCCATGATGTATTGACCGTGCGCCGTGTTGAGCTCGGCGCGCTCGACCAGGATCTTGCTGACGATCGCCGTGGAAGACATGGCCAGTACGCCGCCCAGCGCCAGCCCGGCGCGCCAGTCGAGGCCAAGCGCCAGCGAGGCGAGCATCACCAGCAGCATGGTGGCGGCCACTTGGGCGGTGCCCAGGCCGAACACTTGCCGCTGCATGCCGCGGAGGCGTGCAAGGCTGAATTCCAGGCCGATGCTGAACATCAGGAAGACCACGCCGAATTCGGCGATGTGCCTCGTCTCGGGCGTATCCGGAATCCATCCCAGTGCATGCGGACCAATTAGAATGCCTACGATGAGATAACCGAGCATCGCGGGCAGGCGCAGGATGCGGCAAAGAACCACCACGCCCACCGCGACCGCGAGCAGAACCAAAACTACATGCAGCGAATCCGTCATTTCCTGATATTCCGATTGCGGTGATCCAATGATGCACTGACTCGCCCGCTTTTTCAAAGTTTTACCGCCCCTGGGCAAGTCCAAAGTTCCCCCGCAGGGGGCGCACTGCTATAATCCCAAGCATGAACCAGGCCATATCCGCATCGCCACACGCGCTCGATCTGGCGCGCGAGGTGCTCAGCATCGAAGCAGCTGCCCTGCAGGCGCTCACCCAGCGCATCGACGATACCTTCCTGTGCGCGCTCGACATCATCCTGTCGTGCGAGGGCAGGGTGATCGTCAGCGGCATGGGCAAGTCGGGCCATATCGCCCGCAAGATCGCGGCCACCTTTTCCAGCACCGGGACGCCTGCCTATTTCGTGCACCCGGCCGAGGCCGCGCACGGCGACCTGGGCATGATCACCGGCAAGGATGTGGTGATTGCGCTGTCCTATTCGGGCGAAAGCCAGGAGTTGCTCGCCATCGTGCCGATCATCAAGCGGCAGGGGGCAAAGTTGATCAGCCTCACTGGCAAGCCGCAGTCTTCCCTGGCGCGGGAGGCGGATGTGCACCTCAACGGTGCCGTGGACAAGGAAGCCTGCCCGCTGGGGCTGGCGCCCACGACCAGCACCACTGCGGCGCTGGCCCTGGGCGATGCGCTGGCGGTCGCGCTGCTCGACGCAAAGGGATTCGGCGAAGAGGATTTCGCGCGCTCGCACCCAGGCGGTGCTTTGGGGCGGCGCCTGCTCACCCACGTGCGCGATATCATGCGCGCCGGTGACCGCGTTCCCGCCGTGGGCGCGGATGCCTCGCTCGCGGCGGCGGTGCTGGAAATCTCGCGCAAGGGCCTGGGCATGACGGCCGTCGTGGACGAGGCGCGCCGCGTGCTGGGCATCTATACCGACGGCGACTTGCGCCGCACCCTGGAAAAGAACCTGGATTTCAAGTCTACGTCGATACGCGACGTGATGTCGAAACACCCCCGCACCATAGGGCCGGATGCGCTGGCAGTGGCGGCGGTGCAGCTGATGGAGCAGCACAACATCAGCCAGATGCTGGTGGTGGACGCCGACCAGAAGCTGGTCGGCGCCTTCAACATCGGCGATCTGCTGCATGCGAAGGTGATCTGATGCCTTCCAGCCGCGCCAAATCCGTACGCCTGATCGCATTCGACGTTGACGGCATCATGACCGACGGCGGGCTTTACCTTTCCGATTCGGGCGAGGAATTCAAGCGCTTCAATTCGCTGGATGGGCACGGCCTGAAAATGCTCAGGGCATCCGGCGTGGAGCCGGCGATCATCACCGGGCGCACGTCCCGCTGCGTGGAACTGCGGGCGAGGAACCTCGGCATCGCCCACCTGTACCAGGGCGTGGAGAACAAGCTCGCCGCCATGCAGGACCTGTTGGGCAAGCTCAACCTCGCGTTCGACGCGGCTGCCTACATGGGAGACGATGTGGTGGATCTGCCGGTGATGCGCAGGGTGGCGTTCTCGGCCACCGTGCCGGAAGCGCCGCAACTGGTGCGCGACCATGCGCATTACGTGGCGCGCCGCAACGGGGGCCATGGCGCGGTGCGGGAGGTGTGCGAGCTGCTGATGTCGGCGCAAAACACCCTGGACGCCCAACTTGCCCCGTACCTGTCATGACCGAGAACCGCCTGATAGACCGCCTGCGCGCTTGGTCGGCATTGCTGCCGCTGCTGGTGCTGCTGGCCGGTACTTACTGGCTTAGCCAGCAGGTGCTGCCGCTGCCGCCGGTGCCCAACTACAAGGCGCGCCACGATCCCGACTTCATCGTCGACAACTTCTCCGCGGTAAGCCTTGGCGAGCGCGGCGCGCCGCGCTTCCTGATCGCCGCCCAGAGGATGCAGCATTACCCGGACGACGACACGACCGACCTGACGGAACCCCGCCTGACCAGCCCGGGAGTGGGCAATCCGCCTATCCACATATCCGCGAGGCGCGGCGAGGTGTCGCACAATGGGGACGAGGTGTTCCTGTACGATGAGGTTGAGGTCATCCGCGACGCTTCCGCCGCCATGGGCGAGATGAAAGCCAGCACTTCCTACCTGCATGTGGTCCCCGACGCCGAAGCCGCCGATACCGACCGGCCGGTAACCATTACGGAGGAGCGCGGCACCACGACGGCCATGGGCATGACGGTCGACAGCAAGGCGCGGGTGCTCAAACTTCTGGCGCAAGTGAGGGGCGAGTATGCGCCAGCGCCGCATTAGACCCGCCTTGTTGTTGTGGGCCCTGCTGTTCGCCCATGCAGGCGCCGCCTGGGCCGAGCGTGCCGACCGCGACAAGCCGGTGCACATCGAAGCCGATCAGCTGACCATAGATGACGCGCACCAGCGCAGCATTTTCATGGGCAATGTGGTGATGACGCAGGGCACCCTGACCATCACCGGCGATCAGGCGGTCGCGACGCAGGACCGCCGGGGCCTGGAGCATGGAACCCTTACCGGAAAACCGGCCACGTTCCGCCAGAAGCGCGAGGGGCTGGACGAGTACGTGGACGGCTCCGGCCTGCGCATCGAATATGACGCCGTGACCGGCATCATGGACATTTATGGGCAGGCGCATGTCAAGCGCGGCCAGGACGACGTGCGCGGCGAGCACATCAGCTACAATCCGCGCACGGAAATTTTTCAGGTATTCGGCCAGACACCGGAGGCGGCATCGACAACGCCGTCGGCGCCTGGCAAACCGGGGAAGGTGTTTGTCATCATCCAGCCGCCCAAGGCGGCCTCCGCCGTTCCGCCCGCCGAACCCCTGTCCATCAAACGGGATACCCGGCTGCTCAACCCGGAAACCAAGCCATGAGTGAATTGCGCGCAGTCTCTCTCAAGAAGCGCTATCGCAAGCGCACCGTCGTCCATGACGTCTCCCTGTCGCTGCAGAGCGGCGAAGTGGTCGGGCTGCTCGGCCCCAACGGCGCGGGCAAGACCACCACCTTCTACATGATCGTCGGGCTGGTGGGGGCCGATGGCGGCGACATCTTCATCGACGGGCGCAATATCACGCACCTGCCCATCCACCGCCGGGCGCAGCTTGGCCTGGGCTATTTGCCGCAGGAAGCCTCCATCTTCAGGCGCCTCAGCGTGATCCAGAACATTCGCGCCGTGCTCGAATTGCAGGGCTACGGGGCGGACGAAATGGAGGAGCGCCAGGAGGCGCTGCTGGAGGATCTTCACATTACCCATATTCGCGACAACCCTGCCATCAGCCTGTCAGGGGGCGAGCGGCGGCGCGTGGAAATCGCGCGCGCGCTGGCCACGAATCCGCGCTTCATCCTGCTGGACGAGCCGTTCGCCGGTGTGGACCCGATTGCGGTGCTCGACATCCAGAAGATCATCCGCTTTCTCAAGGAGCGCGGCATCGGCGTGCTGATCACGGATCACAACGTGCGCGAGACCCTTGGCATTTGCGACCGCGCCTACATCATCAACGCGGGCGCAGTCATGGCGGAGGGCAAGCCGGATGAAATCATCTATAATGAAGGCGTCAGAAAGGTCTATCTCGGCGAGCACTTCAAGCTGTAGCCGCATGGTCCCGCCACAACATAGACGGCAATGAAACCAGCGTTACAACTCAGGCAGTCGCAGCAACTGGTGATGACCCCCCAGTTGCAGCAGTCCATCCGCCTGTTGCAGCTCTCCACCCTGGAGGTCAACCAGGAAGTGGCGCGCCTGCTCGACGAAAATCCCCTGCTCGAACGCGCGGACGAGGAAGCGGCGTTGCCCTACACGGCTGGCTCTGCGCCAGCCTCGGCTACTGCCGCGGAAAGCGCGCCTGAGAGCGCCTCGCAGGATGATGGCGAGCTGCGCCAGTCCGGCGAGGACTGGGGGGAGCCTTCCTTTGCCGGATCGCAGGATGACGAGGACGAGCCCCGCAACGACATGGCCGCAGGCACTCCCAGCCTGCGCGAGCATCTGCTTTGGCAGCTCAACATCAGTCAGTTCGACGAGCGCGACAAGAAGCTCGTCGCCTTGCTGGTCGATGCGCTGGACGAGAATGGCTACCTGGCTCAGCCGCTGGAGGAGATCGTCGAGCTCTTTCCCGCGGAACTGGACATCACGCTGGACGACCTGGAGACCGCGCTGGCGCAATTGCAGCATCTGGACGAGCCGGGCATCGGCGCCCGCTCGCTGAGCGAGTGCCTGGCGCTGCAGCTCAAGGCGCTCCCTGAAGATACGCCAGGCCTGGATCTGGCGCTGCGCCTGGTCACCCAGCACCTGGCGCTGCTGGGGGCGCATGATTTCACCAAGCTGAAAAAACTGCTCCGTTGCGATGATGATGCGCTGCGCGTTGCGCAAGCGCTCATCGTGCACCTCAACCCCAAGCCCGGCGAGAAATACGAATCGCGCGCTGCCGACCATGTGGTTCCCGATGTGATCGTCGAGCAGCGCAGGAATGCCTGGCATGTGCGCCTCAATGCGGAGGCGATGCCGCGCCTGCGCGTCAACCAGATGTACGCCAGCATCCTGCAGCAGCGCGGAGAGAAGGATGTGCAGCAGCTGGCCACCCAGCTGCAGGAGGCGCGCTGGTTCATCAAGAACCTGCAGCAGCGCTTTGATACCATCCTGCGCGTCGCACAGGCCATCGTCGAGCGGCAGCGCCCGTTTCTCGAACTGGGAGAGGTGGCAATGCGCCCGCTGGTGCTGCGCGAAATCGCCGAACAGCTCGGCTTGCACGAATCCACGATCTCGCGCGTGACCACGCAGAAATTCATGCGTACCCCGCGCGGCGTCTACGAGTTCAAGTTTTTTTTCAGCAGCGGCCTGGCGACGGACACGGGCGGGGAGTGCTCATCCACGGCCATCCGCGCGGTGATCAGGCAGCTGGTCGGCGAGGAAGATGCGCGCCACCCGCTGTCCGACAGCCGCATCTCAGAAATCCTGGCACAGCAGGGCATTATCGTTGCCCGGCGTACCGTGGCAAAATACCGGGACTTGCTGCAGATACTCCCGGCCAATCTCCGTAAATCACTCTAATCGCAAGGAGCCGTACCATGAACCTCAACCTGACAGGCCGCCATCTGGACATCACTCCGGCCATCCGCCAGCATGTCACCGACAAGATCGCCAAAATCAAGAGCCATTTCGACGGCGTGATGGACGTGACCGTGACCCTGTCGGTGGACAAGCTGCGGCAGAAGGCCGAGGGCAGCGTGCACCTCTCCGGCAAGGACGTGTTCGTGGAGTCCGAGGACGACAACCTGTATATCGCGATAGATGCCATGGTCGAAAAACTGGATCGCCAGATTATCAAGCACAAGGAAAAATACGCGGCGCGCCGCCACGACGATTCAGGAAAACACGCGGCGGCGGAATAGCCGGACCGGAGGCGCCTCGCCTCGTCGGACCTCGATTGGACAGCGCCCTGAAACGATGAGCCTGATCAACAAAATCCTGCCCCCGGACAACGTCGTCCTGGATGCGGAATCCACCAGCAAGAAGCGCGTGTTCGAGCGTGCGGGCATCTTGTTTGAAAACCAGCTGCAGATCGCGCGCGCGCAGGTGTTTGACAGCCTGTTTTCGCGCGAAAAGCTGGGGTCCACCGGGCTGGGGCACGGAGTGGCCATTCCGCATGGCAGGGTCAAGGGCCTGCGCGACGCGGTGGGCGCCTTCTTCAAGACCCAGAACGGGATTGCCTTTGACGCTCCCGACGGCCAGCCGGTCAACCTGATATTCGTCCTGCTGGTGCCGGAGCGGGCCACCGACCTGCACCTGCAGATACTCGGCGAGCTGGCTCAGATGTTCGGCGACAGGAGTTTCCGCGAAAATCTGCAGGGCGCCGGCGATGCCGCCGCGATTCACCAGTTGTTCACCAACTGGAAAGCATAGGACGCACACTGGGCATGGCACAGGTCAACATCCGCCAACTTTTCGAGGACAAACAGGAACGCCTCGCGCTCCGGTGGGTTGCCGGGGCCGGCGGCGCGGAAAAGATACTCAACGGCGAGGAAGTCAACCATTCCGACCGCGGGCTGATCGGCCACCTCAACTTGATCCACCCCAACTGGGTCCAAGTCATCAGCCCGATCGAAAACGACTACCTGCGCAGCCTGTCTTCCTCGGCGCTGGCCGAAGCTTGCACCCGGCTGGAGCAGAGCGGCGTGCTGTGCCTGATCGTGGCCGGCACCGAGGACATCCTGCCGGAGCTCGCCGCATTTGCCGACCGCGTGCGTATTCCGCTGTTTTGCTCGCCGCTGCCCAGCGTGCAGCTGATGTGGCTGATCCGTCATTACATCGTCAAGGCGCTTGCGGAGTCCACCTCGCGCCACGGCGTGTTTCTGGATGTGCTGGGCGTGGGTGTCCTCATCACCGGCGACAGCGGCGTGGGCAAGAGCGAGCTGGCGTTGGAACTCATCACCCGCGGCAATGGCCTGGTGGCGGACGACGTTACGGAGCTGTACCGCATCTCGCCCGACACGCTGGAAGGTCGCTGCCCTGAATTGCTGCGCGACTTCCTGGAGGTGCGCGGCCTGGGCATGCTCAACATCCGCACCATGTTTGGCGAGACGGCGGTGCGGCGCAAGAAGAGCCTCAAGCTGATCGTGCACCTGCACCGCCCGCCCGGCGGCGACGTGTCGCAACTGGAGCGCCTGCCCCTGAATGCCAGCCACCAGGAAATCCTGGGCGTGCAAATCAACACCGTGAGCATCCCGGTGATGGCGGGCCGCAACCTCGCGGTGCTGGTGGAGGCCGCCGCGCGCAATTTCGTGCTGCAGCAGCGCGGCATAGACAGCACCCAGGATTTCGTGGACCGCCACCATCAGCATATGCTGAACCAATAGGCCATGCAGCTATTCCTGATCAGCGGCCTGTCCGGCTCCGGCAAGAGCGTTGCACTCAAGGCGCTGGAAGACAACGGCTATTACTGTGTGGACAACTTGCCCGCCGAGATGCTGCCCGCCCTGATGGAGAGCCTGCGCGACACTGGGCACCAGCGGGCGGCGGTTGCCATAGATGTGCGCAGCGGGAACAGCGTGCGGCAGTTGCCGCAACTGGTGGAGAGGCTCAAGGAGCAGGGCGTGGATGTGCACCTGCTGTTTCTCGACGCGCAAACCGAAACGCTGGTGAAGCGCTTCTCGGAAACGCGCCGCCGGCATCCGCTGAGCGACGACCGCCTGACCCTGCCAGAGTGCGTGCAGCATGAGCGCGACCTGCTGGCCGAGATTGGCGACATCGGCCACCACATAGACACCAGTGAAATAGGCGCCAGTACGCTGCGCGGGTGGGTCAAGGATTTCATCAGCCTCGACCGCGCGCGGCTTACCTTGCTGTTTCAGTCGTTCGGCTTCAAGAACGGCCTCCCGCTCGATGCCGACCTCGTGTTCGACGTGCGCTGTTTGCCCAACCCGCATTACGACCCGGTGCTGCGTCCCTTGAGCGGGCTCGACGCGATGGTCGTCGAATTCATCGAACGTCAGCCAGCGGCGCTTAAAATGTACGAAGACATTCGCCGCTTCGTGCAAGACTGGTTGCCTTGCTTTCTGGAGGATAACCGCAGCTATCTTACCGTGGCCATCGGTTGCACCGGCGGCCAGCACCGCTCTGTATATTTCGCCGAAAAGCTGGCGCACTACTTCGAGCAGACGCAACAACAGGTGCTGGTGCGCCACCGCGAGCTCGGCATCACGGGCTGACCTGCCATGTTCTTCGCGAACATCGACCCCGGCGCCCATATCAAGACCGGGGATTGGCTTGTCCTGCTAGGCGGCGCGCTGTTCACTGTCTGGCTTGCGCTTACCCTGTGGCAGGGTGGCGCCGCCGACAAGGCCATCATCCGCAGCGGGGGCAAGATCTTTCGCGAAGTGCCGCTCAGCCGGGACCAGACGATCGCCGTGCCCGGCCCGCTGGGCATCAGCACGGTCGCCATCCATAACCTGCAGGCGCGCATCGCCTCCGACCCCAGCCCGCGCCAGTACTGTGTGCACCAGGGCTGGCTGAAGCAAGCGGGGGAGATCGCCGTGTGCCTGCCCAATCAGGTTAGCATCGAATTGGCCGGCGCACAGAAAAAATATGACAGTCTCAACTATTAGGCTAATGGCCACCGTTGAGGACCACCATGTCGCGCGCATGGCGGCGCTGGCCCTCGGCCTTTCGGTGGTGGAAGCGGCCGTGCCGTCGCCGCTGCCGGGCGTGAAGCCCGGCCTGGCCAACATCGTCACCCTCATCGTGCTTGCCCGCTACGGCTGGCGCACCGCTGCCTGGGTTTCGCTGCTGCGGGTGGTGGCGGGCAGCTTGCTCATGGGCAGCTTCCTGGCGCCGGGATTCTTCCTTAGCCTGAGCGGCGCGCTATGCAGCCTGTTGGCGCTGGCCGCGGTCCGGCGCTTGCCGCCACGCTGGTTCGGGGCCGTGACGCACAGCGTTCTCGCCGCGTTCGCCCATATCGCCGGGCAGTTGCTGGTGGTCTATTTCTGGCTCGTCCCGCACGCGGGTGTCGCATATCTCGTTCCCATTTTCGCAGCCGCAGCGCTGGTATTCGGCACGGTGAACGGCCTGGTTGCAGCACACTTTCTGCGTGCCGGGCTTGACGCCTTTTCGACGGAAGCGAGGCAGCAAGGGACCGCCGCATGAAGACCGTCACCCTTGCCTTGACCGGCGCCTCCGGCATGCCCTACGGCATGCGCCTGCTGCAATGCCTGCTGCAAGCCGGCGTGCGCGTGAACCTGCTCTATTCGCAGGCCGCCCAGATTGTCGCCAAGCAGGAGCTGGATTTCGTCCTGCCCAGCCGCCCGCAGGATGCCGAGAAGGCGTTGGCGGAGCGCCTCGGGCGGTTCGGCGGCGCGCTGAGGGTGTACGGGATACAGGATTGGTACGCCCCCATGGCTTCCGGCTCCAATCCGGGGGATGGCATGGTGGTGTGCCCGTGCACCATGGGGACGCTGGGCAAGATTGCTGCCGGCATCAGCGATGATCTGATTGCGCGGGCGGCGGATGTGATGCTGAAAGAAAAGCGGACGCTGGTTTTGGTTCCGCGGGAGATGCCGTTCTCGGCCATTCACCTGGAGAACATGCTGAAGCTCTCGCAGGCGGGGGCGGTGATCATGCCGCCCAATCCGGGGTTTTACCATCATCCTCAACGGGTGGAGGACCTGGTGGATTTTGTGGTGGCGCGGATACTCGACCATTTGGGGGTAGAGCACGGGCTGATGGAGAGGTGGGGCGAGGGGAAATAATCGTCCCGCTCGCTTTGAGCTTGTCGCAGGGCGAATGACCGCGGTCATTTGCAAAAGCAAAACTCCCGGGCAATCCTCGGCGACGTCGGAGTCTTTTGGGAGTGGTGCACACCCCCCTCTCTTACAGGGGGAGGAGGCAGGCAGGGCGCAGCGGTGCGCTGGCTGCAACGCAACCGCACCCGCCGATCACGCCACCAAAAAACTCACCCTCTCGAAATCTACCCTCTTTTCCACGCTGTATTTCAACCGCAGCTTCTGCCTCTGGTTGTTCATCAGCGTCACCTCAACAATCCGCTCCGGCTGAAACACGTTCCGCGGCAGCAGCAGGCTGGCCGGGATGTTGAGGCTGGGAACGGCAGAGAGCAGCAGCCCCGGCACGGTCTTGGGTACGGGTTCGCCCGGTTTAATGACGGGCCTGACCGAGACCGCGGCGGGTGTTCCCGGCAGGAAGCGTATGCCCATGTGCAGGTGCCCGGTACGCATCACGCTGACCCACACGACATTGGCGAGCTGGCAGGCATTGGTGCCGGCGCACACGGAGACCAGCCGGTTAATGCCGAGGCGCGCACCGTCGGGTTTCATGCGCAGCAGGCGTGCGCCCAGGATGCTGAGATCTTCGGTGCGCCATGTTTCCTCGATGGGCGCCGAACCCGGCTTCAGGGAGTCGAAGGGTTGCCTGGCGATCAACGCGTAGATGTCTTCCACGCCATAGCGCAGCTGCATCACCTGGTTGGATCCGGTGCGCTCTGCCATGCGCTGCGGGCGGGGTTCGCACCAGTGCCTGTGCAGATGGGTGAGCAGGTCGATGCAGTCCAGGCGGTCGTGTTCGTCGCCCAGGCCGAGTTGCTTGGGCGATTGGCCCTGTTGCAGCAGGATGGTGGTGACGCGCAGCTGCTTGCTCATTGGCACCATGGGCAGATACAGTATGCTGCTGTTGTCGAGAAACTCGGGCTTGAACGCCTGCAAGCCCTGCGTGCTGGCGGGGTCGATCGCCAGCGGCGGGGCATCGCCGCGGCTCACCGCGCAGGTGCGCGCGATGGTGAAGCTGTCCGCCCACTGAGTCAGCCAGTGATCCAGCAGCTCCTGCTGGTGGAAGGTCAGTTCCTGTACCCGGGCATGGCAGGCGAACAGGGTCTTGAGGTACATGAACCGGCAGGTGGTCAGGTGCCCGTGGTCATTGAATTCGTCCTCCACTTCTTCGGTCAGCAGGTCGTGTTCTTCCGCGAACAGATAGACGGAGTGGAACTGCCGCCATTGCTGGCCGTCGAATTCGTAGCCGTTGCGCAGGAATTCGAATATCTGCCTGCCGCTGTACATCAGGCAGCGGTGGCAGAGCAGGGCGCCGTATGCCTTGAGCTGCCGCTCGCCTTCCTCGAAGGCCAGCAGGCAGCGCTGGTAGCCCACGGCCATTGCTTGCCACAGGCCGGTGATGGAGGCGAGCATGACCAGCTCGGCCTCGTTGAGCGGCAGCGGCTTGCCGGCAAGGCGCTTGGCGCAGTCATCCTGCAGTTCGTGTACGGCGTCGCGCAAGGCCTCCAGCGCCTGCATCCGCTCCACTCCGCGCACGGGGTAACGGTTGAACTCTTCGAGCTGGGTCCGCAGCAGCGCCTGCGTAGCGGAGGGGCTGGCGTACGGCAGCTGCTTCAGCCATTTCTTGCAGGAAGAAGCGCCTGTGAAAGCCGGGTCGGCGTCTTCGTCCAGGGGTTCCAGTGGCAGGGTCAGCATCTCGGTATGGTTATGCGCCTAATTCGCCGCCGTCACAGCAATACCCTTTCGATCCCGCCGTCGTTGGCGCGGGCGACATATTCTTCCTGCCAGTTGTCCCCCAGCAGGTGCCTGGCCATCTCAACCACAATGTAGTCGGCGTGAGTGCCGGCATCCTTGCGGTAGCGGGCCAGCCCCTGCAGGCAGGACGGGCAGGAAGTCAGCACCTTGACCTGGCCATGGAAGCCGTCGGCGCGCAGCGCTTCAGCGCCCTTGCGCATTTCCTCTTCCTTGCGGAAGCGCACCTGGGTCGCGATGTCGGGGCGCGAGAATGCAAACGTGCCGGATTCGCCGCAGCAGCGGTCGTTGATCTGGACGCCGGTTCCCATCAGCTCGTTCACCACGCGCTGCGGCTGGTGGGTCTTCATTGGTGTGTGGCAGGGGTCGTGGTACATGTAGCGCACGCCCTCCACGCCCGCCAGTTTCACCCCTTTCTCCAGGAGGAACTCATGGATGTCGAGCAGGCGGCAGCCGGGGAAAATTTTGTCGAACTGGTATTGCAGCAGCTGGTCCATGCAGGTGCCGCACGATACCACGACTGTCTTGATGTCGAGGTAGTTCAGGGTGTTGGCGACCCGATGGAACAGCACGCGGTTCTTGGTGATGATGGCATCGCCCCGGTCCTCCTGCCCGACCGACGTCTGCGGGTAGCCGCAGCACAAATAGCCGGGCGGCAAGACCGTGATTGCGCCGGTCTCGAACAGCATGGCCTGGGTGGCCAGAGCAACCTGCGAGAACATCCGTTCCGAGCCGCAGCCGGGGAAATAGAACACGGCATCGTTGTCCTCGTTCATCTTGCGGGGGTCGCGGATCACCGGCACGATGGTGCTGTCCTCGACGTCCAGCATGGCCCGCATGGTGCGCGAAGGCAGCTTGCGCGGCAGCGGCTTGTTGATGAAATGGATCACATGCTCCTTGATCGGCGCCCGGCCCAGGGTGGCGGGCGGGTGCGAGGTCTGCAGGTGCGCCAGCCCGAAGCGCCGCGCAAATTGGGAGGCGAGGCGCTGCGCCCGGTAGCCCCAGTCGATCAGCAGCTTGCGCAGAACCTTGACGGTGCCGGGGTCGGTGGCATTGAGGTAGAGCATGCCTACCGCGGTGCCGATGTTGAACTTTTTCTTGTGCTGTTTGCGCAGGAAGTTGCGCATTGCGACCGAAACGTCGCCGAAATCGATGTTCACCGGGCATGGCGTTTTGCACTTGTGGCACACCGTGCAGTGATCCGCCACATCCCCGAATTCGTCAAAATGGGCGATCGATACGCCGCGCCGCGTCTGTTCCTCGTACAGGAATGCCTCGATCAGAAGTGAAGTGCCGAGTATCTTGTTGCGCGGCGAGTACAGCAGGTTGGCGCGCGGAATGTGGGTGTTGCACACCGGTTTGCACTTGCCGCAGCGCAGGCAATCCTTGATCGAATCCGAAATGCTCTGCAGTTCGCTCTGCTCCAGGATCAGACTCTCGAGCTCCATCAGGTTGAAGCTGGGGGTGTAGGCGCGCTCCAGATTGGAGCCCTTGAGCAGCTTGCCGCGGTTGAAGTGCCCCTGCGGGTCGATCTGCTGCTTGTAGGCGATGAACGGCGCGATCTCCTCTTCTTCCAGAAAATCGAACTTGGTGATGCCGATGCCATGCTCGCCGGAAATCACGCCGCCGAGATCGCGCGCCAGGTGCATGATGCGGTCCACCGCATCGTTGGCCTGCTGCAGCATGACATAGTCGTCGGAGTTGACCGGAATGTTGGTGTGCACGTTGCCGTCGCCTGCATGCATGTGCAGCGCGACGAACACGCGGCTCTTCAGCACGCGTGAGTGGATGCCCTCGCATTCCTGCAGGATGGTCTGGTAGTTCAGGCCGCTGAAGATCCGCCGCAACGGCTCGCGCACTTCGCGTTTCCACGAGGCGCGGATGGAGTGGCGCTGTACTGCCTCGAACACGCTGCGCGTGCAGTTGGCATCGGCGGGCGAGAACGGGCAGGTGTCGATCGGCGCATCCAGATTGTCGAGCAGCCACTTCCAGCGCCAGCGCACTTCCGCCAGCAGATCGCGCGCCAGCTGCGGCCGGTTGCCGAGTAGTTCGGCATCGCCCAAAGTCTGGTCATCCTGATAATACAGCGGCAAGTCGCCCGCAAAGAATTCGGCCAGTGCATCCAGCAGCTTGAGCTTGTTGGCAAGCGAGAGCTCGATGTTGATGCGTTCCACGCCATCGCAATAATCGCCCATGCGCTCAAGCGGGATCACCACATCTTCGTTGATTTTGAACGCGTTGGTGTGCTTGGCGATTGCGGCGGTACGCGCGCGGTCCAGCCAGAATTTCTTGCGCGCCTCGGCCGATACCGCGATGAAGCCTTCACCGTGCCGCAGGTTGGCCAGGCGCACGATCTCGGAGGCGGCTTCTCCTGCGGCGCGCTCGTCGTCGCTCACCACATCGGCGAGCAACACCATCTTTGGCCGCTCGGCGCGCTTGGACTTGGTGGCATAGCCCACGGCTTTCAGGTAACGCTCGTCCAGATGCTCCAAGCCAGCCAGTTCGGATTGCGGGTGCGCATCGAGATAATTCTTGATTTCCACGATGGCGGGAACCGCCTCGCGCACCTGGCCAAAGAACTCCAGGCAGACGGTGCGCGTGTGCGCGTGCGCGCGGTGCAGGATGAAGCGGGCCGACGTGATGATGCCGTCGCAGCCTTCCTTCTGGATGCCGGGGAGGCCGGAGAGAAACTTGTCGGTCACGTCCTTGCCCAGGCCCGCCTTGCGGAACGAGCTGCCCGGGATGGAGAGGATTTGCGGCTCGGCCAGCGGGGCTTTGCCGAGCTTGCGATAACGGCTGACCCGAAAGCGCGCGACATCCACGTCATGAATCTTGCCGAGGTTATGGTCCAGCCGCTCCACCTCGGTCCACAAGCCGTCGGGTGTGACCATGCGCCACGATGCCAGGTTGTCCAGCGCAGTGCCCCACAACACGGCCTTCTTGCCGCCCGCGTTCATTGCCACGTTGCCGCCAATGCAGGAGGCATCGGCCGAGGTGGGGTCAACCGCAAACACCAGGCCGTTTGCCTCCGCCGCTTCCATCACGCGCCGCGTTACTACGCCGGCACCGCAATGCACGGTGGCGCAGGCTGCGCTCAGGCCCGGCAGCCGCACCATTTCCACCGCAGACAGCGCATCCAGCTTCTCGGTGTTGATGACCGCCGAATATCTGTCCAGCGGGATTGCACCCCCGGTATAACCGGTGCCGCCACCGCGCGGGATCAGCGTCAGCCCGAGCTCGATACAGGCGCGCACCAGCGGCGCGATTTCCTTTTCCGTGTCCGGGTTCAGCACCACGAACGGATATTCGACGCGCCAGTCGGTGGCGTCGGTGACATGGGACACGCGCGCCAGACCGTCGAAGGCGATGTTGTCGCGGCGCGTGATACGGGACAGCACGCGCAGCGCGCGCCTGCGCAGCTGCAGCGTGTTCTCGAATTCTGCTTCGAGCTCATCCACGGCTTTGTTGGCAGATTGCAGGAGGCGCTTGACCTCGTCGTTGTCCTGGCGCCGCTCCTCGATTGCCTGAAGCCTGTGGCGCAGGGCGCCTATAAGCGCGGCCCGCCGCTTGCGGTTGGCAAGCAGGTCATCCTGCAGGTAGGGGTTGCGCTGGATCACCCAGATGTCGCCCAACACTTCGTACAGCATGCGCGCGGAACGGCCGGTGCGGCGCTCCTCCCGCAGCCCGTTGATGATCTCCCACGCATCGTGGCCCAGAAGGCGGATCACGATCTCGCGGTCGGAGAACGAAGTGTAGTTGTAAGGGATTTCGCGCAGGCGGATGGTCATCGGGCTAGGGTGAGATTTCAAGGTGCGCATTTTACAGCAATGCGCGGCAACTCTCGACCCTTCAAGCGTGGAGGGATAGCCAGCAGGGGGCACAAGACGTAAGCTAACGCGTATGACCACGGAAAATAGCGAGAGATCCGCGCGCCTGTTTTTTGCCTTATGGCCGGACGCCCAGGCGCGCGCGGCGCTGGCAGCCTGGCAGCCCGTGCTGCAGGAACTTTGCGGCGGCAAGGCGACGCCGGCCGCAAACCTGCACGCGACGCTGGTGTTCCTGGGCGATGTGCGGCTCGCGCGGCTGGAGGCGCTAAAGCTCTCCGCGCAAGAGGTGCAGGGCAAGAAGTTCGATTTGACCTGCGATTTTGCCCACTACTGGGGGCATAACCACATTGTGCATGCGGCGCCCAGCCTCATTCCGCCGCAGCTGGCGCAGCTGGTCTCCGCCCTGGAACATGGCTTGCGCCAGCACCGCTTTCGCTTCGACCAGCGCGCCGAATACAAGCCGCATATCACGTTGCTGCGCCACGCCAAGTGGAGCGAGGCGTCGCTGCCGCAGATGCCGGCAACAAGATGGCGCATCGAGGAGTTTTCCCTGGTGCAATCGGTGGCCGACAGCGAGGGGGTAAACTATCATGCGCTGGAAAGGTTCGCCTTGCGGTGAGGCTGCCGCAACAACAGCTTGCCATGCCCAGTGCTTTCCGCTACCTTGCCGGCTGTTTTTACGTCACTTGCTACAAAGAGGAGTATTCATGTCTGCCCAAGTAACACGCTATCATCCCGTGTTGATTGCCCTGCACTGGGTGTTGGCACTCGCTATTCTGCTCGCCATCGGTTTCGGCGGTTTCGTCCTGGACGACATGGCCAACGACAGCGTTGCCAAGCCCGGGCTGCTCCGGTTGCATGTCGCCATCGGCGTCCTCATTCTGGTATTCACCGTCGTGCGCCTCATGGTGCGCGTGCGTACGCCCAGACCCGCGCCGGTGGCGACCGGCAAGCCCTTGATGGATAAGGTGGCGGTCGGCATACACCACTCCCTGTACACCCTGACCGTGCTGGCAGCATTGGCGGGTCTTGCGCTGGCTTCTTCCGCCGATCTGTTTGGCGTGCTGTTCCGGCACGCCGGCAGCCTGCCGAAGGATTTTGACGATTTTGCCGCACATGCGGTGCATGGCGTACTGGCCTACACCCTGCTGGGCGTGGTCTTTCTGCATGTCGCGGGCGCGTTGCAGCACCAGTTCATCCTGAAGGACGGGATTATGTCGCGCATGTCCCTGCGCGGGAAGAAATAGGAGCAGCCCGTAAGGGGCTGCCGGGACCTAGTGGTTGCTGCGAATCAGCAGGACCGGCGTGGTGGCGCCCCGCACAATTCCTTCCGCAACGCTGCCGAACAGCAGGCGGCTGATGCCCGAACGGCCATGCGTGCCGATGACGATCAGTTCTGCCAGCCACTGCCGGGCATCGGCCACGATCACGTTTTCATTGCGGTCCCCGCCTGATTCCAGCAGTGCCGTTTCGGCGGCGACCCCCGCCTGCTCGGCCATTTCTTTGCCGCGGGCCAGGATCTGTTCACCGCCCTTGGTTGCGATCTCGCGCAGGGCCGCGTAGTCCACCATCCCCTCGGCATCGAACACACGCGCATTTTCGACCACATGCACCAGTTTGAGCCGCGCATTGAAGGTCTGGGCGAGCTTGATCGCCTCCTGCAGTGCCTTGCGCGATGTCTCGCTGCCATCTACCGGAACCATGATGCGTTGGTACATTGTGCCTCTCCTTTCACAGGGGTGTCCCGTCGTGACAAACCCATTCTCGGTGTCGCGGCCTCCCGCGTCAAGAGCGGTCTTGCTGCCGAAGTAAGGGCCGCGCCAAACCTGGCGTTGCCGGCCTGTGGCTTTGCTGGAGCCGCATTAGGCTTACAGGTACACCTTGTCCTGGCAGTACGGTAGAATAGCGGTGTTCAACCGCATAAACCGGAACATGCCGTCCTCCCCCAATGCCGTAACCCCGGAACACCTGCTGCGCCAGGAAGTGCTCGCCCTGCATGCCTACCACGCGCCCGCTGGCACCGGGATGGTGAAGCTGGATGCAATGGAGAACCCCTATGTCCTGCCGCAGGAACTCTGCGCAGAAATCGGCAACGTGGTGGCCGATGCGCCGTTCAACCGTTATCCCGATGCGGCCGCGCGCAGCCTGAAGGAGAAGATCCGCGCCGTGACGGACCTGCCCCAAGGCACGGAGCTGCTGCTGGGCAACGGTTCCGACGAGATCATCCAGCTGCTGGCCTTGGCTGTGAACAAGCCGGGGGCCGTGCTGCTGGGCGTCGAGCCGTCGTTCGTCATGTACAGGATGATCGCCGCATTCACCGGCATGCAGTATGTGGGCGTGCCGCTTACCGAGGATTTCGCGCTGGACCTGCAGGCCCTGCTGGACGCCATCCGGCGCCAACGTCCCGCGTTGGTGTTTCTGGCCTATCCCAACAACCCGACCGGCAGCTTGTTCGACGCCGATGCCATCGCTCAGGTCGTCGCCGCGACGCCAGGGCTGGTGGTGGTGGACGAAGCCTATTACGCGTTCACGGAGGCAAGCTTTATTCCCCGGCTGGCGGATTTCCCGAATTTGCTGGTGATGCGCACCTTCTCCAAGCTCGGCATGGCCGGACTGCGCCTGGGATATCTGGCCGGCGCAAGGCGATGGCTGGAACAGCTGGAAAAGCTCCGCTTGCCGTATAATGTGGGGGTTTTGCCGCAGCAGGTGGCGGAAATATTGCTGGAGCATCACGGCGTGCTGATGCTGCAGGCCCGGCAGATCAAGGAGGATCGCGCCTGGCTATACGACCGGCTGGTGGGCACGGTGGATGTGCGCGCCTATCCGAGCGATGCGAATTTCATCCTGTTCCGGGTCAGCCATGCCGGCAAGGTATTTGAAGGCTTGAAACAGCGCGGCATTCTGATCAAGAACTTGCATGGCGCGCATCCGGCGCTGGATCACTGCCTGCGCGTCACGGTGGGCACGCCTGAGCAGAACCAGCAGTTCATGGCGGCATTGCAGGAAAGCATTCATCAATCCGTGTAAGGTTAAATATGCGTAGCGCGCAAGTCACCCGCAACACCCTGGAAACCAAGATCAGCGTCAAGCTGGGCCTGGACGGCAGCGGGGCGGCCAGGTTCGACACCGGCATTCCTTTTCTCGAACACATGCTGGACCAGGTGGTGCGCCACGGCCTGCTGGACCTGGAGGTTGTCGCCAAGGGAGATCTGCACATTGATGCGCACCACACCGTGGAGGACATCGGGATCACGCTGGGTCAGGCTCTCAATCAGGCAGTGGGCGACAAGAAGGGCTTGCGCCGCTATGGGCATTCCTACGTGCCGTTGGACGAGGCGCTGTCACGCGTGGTGCTGGATCTGTCGGGTCGCCCGGGCCTGGTGTTCAACGTGAATTTCGTGCGTTCCAGCATTGGCGAGTTCGAGGCGGACCTGGTGCGCGAATTCTTTCAGGGCTTCGTCAACCACGCTCTGGTGACCCTGCACATCGACAATCTGGCCGGTGACAATGCGCACCACCAGGCGGAAACCATCTTCAAGGCGTTCGGCCGTGCCCTGCGTGTTGCGCTGGAGGCCGACCCGCGCATGGCGGGAATGCTGCCGTCCACCAAGGGCGCACTGTAACGATTCTACATTCCTTCCGCAGACCCAGGACCAGCATGGCTGACATCGCAGTTGTAGATTACGGCATGGGCAACTTGCGCTCGGTGCACAATGCGCTGCGCAAGGCGGCGCCCGATGCCGCCATTCTGGTGACTAGCGACCCGAAGGAGGTCGCGCGCGCTGAGCGCGTGGTCTTTCCCGGCCAAGGGGCGATGCCGGACTGCATGCGTGAAATGGAGGCGCGCGGGCTGCGCGGGGCCGTTCTGGAAGCGGCGAGCGGCAAGCCTTTCCTGGGCATCTGCATCGGGCTGCAGATGCTGTTCGAGCACAGCACCGAGGGCGATGTCGCGGGGCTCGGGGTGTTCCCGGGGCGGGTGGTGCGCTTTACCCACGACCTGCACGACGCCCAGGGCAACCGGTTGAAGGTGCCGCACATGGGCTGGAACCAGGTCACGCACGGCGACCATGCCCTGTGGCAAGGCATTGCCCAGGACGCGCGATTCTATTTTGTGCACAGCTATTACGTGCAGCCGAACGACGATGCCCTGGTTCAGGGAACCAGCTGCTATCCGCAGCCTTTCACCTGCGCCGTGGCGAAAGCGAACATATTTGCCGTGCAGTTTCACCCGGAAAAGAGCGCTCAGGCCGGACTGACGCTGCTGCGGAATTTTGTGGACTGGAAACCCGTTTAACTCTTGTTCGATTAAACTACTGCCATGCTGATTATTCCTGCGATTGATTTGAAAGACGGTCATTGCGTGCGCCTGCGCCAGGGTGTCATGGAAGATGCCACGGTGTTTTCAGAAGATCCGGCGGCGATGGCGAAACACTGGCTGGACCAGGGCGCGCGCCGACTGCATCTGGTTGACCTGAACGGGGCATTCGCCGGCAAGCCGAAGAACGAGGCGGCGGTGCGCCGCATTGTGGAAACCGTGGGGGTGGAAGTGCCGGTGCAACTTGGCGGCGGCATCCGCGATTTGGAGACCATAGAGCGTTATCTCGACATCGGCGTGACCTACGTCATTATCGGCACCGCTGCAGTCAAGACGCCGGGCTTCCTGCATGAAGCCTGCGACGCCTTTCCGGGCCATATCATGGTGGGGCTGGATGCCAAAGGCGGCAAGGTCGCAGTCGACGGCTGGTCCAAGCTGACCGGCCATGACGTCGCCGACCTGGCGCAGCGCTTCGAGGGCTATGGTGTGGAGGCGATCATCTACACCGACATCGGTCGCGACGGCATGCTCACCGGGGTCAACATCGAGGCCACGGTGGAGCTGGCGCGGCCGCTGCATGTCCCGGTCATCGCCAGCGGCGGCATCACCAACATGGAAGATGTGCGCAACCTGTGCGCGGTGCAAGGTGAAGGTATCACCGGAGCGATCACCGGTCGCGCCATCTATGAAGGCTCGCTGGATTTCAAGGCCGCCCAGACATTGGCGGACGAGTTGGCGCCCAAGCTCAACAACGGCAAGTGAAATTGGCAAACTACAGCGAGTTTCGCAATCCAATGATGGGGACGGGATGTTAGCCAAGCGTATCATCCCCTGCCTGGACGTCACTGCAGGGCGCGTGGTCAAGGGCGTGAGCTTCGTGGAACTGCGCGATGCGGGTGACCCGGTCGAGATTGCGCGCCGTTACGACGAGCAGGGCGCGGATGAACTGACCTTCCTGGACATCACGGCCAGTTCCGATGATCGCGGGATCATCTATCGCATCATCGAGCAGGTGGCGGAGCAGGTGTTCATTCCCCTTACCGTGGGTGGAGGCGTGCGCGAGGTGCAGGACGTGCGCAACCTGCTCAATGCGGGCGCGGACAAGGTGAGCATCAACACCTCGGCCGTGCTGAACCCGCAGCTGGTGGCGGATGCGGCGGCGCGCTATGGTTCCCAGTGCATTCTGGTTGCGATCGATGCCAAGCAAGTGGCCCCTGGCAGGTGGGAAGTGTTCACTCATGGCGGGCGCAAGGCCACGGGCCTGGATGCGGTAGAATGGGCAAAAAAGATGCAGGGGCTGGGTGCGGGCGAAATCTTGCTGACCAGCATGGACCGCGACGGCCACAAGAACGGCTTCGATCTCGCCCTGACGCGCGCGGTGACCGATGCGCTGGAAGTCCCCGTGATCGCCAGCGGCGGTGCAGGCAATCTGCAGCACCTGGCGGACGGGGTGAGGCTGGGCGGGGCGGATGCCGTGTTGGCGGCCAGTATCTTCCATTTCGGCGAATACACGGTGCAACAGGCGAAGGAGTTTATGTCCGGACAAGGCATCGAGGTCAGGCTGTGAACACCGAGGCGTGGTTGAACAAGGTCAACTGGTCCGCGGACGGGCTGGTGCCCGCGATCGCGCAGGATGCCTCCAGCGGACGCGTGCTGATGGTGGCCTGGATGGACCGGGAGGCGCTGAAGCGCACTGCGGAAACGGGCGAGGCGGTATACTGGTCGCGCTCGCGCAGGAAGCTTTGGCGCAAGGGCGAGGAATCCGGCCATGTGCAAAAAGTAAAGGAAATACGCCTGGATTGCGACCAGGACGTGGTGCTGCTGCAAGTTGAACAGAAAGGCGGCATCGCGTGTCATACCGGGCGGGAAAGCTGTTTCTTCAGCAAGCTGGACAATGGGCAATGGGTGGAGACGGACCCGGTACTGAAGGCGCCGGAAGCGATATACGGGAAATGAGCGACGAAATTCTTGACCGGCTGACCGGAACCATAGAGGCGCGCAAACGGGCGGCGCCCGATACGTCTTATGTCGCGAAACTGTTCAGCAAGGGTGAGGACGCCATCCTGAAGAAGGTGGGCGAAGAGGCGACGGAAGTCGTGCTCGCCGCGAAAGGCGGGGACAAGGCGCATCTGGTGTATGAGACGGCCGACCTGTGGTTCCACTGTATGGTGTTGCTGTCCTATCACGGACTGAGTGCGAAAGACGTGCTGCATGAGCTTGCGCGGCGTGAGGGTGTATCCGGGATAGCGGAAAAAGCGGGCAGAGAGGCGTAGCCATGGCTGACGACTGTATCTTCTGCAGGATCGTGCGCGGCGAAATCCCTTGCCGCAAGGTATACGAGGATGAAGAGGTGCTGGCGTTTCACGACATCAAGCCGGTGGCGCCCGTGCATTTCCTGATGATACCCAAGCAGCACCTGCCTTCTTTGGCAGAGGCCGGCGAAGCCCATGCGCCGCTGTTGGGCAAGATGCTGCTGCTGGCGCCGAAGCTGGCTCGCGAGCAGGGTCTGCACAACGGTTTCCGCACTGCCATTCATACCGGCAGGGACGGCGGGCAGCTGGTATTTCACTTGCACATACACGTCGTCGGCGGCGGCAAGCTGCAGCATATGCCGTGAGGCGATTAACTTAGGAGAGTAAAATGGGCGGCATGAGTATTACACATTGGCTGATTGTCCTGGCGGTCGTGGTTCTGGTCTTCGGCACGAAGAAACTCCGCAACATCGGCAGCGATTTGGGCGGCGCGGTGAAAGGTTTCAAGGAAGGCATGAAGAGCGAGGACATGAAGAGCGAGGAAGAGCCGCCCAGGCAGGTGCAGAACCAGCAAGGCGGCCATACCATCGAAGGCGAAGTGAAAGACAAGACGCAGACCAAGGCTTAACCGCCCGTCCGCGGGCTGGTCACAGCCACTCCCCCTGTCATGTTTGGCATCACGTTTTCCGAGCTCATGGTGATCCTCGTGGTCGCCCTGGTCTTCATCGGGCCCGAGCAGTTGCCCAAGGTGGCGCGCACCATGGGCATGCTGTGGGGGCGCGCGCAGCGCTACGTCAACGGAGTCAAGGCCGACATTGCCCGCGACATGGCAATCGAGGAATTCCGCCAGATGCAGGAGAAGGTGCAGCAGGAAGCCCGGCATGCCGAGCAGGCGCTGAAGCAGGGCGTGCAATCCGCCAGCGAGGGCGCAAATCAACAGGTGCGGGCGCTCAACGACGCCGCCAGCCAGCCGGCGCTGCCCACCTCCCCCGAACCGGATAAAGCGCATCCCGAGCGATGAGCACAAGCGAGAATTTCATCGCGCACCTGATCGAACTGCGCAAGCGGCTGTTGAATTCCCTCAAAGCGCTGCTCCTGGCGTTCGTGTGCCTGGTTCCCTTTGCCGGAAAGCTGTATACCCTGCTGGCCAAGCCGCTGCTGGCCAGCTTGCCGGCGAGCGGGAAGATGATCGCGACCAACGTGACGACGCCGTTTTTCGTGCCCATCAAGGTGGCGCTGATGGCGGCGTTCATGATTGCGCTGCCGTATATCCTGTACCAGGCCTGGCGCTTCGTCGCGCCCGGCCTATATGTGCACGAGAAGCGTCTCATGGCGCCGCTGATCGTGGCGAGCACCGTCCTGTTTCTGTGCGGCATGGCGGTCGCCTATTTCCTGGTATTTCCGTTCGTATTCGGCTATATGGTTGCCAGCACGCCCGAGGGCGTCACCATGATGACCGACATCGAAAACTACCTGAGCTTCGCGCTGACCATGTTCATTGCCTTTGGCATGACATTCCAGGTGCCTGTGGTGATCGTGGTGTTGGTGCGCCTGGGCGTGGTGACGACCGAAAAGCTCCGGCAAATTCGCCGCTACGTGATCGTCGGCGCGACCGTCGCCGGCGCAATCTTCATGCCGCCGGATGCGATGTCGCAGATCCTGTTCGCAGTCACCCTGTGGCTGCTGTATGAGGCGGGAATCCTGGTGGCAAGGTGGGTCAGGCCGGCGGCGGGAGAAAAGAAGAGCGAGGCGTAACGGGCGGGCGGCGCGGCCGTCGCGACGACTTTACCGCTCCTTCCTTGGGCTGCCAGGGGCCCGCCCCGCTCACTAGTCCTGCGGCTTAGGCTTGGGCCGCTTACCTACCTTCACTTCCAGCACCTTTTCCGACTGGTTGCGCAGCAGCTTGAGCGGCACCGTCTTGCCGGGCGGGATGGCGGAAATCACTTCCAGCATGGTGTTGGAATCGGGCAATGCCTTGTCGTTGATCATGGTCAGAATGTCGCCACGCTTGACCCCGGCCTTGTCGGCGGGCCCGCCGCGCACCACTTCAGAAATCAGCACGCCCTGGACATCGCCCAACTTGAACGATTCGGCCAGTTCCGGGGTGAGATCCTGTACGCCGACACCGATCCAGCCGCGTGTCACCGATCCGGTCTGGATGATTTGCTCCATGATCTTTTTGGCAGTGCTTGCCGGAATCGCGAATCCTATGCCCAGCGAACCGCCGTTCGGAGAATAGATCGCACTGTTGATACCGATCAGGTTGCCGCTCACGTCGACCAGGGCGCCGCCCGAGTTGCCGGGGTTGATCGCCGCATCGGTCTGGATAAAATTCTCGAATGTGTTGAGCCCGAGGTGGCTGCGCTTGAGCCCGCTGATGATGCCCATGGTGACCGTTTCGCCGACGCCGAACGGGTTGCCGACGGCGAGCACGATATCGCCCACGTGGGCCTGGTCGGAGTGGCCGAAGGTGATTGCGGACAGCGGGGCGCCGGGCAGGTCGATCTTGATGATCGCCAGATCGGTTTCCGGATCGGAGCCGATGATGCGGCCCTTGGCGTGGCGCCCGTCCGACAGTGCGACCTCGATCTTGTCGGCTGATTCGATGACGTGATGGTTCGTCAGAATGTAGCCGTCCTGGCTGACGATGACGCCAGAACCCAGGCTGGATGTCTGCTGCGGCTCGCCATCGTCATCGAACTGGCCACCGAAAAAGTAGCGGAAGGTCGGGTCGTCCATGAACGGATGGGATGGCGACTTGACCAGGGTCGTGGTGAAGATGTTTACCACTGTGGGCATCACCTTTTTTGCGGCATCGCTGAAACCCGCAGGCGGCAGCTTGCCGTCCTCGTTTGCCGCGCTTTCATACAACGTGACCACGCCGCCGCGCGCGGCTGTGGGCAGCAGTTCGGGGCGCAGCGTATGGATCACAAACAATATCGCAAGCACAATGGTGGTTGCCTGCGCGAACAAGAGCCAATATTTCCGCATGATATTATCCTGCCTTGGCGTGCATGGAAGCCGGGGATGGTGATGCTACTCAATGAATTCTCAAATTATATCGCAAGCCTGCTGGAAACAGGCCGCTTTCGTGATTATTGCCCGAACGGCGTGCAGGTGGAGGGGCGGCCGGACATAAGGCGTATCGCCAGTGGGGTCACTGCATCGCAACGTCTGCTTGAGGCGGCGACGGCCTGGGGCGCGGATGCCATCCTGGTGCATCATGGCTATTTCTGGCGCAATGAAGACGCGACGGTCACCGGCATCAAGAAACGGAGAATCGCGCATCTTTTGCGCCACGACATCAGCCTGCTGGCCTATCACCTGCCTCTGGATGCACACCCCGACCTGGGAAATAACGCGCAGTTGGGGAAGTTGCTCGGCTTTGCCCAGCTGGGCCGGTTTGGCGATCAGGATATCGCTTGCTACGGCGAACTGGCGCAACCGCAAGCCCTGGCCCAAGTGACGCAGCACATCACCGCGCAGCTGCAGCGTGCGCCGCTGGTCATTGGCGACCCGCGCCGTCCCGTTTCCCGGGTCGCTTGGTGCACTGGGGCGGCCCAGGGCCATTTTGAGGCCGCGGTCGCGCTCGGGGTGGATGCCTTTCTGACGGGGGAGATTTCCGAGCAGAACGTCCATATGGCGGACGAAACCGGCGTGGCCTTCATTGCAGCAGGGCACCATGCGACCGAGCGCTATGGTATCCGCGCGCTGGGTGAGCATGTGGCGGGCCGCTTCGGGCTGGAGCACCGCTTCTTTGACCAGGACAACCCGGTGTAGACAACAACCCCGCGTGCGGCGGCCGCAAAACCGGTACAATGTGGCCAAACGCGCGATTGCACGCATTTAGGACGTTTCCGGAGGCCGCTGTGGGTGCCATAGAGTTGAAAATTTCCATCCTGACGGGCGCGGTCGCCGGGCTGCTGCTGATCGGGGCGGAACTGGTCATGATGCACAGAAAGGTTGCCAAGTATCGCGACCACCTGCGCAGGTTGCATCGCACGGGAAGGAAGTGGCGGTTGTTTGGCGAACTGTCGTTCGTCGCAGCCGTTGCCCTGGTTCAGCCGGCGGTCATTTCCATTCTGACGGTCATGGCGCTGGGCAGTTTCAATCCGGCATTCTCCGCCAACGCCGCGCAACAACTGACGGGCGGCCAAGTCGAAGAGCGGCCGCTTCGGTCGGAGCGCCACGCGCATTAGGGTCGACTGGCGCTGGGCACGAATTTTTTTAGCTAGAGTAAATTACGCATGTCGTCGCCGCAGTATCACTGGAAGAGAAGGTCGGTTCAGCTTGCCACGCTTCTTCTGATTGCACTTGTTCCCGCAGTCGGTTTGTTTCGCATAGACCTGACTACCGCCAGCTTCAGCATTCTTGGTCATCCGCTGTGGTGGTCAAATTTCACCCTGGTATTCGGCCTGGCAATCGTCGTCGCCACGGGGCCCATCATCACGTACATGACGATAGGCGCGGTGTGGTGCGGCTGGGCCTGCCCCCAAAACCTCCTTTCCGAATGGGCGAACAATCTGACCCACAAGCTGCTGGGCAAGCGGGCCAACGTCGATGTCGCCGGCGACGGTATGGTGGTCGCAGCCTCCAAGAACAAGGTAACCAACTGGATATTGCTTGCGCTGGCCTTCCTGGCCGCTTCGCTGGTCTTGGGCCTGATACCCTTCATGTTCTTCTTTTCGGCGGCCGAGGTGTGGTCCTTTTTCAGTTTCGGCACGGCGGCCAAGTTCTCAACGTTCATGCAGCGGCTGTATTACTTCTGCGTGTTCCTGATTTTTGTGGACATCGCGGTGGTTCGCTACTTCTGGTGCGACTATGCCTGCCTCTACCGCATCGGCCAGAAGATATTCAAGACCCAGGACGCGCTGCATGTAGCCTATGACCAATCGCGGTCGGGGGACTGCGCCAAGTGCAACTACTGTTCGACCGCGTGCATTACCGGCATCCGGCCCACCGATATAAAGGCCTACGACAGCTGCATAGACTGCGGGGAATGCATCGATGCCTGCAACCGGCTGCACGAGAAATCCGGGACCCGGGGCTTGTTGCGGTTCGAGCTGGGTGAGGGCGGCGCCCTCACCTGGCGCAGCAAGATACGCGATGTCCTGTCGCGTTTTAATTGGTGGGTGGGGGCCTTGTTTCTGGCCGGCTGCATGATGACCGTTTGGGGCATTGTGTCGCAGCCGCAGGAGCATGTGGCCTTGCCTACGCCGGCGGAGCGCCAGGCCCATGAACTGGCGGAACTGTGCCGGAGCCAATGCACCCCCCAATTGTCCGCCTGCAAGGGCGGCGCGATGGCCGCCTGCTATCGTGCTGCCGCCTGCCAATGCCAGTGCTCGCTCGACCGCGATCCCTCGAATGCCGCGAGCGGCGAGTGGCGGCAATGCGTGCAGGCCAACATGGCGCGCGCGAACGCGCTGAATTCCGACACCCCCATTGCCGGCTTCGGCAAGGAGTCGCGAAGATAGCGGCCGGGCAGGCGCGGTTCGGGAACTGTGCAGCGTTCTTCCGGTCAATTGCCAAGTTGCCGCGGGCGCGGCGTGTGTTGCCATGTCGCGCCGTGAGCGATAGACTGTTGGAGTCCGCGCGGGCATAGAAACCCGTGTGAGCGGCGGTTTAGGCAATTGGCACTTCTGGAGGAAGTCATGAAGAGAGCAGGTTACTTGTTGTGGGCATTGCTGGCGATCAGTCCGGCGGCATTTGCCGTGGATGGCGGCGCGATTGTGGGTGGTGCCATAGGGGGCGGTGCCGGTGCCGCCATCGGCCAAAAAATCGATGGAAAGAACGGCGCTATCATCGGCGCTGCGATCGGCGGCGCCACCGGGGCTGCCATCGGCAGCCACAAGGGTAGCACCCCCATGGCTGCGCCGGCTCCCCAGCCAGCCTCCCCGCGGGCGGTTGCGGGTCCTGCTCCTGAGGCGGATGCGCGCGAAGGAGACGACGAGGAAGGCCGTCACCGCCATCACGACAATGGTCATCATTACGGGGAACGCAAACACCATCATGAAGAAGACTAATTCTGTTGTCAAAATGGGCGGGGTGGCGGCAGCGCTTGCGGTGCTGCTGTCCGGTTGCGCGACCGACGAGGGTAACACCATGCTGGGTGGTGCCCTCGGCGGCGGAGCGGGGGCCGCCATTGGCCAGGAAATGGGCGGGCGCGACGGCGCGATCATCGGCGGCGCGATCGGTGGCGCGGCGGGGGCGGCAGTCGGCAGCAACCAGAATGCGACCAGAAACGAGGGCGATGACGGCTATCGCCGTCGCGGGCGCATGCGTCGCCGCAGAGACGACGACGAAGAAGACGACGACTGATCCGGCGCGGCTGAACGGCCACTGCCGGGCGGGCGGCGACGGCCGCCGTCAATGCGGGACAAGGCGGGCACGACTGCTCGCCTTGTCCCTTTTCTTTGTCTGAAATCACTTGTTCGTTGCGTCAGGCGAACAAACTCCCGGCTGCGAGTGTTTGCCGCGGTGGTAAAATCGCGGAACCATCATTTGTCGTACGGTCATGCCACAACCAGCATTTGTCCATCTCCGGCTGCACAGCGAATACTCTATCGTTGATGGCATTGTCCGCGTGGATGACGCAGTGGCTGCCGCGCGCGACAACGGGCAACCTGCCCTGGCGCTGACCGATCTTTCCAACGTGTTCGGCCTGGTGAAATTTTACCGGGCCGCGCGGGGCAAAGGCATCAAACCGATTGTCGGCTGCGATGTGTTCATCACCAATCCTGCCGAAAGGGATCGTCCGCATCGCCTGCTGTTGCTGTGCCAGTCGCACGCGGGCTACCTGCGCCTATGCGACCTGCTGACGCGCGCCTATCGAGACAATCAGTACCACGGGCATCCCGAGATCAGGCGCGAGTGGCTGGCGGAAGGCAGCGAGGGCCTGCTCGCGCTATCCGGCGCAGCCCTGGGCGACGTCGGTGCGGCATTGCTGAACGGCAATCGCACCGTGGCTCTGCAGCTGGCCGCAGAATGGGCGGGCATTTTTCCGGGGCGCTATTACCTTGAGCTGCAGCGCTGTGGCTCCGCCCGCGAGGAGCCGCTGGTGCGGGAGACCGTGCGCCTTGCGGGCGAACTGGCGTTGCCAGTCGTCGCTACGCACCCGGTGCAATTTCTTACTATCGACGACTTCAAGGCGCATGAGGCGCGGGTGTGCATCGCCGAAGGCTATGTGCTGAACGACAAACGCCGCGCGCGGGCGTTCACCGCGCAACAGTACTTCAAAACCCAGGCCGAGATGTCCGCGCTTTTCGCCGACTTGCCCGAAGCGCTGCAAAACAGCGTAGAAATCGCCAAGCGCTGCAATCTCTCGCTGAAACTCGGTAAACCCCACCTGCCGGACTTTCCCACGCCGAACGGCGAAAGCCTGGACGATTTTCTGCGCGCCGAATCGGAGCGCGGTCTGCAGGCGCGCATACTGGCTCTGTTCCCCGACGAGGCCGAACGGGCGGCCCGAACGCAGGAGTATGCGGCGCGTCTGGCTTTCGAAATCGACACCATCATCAAGATGGGATTTTCCGGCTACTTCCTGATCGTTGCCGACTTCATCCGCTGGGCGAAAAGCAACGGAGTGCCTGTCGGGCCTGGCCGCGGCTCCGGCGCCGGCTCGCTGGTGGCATACAGCCTGGGCATCACCGACCTCGATCCCTTGCGCTATGCGCTGCTGTTCGAGCGCTTCCTCAATCCCGAGCGCGTGTCCATGCCAGACTTCGACGTGGATTTCTGCCAGGATGGACGCGAGCGCGTAATAGACTATGTGAAGCAGAAATATGGGGCCGAGTGCGTCTCCCAGATTGCCACCTTCGGCACCATGGCTTCCAAGGCCGTGATCCGCGACGTGGGGCGCGTGCTCGACTTTCCCTACGGGTTGTGCGACCGCCTGTCGAAACTGGTTCCGCTCGAAGGCGTCAAGCCGGTGTCGCTCAAAAAGGCGCGCGAGCTGGAGCCGGAATTCAACGCAATCATTGCCAGCGAAGAGGGCGTGGAAGAATTGCTGGAGCTGGGCGAGCGGCTGGAAGACATGGTGCGCAATGTCGGCATGCATGCGGGCGGCGTGCTGATCGCGCCGGGCAAGCTCACCGATTTTTGCCCGCTGTATTGCGCCGAGGGCAGCGACAGCGTGGTGAGCCAGTTCGATAAGGACGATGTGGAACTGGCCGGGCTGGTGAAGTTCGACTTTCTTGGGTTGCGCACACTTACCATCATTGACTGGGCAGTGAAGTACGTGCGCGAGATTCCGCAGCTGGGATCTTTTTCCATAGAGACCATCCCGCTCGACGACAAAAAAACCTACGACCTGCTCAAGGCCTACAACACGACCGCCGTGTTTCAGCTGGAATCGCGCGGCATGAAGGACCTGATCCGCCGTCTGCAGCCGGATACCTTCGAAGACATCGTCGCGCTGGTTGCGCTGTACCGCCCGGGGCCGCTGGAATCTGGCATGGTGGAGGACTTCATCAACCGCAAGCACGGGCGTGCCAAGGCCGATTATTTTCATCCCGATCTCGAGGAATCGCTGAAGCCGACCTACGGCGTCATCGTCTACCAGGAGCAGGTGATGCAGATCGCCCAGATCATCGGCGGCTACTCGCTTGGCGCCGCCGACCTGCTGCGCCGTGCGATGGGCAAGAAAAAGCCGGAGGAAATGGCCGAGCACCGGGGCATCTTCGTCGGCGGTGCCATCAAGCGCGGCGTGGACGAGAAGCTGGCGACGCTGCTGTTCGACCTGATGGAAAAGTTCGCGGGTTACGGCTTCAACAAGTCGCACTCCGCCGCGTATGCGCTGGTGTCCTACCAGACCGCCTACCTCAAGGCGCACTACCCGGCCGCATTCATGGCCGCTACGCTGTCGGCTGACATGGATAACACCGACAAGGTGTTCACTTTCCACCAGGATACGCTGCAGCAAGGCGTGCAGATCCTGCCGCCGGACATCAATTCCTCGGGCTACCGCTTTGCGCCGGTGGGTGAAACGGTCGTCGCCTACGGACTGGGTGCGATCAAGGGCACGGGCCAGGCGGCCATCGAAAATATTCTGGCAGCACGGAAGCAGGGCCCGTTCAAGGACCTGTTCGATTTCTGTCGCCGCGTGGACAACCGCATCGTCAACCGTCGTGCCATCGAGGCGCTGATCCGCGGCGGCGCGTTCGACACGCTTTCGGCGCACCGCCATCAGCTGCTGGCGTCGCTCGACGCCGCCATGGGCAGCGCAGAGCAGCATGCGCGCGCCGCCAACCAGAACAGCCTGTTCGGAGACGACGAAGCGGTGGCCATGCCAGTGCAACTCGCCAACGTGCCGTGCTGGGGAATGCGCGAACAGCTGCAGAACGAAAAGCTGGCGTTGGGTTTTTACCTCAGCGGCCATCCTTACCAGGAATATGCGGAGGAGCTCGCTAACTTCGTTAAGGTCCGTCTGGCCGACCTTACGCCCGGCATGGTGCAGCCGCAAGGCGGCAACAACCACGGGGGTGGGCGTCGCAACACAGTGTCCCTGGTCCTGGCCGGAATGGTGAGCGGCGTGCGCATCCAGCAGACGCGGCGGGGACGCATGGGCGTGGTGACATTGGATGACGGCAGCGCGCAAGTCGAGATGACTGTGTTCAACGAAATCTTCGAGGCGAGCCGCCCATGGATACGCGAGGACGAACTCCTCGTGGTGAACGGCAAGGCCAGCCTCGATGACTATTCCGGCAACATGCGCATTACGGCAGACGAATTGTTCGATTTCGCCTCCGCGCGCTCCACCTTCGCCAGGCGCCTGGAGTTGGGCGTCACCGCAGATAGCAGAGTGCGTGCTGCACAGTTGAAGGAGGTGCTCGCGCCTTACCGCGACGGCAAATGTCCGGTGTGGGTAGACTACCGCAACGCCTTGGGCGGCGCCCCACTGAAGTTGGGCGAAGAATGGAACGTGTCGTTGACAGAAGACCTGTTGAATGGCCTGCGCTTGCTGCTCGGTCCCCGGAACGTCCGCATCAACTATACGACCGCTGCCTAATAACTTCCGCCCAGTTCCCTCCGGCCGAGCCGGCAAGCCCAAGCCGGTTTACGTCGGCAGATACGAATGTACCGCGTCGTCAGACCACTCCCACAAGCGCCGTGCCAATACCGGGTCCACTGCAAGCGGCGATGGGGAGACCGAAGTGCAGCTGTCGAAATATTTTCCGGTAATTCCCCTGACCCCAGGGGCGGTTGCGAGAAAGACCGGCGTACGTGCGCCTGTCGCAACGGATGCCCCTGCCATGTTGAATCCGGCATGGAGCAGCTTGGTGTCGATCACGCCGGGATGCAGGCTGTTGGAGCAGAGCCACGGTTCGCGCCGCGCCAGCTCGTTGGCGAACAGCGCATTGGCGAGTTTGGAGTTGGCGTAGGCGTGGTAGGCATCAAAGTGCCTCTCGCAGTTCAGATTGTCGAACTCGATGCGTCCGCCCATGTGGGCGACTGAGCTCACCGAGATCACGCGCGGCTCAGGGGACTTCTTCAAGAGCGGCAGCAAGATGCGGGTGAGCAGGAAGTGCGACAGGTAGTTTACCGCCAACGTCATCTCCACGCCGTCACGGGAAAGCTTGCGCGAGGTCATGTATACGCCGGCATTGTTGATCAGCACATCCAGCCGCGGGAGGCTTGCGATAAGGTCCCGCGCCATTCCTGAAACGGCCGCCAGGTCAGCCAGGTCGGCGTGCACTGTGTGCAGCACGGCTTGCGGCGCCGCATGCTGTACCGCGTCGCGCGCGTGTTGCACCTTTTCTTCGTTCCGCCCATGCAGCACCAGCTCATGCCCTTTCCGCGCCAGTTCCCTCGCGGTCTCCAGGCCGATGCCGTCGGTCGCGCCGGTGATCAGGATCATGGCATTTTCCGGGATGAATAACGTTTAGGTTAGTCCTCAACAGGAAAAAATGCAACCGCGCGGGCGTCTTGACTGGATATGTCGGGGCGTCCAGAATGATTGCAAGAAAACCGGAGCAGCCTTCCGGACGCCACACGGGCAACTCATTGTTGAAGGAGGTAATCATGCAATCGTCACTGCAAATCACCATGCGCGACATTTCACACTCGGCTATGCTGGAAGAGCAAATCCGCCAGAAGGTGGCCAAGCTCGAGAGCTTCTATCCGCATATCATGGGTTGCCGGGTAGTGGTAGAGGTCCCGCATAAGCACAGGCAGCAGGGGCGCCAGTTCAATGTGCGCCTGGACATTACCGTTCCGGGCGGCGAACTGGCCGTCAACCGCGAGGCGGATGGCGATGTGTATGTGGCGCTGCGCGATGCATTCGACGCCGCCAAACGCCAGATCGAAGACTATGGCCGTCGCCAGCGTAACGATACCAAGACACACGCGCCGGTATTCCATGGAAAAGTGACGCGGCTGGTCACGGATGAAAATTATGGCTTCATTGAAACGGAAGACGGGCGCGAGTTGTATTTCGACCGCACTAATCTGGCCAACGGCGACTTCGACAAGCTGGAAATCGGCGGCGAGGTGCATTTTCTGGAAGATGTGGGAGCGGAGGGCCTGCAGGCCAAGCGTGTCCGGGCCGCAAGGAGCCATCTCCAGCAGTAGCCGCTGGAGCGGTTGACATGAAAAAGGCCGTTGCGCCTCCTCCGGCAGCGCCCCCGGACGAGCCTGCCGGCCGGGTGATCGAACGCCCCGACGGGTTCTATTGGCAAGGGGACATCGACGGCGAAGTGTACGGCCCGTTCCCTTCCCTGCTTGCTGCAATCCAGGATATGGAAAATGAGGGCGGAGAGGGGGCCCTGGAAGAAGGCGAATCGCTAGAGGAAGCCGAGTCGGAAATTGGCATCACTGGCTGGATAGACCCGGATACCGGCTTGCCTGCGGAAGAAACTACGCCGCGACTGACGGACGAATGAGCGGCGCAACTCCAGCGTTCAGTAACGAATCCTGAAGCCCGTGTAAGAGCCATCGATTGGCGCGATGTCCACTTGCGCAACCTGCGCGCGCTCCGGGCCGCGGTGCGCCCACCGCACCATGGCATCCACCGCCGCGGAAGGGCCGTGGACCACCGCCTCCACCGAGCCGTCGCTGCAATTGCGCACCCAGCCCGTTACGCCCAACCTTTGTGCTTCCCGGCGCATGGAGTCGCGGAAGAACACGCCCTGCACACGCCCCTGAATGGACAGGCGCAGGGTTTTCCGATCGGCGGCTGCCACGCTCAAACGCCTTTCTCGACTTTTTCCCGCAACAAATGGCGCGCGCGGTCCAGTGCGTCTGTAAGGTTTGCCGCTACGTTGCTGCGCCCGATTTCGTCGAAGAAGCCGCCCTGCTGCATGAGGAAATACGGCTGTGTATGCGGGCCGCTGAGCACAAGATGCTTGCCGTGTTTCCTAAGCTTGCGGTAGAGGCTCTCCAGCGCGTGCAACGCGCTCGCATCCATGGTGATGACCTCTTCCATCTTCAGGATCAGCACCTCGGGCGGGGTATGCAGCTGCTCCAGCACCGTCTCCAGTTTGTCCGCGGCGCCGAAGAACAGCGCGCCGTATACCCGGTATATCATCACACCGTGCGGTACCGCCTTGCGCAGCCGGGTGGCTTCGCTGTCCTCGACATGGGGCGATTCCGCAGCCACGCTTACGTGGGTCAAATCGGTGATGCGCCGGATGAATGACAGCACGGCCAACACCAAGCCTACTTCCACCGCAACGGTGAGGTCGAACACAACCGTCAGGACAAAGGCGAGCAGCAGCACCGCGCTGTCACTCTTGGGATATTTTCGCAGCGTCTTGAATGCCTCCCATTCGCCCATATTGAAGGCAACCACCATCAGGATGGCGGCCAGCGTGGCGAGCGGAATATTTTTGGCCAGCGGGGCCGCGATCAGCACGATGGCAAGCAGCGTAAGCGCGTGCACAATGCCCGCGATCGGGGTGGCGCCGCCGGAGCGAACGTTGGTCGCCGTGCGCGCAATGGCTCCGGTGGCGGGAATTCCGCCAAAGAACGGCGTCACGACGTTGGCGATGCCCTGCGCGACGAGTTCCTGGTTGGGGTCGTGTTTGTCGTCGATCATGCCGTCGGCCACCGTGGCCGAGAGCAGGGATTCGATTGCGCCGAGCAGGGCGATGGTGACTGCGGGCGAGATCAGGTTGCGCAGTGTGGCAAATGTGAACTCGGGCATGGCAAAGGAGGGCAATCCCTGGGGAATGCCGCCGAATTTGGTGCCTATGGTTTCCACGGGCAACTTGAACAGCGCCACCGCCAGCGTGCCCAGCACCAGGGCGACGATGGGCGAGGGCAGGCGTCGCGCCCAGGATTTCGGGTAGAGCAGGATCAACACCATGGAACCCGCGGCCAAAGCAATCGTCGTCAGGTCGAGCGTCGGCAGCGCGTGGTAAAGCGCCGCCATCTTGTGCGAAAACTCGGCAGGCAGTGCCCCGGTCTTCAGGCCGAGGAAGTCCTTTACCTCGGACAGCGCGATGAGCACGGCGATACCATTGGTGAACCCGAGCACTAGCGGGCGCGGGATGAAGCGGATCAGGCTGCCAAGCTTCAGGGTGCCCATGGCCAGCAGCATAAACCCGGCCATGATGGTGCAGATCAGCAGATTCGCCAGCCCGTACTGCATCAGGATGCCGTACACGATGACAATGAATGCACCGGTCGGACCGCCGATCTGTACACGCGAACCGCCAAAAGCGGAAATGATGAAACCTGCAATGATCGCGGTAAACAGGCCGGCCTCGGGCTTCACGCCGGAAGCGATGGCGAAGGCGATCGCGAGCGGCAGGGCGACAATGCCGACGGTGAGTCCGGCGGTGAGGTCGGCGAAGAAGAGCTGCCGGCTGTAACCGCGCAGCGTGTCAAGAAGCCTGGGGTGGAAATATGACGAAAGTTTCAGCGGAAACGAATTGTCCATAGTGGCTGTGTCAGCACCTCCCGATTAGAAAAGTTTTCCCCGATCAATCTAAAGCACGCTGCAATGCATAAGGTGTCATCGCGAGTGCATGGTTCAAGGTGCCTGGCGAGCAGCGCCGCAAAAATTTACTTGATCCGCATCCCCGGTTGCGCCCCGCTATCGGGCGACAGGATGAACGGCCCGCCCCGCTCGTCGCTGGCGGCCAGCACCATGCCTTCCGACATGCCGAATTTCATCTTGCGCGGTGCCAGGTTCGCGACCATCACCGTCAGCCGCCCGACCAGTTCCTCCGGCGCATAGGCAGATTTGATTCCCGCGAACACATTGCGCGGCCGCTCCTCGCCGATGTCCAGCGTCAGCCGCAGCAGCTTCTCCGCGCCTTCCACATGCTCGGCGTTGACGATCTTCGCCACGCGCAGGTCCACCTTGGTGAAGTCGTCTATGCTGATGAATGCGCCCGCATCCTTCTCCGCCTGAGCGGCTTCCTTGGTGGCGGTGTGCTGCTGGTGCGCGGCGTGGCGCTGTTCGGATGGGGCGGCTGGCATGCTTTCCTTGTTGGCGGCGACCATGGCTTCGATGCACTTGGGGTCGAGGCGGGTCATTAAATGCGCATAAGGGTTGACGCGTGTTGGGAATGCCTTGAGGTCATCCCACATAAAATCACGCTCCATTCCGAAAAAGTCCTTAGCGATTCGAGAGGTCGTACTCGGCAGGATTGGGGCGAGCCAAATGGACATAACGTAGAACCCGTGCATGGCCTTGGAGCAAATGACATGCAGTTCCTGGCGCTTGGTTTCGTCTTTGGCCAAATCCCAAGGTTTGGCGTCATTTATCACGACGTTGACTCGGTCCGCTTCCGCCATGATGCTTCGGACTGCTCTCCCGTAGTCTCGTGCATCAAGCGCTTCCTTCACGGTTTGCCCGGTTGATATTGCACCGTCGGTCAGGTGTCTTCCTTCTGCTGAGGTCGCTTCGGGCAATAGAAGTCTGCCGTCGAAGAACTTCGTCAAGAAACCGGCGCAGCGGCTCGCAATATTGATGTACTTGCCAATCAAGTCGCTGTTCACCTTCGCCACGAAGTCGTCGAGGCTGAGGTCAATATCCTCCATCGTGCCGTTGAGCTTGGCCGCGTAGTAGTAGCGCAGGTACTCGGTGTTCTTCACGTGCTCCTTGTAGCTGCTGGCGGTGATGAAAGTGCCGCGCGACTTGGACATCTTTTCGCCGTTCACCGTCAGGAAGCCGTGCGCGAACAGTTTTGTCGGCTTGCGGAACCCGGCGTGTTCCAGCATGGCGGGCCAGAATAGGGCGTGGAAATACAGAATGTCTTTGCCGATGAAGTGGTAGAGCTCGGTCTTGGCGTCCTTGTTCCAGAACTCATCGAAGTTGAGCTTGAGCTGCTTGCACAGCTGCTTGAAGCTGCCCATGTAGCCCACCGGCGCGTCCAGCCAGACATAGAAATACTTGCCGGGCGCGTCGGGGATCTCGAAGCCGAAGTAGGGAGCGTCGCGCGAGATGTCCCAGTCGGTGAGCTTGTCTTCGCCTTCCGCGCCCAGCCATTCCTGCATCTTGTTCGACGCTTCGGCCTGCAGGGTGTCGCTCTTGGTCCATTCGCGCAGGAATTTCTGGCAGCGCGGGTCGGAAAGCCTGAAGAAATAATGGTCCGAATGGCGTAGCTCGGGCTTGGCGCCGGAGACGGCGGAATAGGGGTTCTTCACCTCGGCCGGCGTGTAGGCCGCGCCGCACACCTCGCAGTTATCGCCGTACTGGTCCTTTGCCCCGCACTTGGGGCATTCGCCCTTGATGAAGCGGTCCGGCAGGAACATCTGCTTGACCGGGTCGTAATACTGCTCGATGCTGCGGACCTCGATCAGGCCGGCGGCTTTTAGCTTTCCGTAGATGTCCTCCGCGGACTCCCGCGTTTCGCTGGAGTTGGTCGAGCCGTAGTGGTCGAATTCCACATGAAACGCGTCGAAATCGGCCTTGTGCTCTTGCCAGACCTTGCTTATCAGGGCATTCGGGGTAATGCCCTCTTTTTCCGCGCGCAGCATGATGGGCGTGCCGTGGGTATCGTCGGCGCAGACGTAGTAACACTCGTTGCCCTGCATCTTCTGGAAGCGCACCCAGATATCGGTCTGGATGTACTCCACCAGATGTCCGAGGTGGATGCTGCCATTGGCATAAGGGAGGGCGGAGGTGACCAGAATCTTGCGCGGCATGGGCGGGAAAACCTTTCTAAAAGAGGCTCAATTGTAGCAAAACCCACGCAGACCGCGGAATTGGGTAAAATCAGCAGTTCCGAGTAGACCCCGGATGGTCGGGTTTGCAGCAAGCGAGGACACTATGGCTTTTACCGAAGCGGACGTGCAGTCCGCATTGAAACAACTGAATGACCCGAACACGAAGAAAGATTTCGTCAAGGGCAAGTCGGTCAAGAATATCGAGGTCAGCGGCAACGATGTTTCGCTCGACATCCAGCTCGGCTACCCCGCAAAAAGCGTGTGGGGCGAGATCAAGGCGCTGGTGGAAGGCCACCTGCGCGCTTCGTTGCCGGGTGTGGGCAAGGTTACCGCGAGCGTCAGCAGCAAGGTGGTGCCCCATGCGGTGCAGCGCGGCGTGAAGCTGGTGGATGGAGTGAAGAACATCATCGCCGTGGCCAGCGGCAAGGGCGGGGTGGGCAAATCCACCACCGCCGTGAACCTGGCGCTGGCGCTGGCCGCCGAGGGCGCCAAAGTCGGCATGCTGGACGCCGACATCTATGGGCCTTCGCAGCCCACCATGCTGGGCATTTCGGGCAGGCCGCTGTCAAAGGACGGCCAATCCATCGAGCCGATGCAGGGGCACGGGATCCAGGCCATGTCCATCGGTTTCATGATCGAGGGCGATGACGTGCCCATGGTGTGGCGCGGCCCCATGGTGACCCAGGCGTTGGATCAGCTGTTGCGCCAGACCCGCTGGGACGGGCTGGATTACCTGGTCGTTGACCTGCCGCCCGGCACCGGCGACATCCAGCTGACCCTGGCGCAGAAGGTTCCGGTGACGGGGGCCGTGATCGTCACCACGCCGCAGGACATCGCCCTGCTGGACGCCAAGAAGGGTCTGAAAATGTTCGAGAAGGTGGACATCAAGATCCTGGGCATCGTGGAAAACATGAGCACTCACATTTGCTCCAAGTGCGGGCACGAGGAACATATCTTCGGCGCGGGCGGGGGCGAGAAAATGTGCGCCGAATACGGCGTGGAATTCCTGGGCGGCCTGCCGCTGGATATCCACATCCGCGAGCAGGCCGATTCCGGCAAGCCCACGGTGGTGGCCGACCCGGACGGCCCGATCGCACGGGCCTATCGGCAGATCGCGCGCCGCGTCGCGGTAAAGGTGGCGGAGATGGCGCAGGATCACAGCGCCGTGTTCCCCAAGATCGTGGTTCAGAATACGTAACGGAGGAGCGGGAAACAGAAAGAGGAAACATCGAAGCGCGGTTTGGTCTGGCGTCTTTCGTTCCCCGTTCCCTTTTCCCCAGGACAGCAATGAGCATCAAATCAGACAAATGGATACGACGCATGGCGGAGCAGCACGGCATGATCGAGCCGTTCGAGCCGGGGCAGGTGCGCGAGGCCAATGGCCACAAGATCGTCTCCTATGGCACGTCCTCATACGGCTACGACATACGCTGCTCCAATGAGTTCAAGCTCTTCACTGACATCAACACCACCATTGTCGACCCCAAGAACTTCGATCCTAACTCCTTCGTCGAGGTGAGGGGCGATTCCTGCATCATTCCGCCGAACTCCTTCGCGCTGGCGCGCACCGTGGAATATTTCCGCATCCCGCGCAACGTGCTGACCATTTGCCTGGGCAAGAGCACCTATGCGCGCTGCGGCATCATCGTCAACGTGACGCCGTTCGAGCCGGAGTGGGAAGGCTACGTGACGCTGGAGTTTTCCAACACCACGCCGCTGCCCGCCAAGATCTACGCCAACGAGGGCGTGGCACAGGTGCTGTTCTTCGAGAGCGACGAGGTGTGCGAGACCTCGTACAAGGACCGCGGCGGCAAGTACCAGGGGCAGGTCGGCGTGACCCTGCCCAAGATTTGATGTAAGCTTTCGTGCAGGTTATCGGCGGCGGGTTCGGCCCGCCCTGCAATTCCCCGCTTTCCCCGTAAATCTGCGACAATCCGCCCCAGTTAGACCTACTCCATTGAGGAGCGCTGCATGAAGTTCCGCTTTCCCATCATTATCATCGACGAAGACTTCCGCTCTGAAAACGCCAGCGGCCTGGGCATCCGTGCCCTGGCCGAGGCGATCGAGAAGGAGGGCATGGAGGTGCTGGGCGTCACCAGCTACGGCGACCTGACTTCGTTCGCGCAGCAGCAGAGCAGGGCATCGGCGTTCTTGCTCTCCATTGACGACGAGGAGTTCGGCGGCGGCAGCCGGGAAGAGACTGAGGCCGCGCTGAAGGCCTTGCGCGCCTTTGTCGAAGAGATCCGCTTCAAAAATGCGGATATCCCGATTTATCTGTACGGCGAGACCCGCACCTCGCGCCACATCCCTAACGACATCCTGCGCGAACTGCATGGCTTCATCCACATGCATGAGGACACGCCGGACTTTGTGGCGCGCCATATCATCCGCGAGGCCAAGGCCTACCTGGATTCGCTCGCGCCGCCGTTCTTCCGTGCGCTGCTCAACTATGCCCAGGATGGTTCGTATTCCTGGCACTGCCCCGGCCATTCGGGGGGGGTCGCGTTCCTGAAGTCGCCGGTGGGACAGATGTTCCACCAGTTTTTTGGCGAGAACATGCTGCGCGCCGACGTGTGCAACGCGGTGGATGAGCTCGGCCAGTTACTCGACCATACCGGTCCCGTGGCCGCCTCCGAGCGCAATGCCGCGCGCATCTTTTACGCCGACCACCTGTTCTTCGTGACCAACGGCACCTCTACGTCCAACAAGATCGTCTGGCACTCGATGGTGGCTCCCGACGACATCGTGGTGGTGGACCGCAACTGCCACAAGTCCATCCTGCATGCGATCATGATGACAGGCGCGGTGCCCGTGTTTCTGACGCCGACGCGAAATCACTACGGCATCATCGGCCCGATTCCGAAGTCGGAATTCGAGCCGGACAGCATCCAGAAAAAAATCGATGCCAACCCGTTCATCAAGGACAAGACCAAAAAGCCGCGCATCCTGACCCTCACCCAGAGCACTTACGACGGCGTGATCTACAACGTGGAAACGCTGAAGCAAATGCTGGACGGCAAGATCGATGCACTGCATTTCGACGAGGCCTGGCTGCCGCATGCAGCTTTCCACGACTTCTACAAGGACATGCATGCCATCGGGCGCTACCGTCCGCGTGCCAAGCAGTCCATGATCTTTGCCACACAGTCCACGCACAAGCTGCTGGCAGGCCTGTCGCAGGCCTCCCAGATACTGGTGCGCGAATCCGAGTCGCGCAAGCTGAACAGCCACATGTTCAATGAGGCCTACCTGATGCATACCTCGACCAGCCCGCAGTACGCCATCATCGCCTCTTGCGACGTGGCAGCGGCGATGATGGAGCCGCCGGGCGGGACCGCGCTGGTGGAGGAGAGCATTGCCGAGGCCATGGACTTCCGCCGCGCCATGCGCAAGGTGGATGAGGAATTCGGCAAGGACTGGTGGTTCAAGGTGTGGGGGCCGGAGAAAATCGCGGACGAGGGCATCGGCTCGCGCGACGACTGGATGCTGAAGACCTCCGACAAATGGCACGGCTTCGGCAAGCTGGCCGCAGGCTTCAACATGCTGGACCCGATCAAGGCCACGGTTATCACCCCTGGCCTGAACCTCAACGGCAACTTCGACGAGTCCGGCATTCCTGCGGCGATGGTCACCAAGTACCTGGCGGAGCATGGGGTGATCGTCGAAAAGTGCGGCCTGTATTCGTTCTTCATCATGTTCACCATCGGCATCACCAAGGGCCGCTGGAACACGCTGCTTACCGCGCTGCAGCAGTTCAAGGACGACTACGACAAGAACCAGCCGATCTGGCGCATCCTGCCGGAATTCGCGGCGGCGCACCCGAATTACGAGCGCGTCGGCCTGCGCGACCTGTGTCAGCAGATTCACGACATGTACAAGGCGCACAACGTGGCGAAGATGACCACGGAAATGTACCTGTCCGACATGCAGCCTGCAATGAAGCCTTCGGATGCGGTGGCGCACATGGCGCACGACGAGATAGACCGCGTGCCGATAGACGAACTGGAAGGGCGCGTCACTGCTGTGCTGCTGACGCCCTATCCGCCGGGCATTCCGCTGCTGATCCCCGGAGAGCGCTTCAACAAGGCAATCGTGGACTACCTCAAGTTTGCACGCGATTTCAACCAGAAGTTTCCAGGTTTCGAGACCGACATTCACGGCTTGGTCGCGGAAATGAATGGCGAGCGGCGCTACTACGTCGACTGCGTGAGCAACAAGGTAACCTGAGTAAACAGAAGGAGTAATTCATGCGGTTTCCGCTGGTCATTGTCTTCGCGATCATTGCGTTCAACATCTCGATGTTCACGCTGATGCTGCAGATGGATATGCTGATTTTTCATTCGCCTCTTGCGAAAGGGGTATTCTGGGTGCTCACCCTCGGCGCCTGGGTATTGGCCTGGGTGTACCGCGCAAAGTCGGTCAAGCTCCCGATCTGAGCTGCGGTCGCAGTTAGGGAAACGCTGAATAAGTCGTCACACCGGCGGAGGCCGGTGTCCAGTTCATTGAAATCGCTGGATTCCGGCCTTCGCCGGAATGACGAATCGGGACTTATTCAGCGTTTCGTTAGGCAGGATGGCCGTGGAAGCGGACGCGGTTGCGGCCGTCGGTCTTCGCCTGGTACATGGCAATGTCGGCCGACTTCAGGATTTCCTCCGGGCTGGCGGACGGGGCCGAAAACAGCACCACGCCGATACTGGACGAACAGCGGTGTTCCACGGTGATGGCCGGCTGGCCCTCATGTTCTAGGGTTAGCTGGTAAGGTTCCGACAGGATGCTGCGTATCTTTTCGGCAACGATGCCGGCGGCCACCGCCGCTTTACCGCGGTCGGCATCCAGGTCGCACAGCATCACCACGAATTCGTCACCGCCGAACCGCGCAACCGTGTCCGCGTCGCGCACACAGCTGGCAATCCGGCGCGCCACCTCGATCAACAGAAGATCGCCCATGCCGTGCCCGTGGGTGTCGTTCAGTTGCTTGAACTTGTCCATGTCCATGAACATCAAGGCGCAGTGACGGCCCCCTCCCCGCTTGCCGACGGCCGTTGCATGCTCCAGCCTCTGCTCGAGCAGGCGGCGATTCGGCAACTTGGTGAGGGGGTCGTAAAATGCGAGGTTCTGAACCTCCAGCTCGGCCGCCTTGCGCTCCGTGATGTCAGAAAAAATACCTACGTAGTTGGCCAGCTTGCCGTCGTCTTCGAAAATCGGCGTAATGGTCAGCTGCTGAGGGTATATTTCACCGCTCTTCCGCTTGTTCCAGATTTCGCCGCTCCAGCTTTTTTCGCGGTCGACAGTGTTCCACATGCGGGCATAGAATTCGGCGTCATGGCGGCCTGAGGACAGGATCGAGGGCTTCTTGCCGACCGCCTCCTGGCTGGAGTAGCCGGTAATATCGGTGAATGCGTGGTTGACCTTGAGGATCACCCCTCGCGCGTCGGTAATCACCACACCCTCGCGGGAGTCGAAAGTGGCGGCGGCGATGGCCAGCTCCCGGTGGGTTTCGTGCTGCAGCGAGGCATTGCGCGCTACTGCGCGCAGCCAGAACAATACCAACGCCGCTATCAGCGCGGACAGGCCCGCGAGGGCCAACACCTTCCATTGCGTCCACCACGGATCGCGTTTGTCCAGCAGGATCAGCATCCAGTCTCCCGCGGGATCACCCCATGCGAGGGGGCGGGCGTGTACGACGTAGCGCCCCTCTCCTACGCGTGCCTCCGGCGCCGGCAGCGCGAACGGCAGAGGCCGGGGTGCAGCCTGGTCGAACATGTTGCCGAATTGCCGGGCGCGGGAAATCTGGCGAAGGCGGCGGCCGTCCACTTCGCCGGAGATGCGGAACAGCCAGTCCTCGCGGCTGGAAGCGAATACAACGCCCTGCGGCGACAACAGCAGCGCGGGCCCCCCGGTCCAGGTCTTGAGCAGATCGTCAATCTTTCCGGCATTGACTCTTACCGCCACTGTGCCGACGGGCTTTGACTTCTTGGCCAGCCCGGCGCGTATCGGCGCCGCGAGAAAGATGCCGCGCTCGGGGCTGATGCTCCCCGCCGCGGGATAAACACTGGGAATGCCCTGCATCGCCAGCTGCGCGTACGGGCGAAAAGACAGGTTCACGCCTATCCCATTCGGCACGTTGTTCTGGCTGCTGTACGCGACGACCACGCCATGCCGGTTCAGCAGAAGGGCGGCATCGTTGAAAAACAGGGTGCGCAGGTTGCTCAGTACGTCGACCGCCCGCGGCGCATTCGGCCGCAGGCTGCCTGTGGCAAGTTGCTTGGCTACGAGATTTTCCTCGCCGAACAGAATGATTGCACCCATTGCGCGGCTGTTCACAGTGACGCTTTCCAGCGTGGCGGTGAAGGAGACCAGCTTTTCTGCCAACTGCACATTGCGGTCTGCCTCCATTATGCGGCTGGCCTGGCTGGCGACCACGAGAAGTGTCAGCAAGGCCAGCAGGCCGGATAGCAGGTCGTAGATTCCCCCGTGTCGGTCGATCCAGTAAAAGAAGCGCATCCTTAAGCCCTAAGTCGGGAGCGAGATTTGGATATGCGAATTGGCTAGCCATTGATTCTAGCAGACGCGGCTTTCCGCAGATTCTAGAAATTACGCCGCTTGGTTCGTCAGGCCGGTGCAAGCCGTGGGCAGTGTGATCCGTTCACTCGGGACGAACACCGCGGGGCTCGAAATGAAACTGATCTCGCAAAACCGCGGCATGCGCTGCAGGTGCCCTGACGACGGCGAGTTGCGCCAACTACTTTGTCTGGGTGGTCCTTCGGCGGTAGGTGACGAAATGAAATTCCAGCGGCTGCGGGGCCTCCTGGTGTCGCGGCTCCCTCGACGTCTCCACCCACCCGCTTTGGTCGAACTGGGGGAAGTGGGCGTCACCAGGCACGTCGTGAAGAATCTCGGTCACGTACATCGTATCCGCCACGGGCAAAGCTTGGGCGTAAAGCTCCGCGCCGCCGAGGATGAAGATCTCCCGATCTCCCGCACAAGCGGCTATGGCCTCAGGCAGGGAGTGCGTCACGATGCAGCCCTCCAGCGTCAGCGCCCGGTTGCGCGTCACCACCACCGTGGTGCGTCCCGGCAACGGTTTGCCGATCGAGTCGAAGGTCTTGCGCCCCATGACAATGTGATGCCCCATGGTGAGCGTCTTGAGCCGCTTGAGATCTTCCGGGCAGCGCCACGGCAGCGTGTTGTCGACGCCGATGGTGCGGTTGCGCGTCATAGCGACCAGGATGGAAATGCGCGGCCGGGTCATACCGCGACCGGAGCCTTGATCGCCGGGTAAGGGTCGTACCTCTCCAGGGTGAAGTCCTCGAATTTGAAAGCGAAGATGTCCTTCACCTCCGGGTTGATGCGCATCGCCGGCAACGCACGCGGCTCGCGCGACAGCTGCAGCCGAGCCTGCTCCAAATGATTTGAGTAGAGATGTGCGTCGCCGAAGGTATGTACGAAGTCGCCCGGCTCAAGATTGCACACCTGTGCCACCATCAGCGTAAGCAGCGCGTAGCTGGCGATGTTGAACGGCACCCCGAGGAAAATGTCGGCACTGCGCTGGTAGAGCTGGCAGGACAGTCTTCCGTTCGCGACGTAGAACTGGAAGAAGGCGTGGCAGGGCGCCAGGGCCATCTTGTCGAGGTCGCCGACGTTCCATGCCGACACAATCAGGCGGCGCGAATCCGGATTCTTCTTGATCTGCGCGATGACTTCAGAAATCTGATCGACCGCACGGCCATCCGTGGTCTCCCACGAGCGCCACTGCTTGCCGTACACCGGGCCTAGGCCGCCATTCTCGTCGGCCCATTCATCCCAGATGCTGACTCCGTTGTCCTTGAGGTATTTGATGTTGGTTTCGCCCTTGAGGAACCA
>Ga0316628_100000104_pt1 | contig 48653 bp, 33 predicted proteins | sample OWC_Aug_M2_C1_D5_FD_207648 | JGI IMG/M metagenome (GOLD analysis project Ga0316628, IMG submission 207648) | Wetland soil microbial communities from Old Woman Creek delta, Ohio, United States - OWC_Aug_M2_C1_D5_C | ecosystem: Environmental > Terrestrial > Soil > Wetlands | place: USA: Ohio...
CTCGAGGCGCAGCGGCTCCAGGAACGACGCGAAGGAGCCGCAGATCGAGTGGTCGCCGCGCTGGAGCAGCTGCTCCTCGTCGAGGAACGTCGCCTCGCGAACCCCGGCGCAACCGATTTGACCGTCGGCGATGATCTGCTCGTGGCAGTCGCCGGTCCAGGCGGCATCACGATTTCGCCCGAGAGGGCGCTCCTCTTCTATCCGGCAATCACGGCAGCGCGGGAAGCACCCGCGACCGTGTATGCGCACGCCGAGCGGCTCGAGTTCGTCGAACGCAACCACGCGGGAGCCATCGGACTTCTTCGAGGGCTTGCCGGTTCAAAGGACCCGACCGTCAGGGCCGGGGCGGAGCTGCGGCTGGCGCGGAACCTCCGCAAGGCCGGGCGTGCAGACCAGGCGCTCGAGATGTTCGGTCGTTTTCGTGAGAGCGCGGAAACCATCTCTGGCATCCCTGCAGAGTTGACAGGACGAAGCGCCCGGTGCCTCTTGCTCGAGGAACTGGGGCGGCGCGAGCAGTTGCGCCAGGAGGCGCACGAACTGCGCGATGGCCTGGCCAGCGGCCGCTGGACGCTCGATCGCGACGCTTACGTGCACTACACCGCTCAGACGACGCGCTGGCTGGGCGAGGAACCGCCGGTCGACTCGGAGCGGCTGGCGCTGTCCGAGGGCGTCTGCTGGTTGTGGGAAAACGTGCGCGCCGAGCGGAACTCCCGGCAGGATTCGATTGGCCGCCGGTCGCTGCGCTTCCACGGTGCCCCCGTCACGATCCTCTGGCGCGCGTCCGGCGACGAGGTCGCCGCGATCGTCGCCGGTCGTCGGTATCAGCAAGGTCGTTGGTTCGCCGCAGCGTTCTCGGCCGCTGACTTCAGCGCCGTTCGTATTGCCGTCAGCGATAGCGGCGGCCGCCCGATCTACGGCGGGGCCGCGCCGCCGGGCTCGCCAGCCTCACTGCGCCGTGCTTCCGTCACAGGTCTGCCCTGGGACATCAGCGTCACGACGGCCGATCCCCGGAATGTCTTGAGCGGTTTCGCCCAGCGGCGCCGGCTGATGATCTTCGGTCTCGGACTCGTTGTGCTGCTGGTCGTTGCCGCGAGCTACTTCGCGGGCCGCGCCGTCTCGCGCGAGCTGGCGGCGGCGACGCTCCAATCCGACTTCGTGTCCGCTGTCTCCCACGAGTTCCGCACGCCCCTCACGTCGATGAAGCAGTTCACCGAGATGCTCGTCGAAGATGACGGCCTGCCTGACGAGGAACGCCGCGCCTGCTACGCGGCGCAGGAACGCGCCACGAGGCGGCTCTCGCGCCTCGTGGAATCGCTCCTCGACTTCGGACGGATGGAAGCGGGCGCACGACCGTACCGGCGCGAGCCGATCGATGCGAGCGCTCTGGTCCGGACGGTCGTGGACGAGTTCAGGCAGGAGAGCGCACGCGGCGGCTTCGCGATCGAATGCGCCGTTCCCGAAGGCGCGATTCCGATCGACGGCGATCGCGAAGCGCTGGCGCAAGCCCTCTGGAACCTCCTCGACAACGCGGTCAAGTACTCGGGCGCGAGCCGCGCGGTCCGCGTGGAAGTCGAAGACGGCAGCCGTGTGACGATTCGTGTCCGCGATGAGGGCCTGGGAATCGCGCCGTCGGAACAACGCCGGATCTTCGAGAAATTCGAGCGCGGGTCGAGCGCAGCTGCAGCGGGCATCAAGGGAACGGGGATCGGCCTTGCCATGGTTCAGCACATCGTGGACGCACACGGTGGGACGGTGACTGTCGAGAGCCGGCCGGGTGGCGGCAGCACGTTCACGATCGAATTGCCGCGCGGGAGGTTGAATCGATGCCCAGAATCCTGATTGTCGAGGACGAACCGGACATCGCGCTCGGCCTGGAGAAGGACCTCACGCGTCATGGATACGACGTGCGAACCGTCGGCGACGGCGAGGAAGCAGTGCGCGCGGCGTCGGGCGAGGCGTGGGACCTGATCCTGCTCGACGTGATGCTCCCCAAAAAGGACGGCTTCGAAGTGTGCCGGGAACTGCGCCAGGCAGGTCTCCAGACGCCGGTGATCATGCTGACCGCGAAGACGCACGAGGCCGAGAAGGTCCTCGGTCTCGAGCTTGGCGCCGACGACTACGTGACCAAGCCCTTCAGCCCGCGCGAGCTTCGCGCGCGGATCCAGGCGGCGCTCCGCCGGGCCGGCGAGCCGACGGGCGGCACCTATCGGTTCGGTGCCTGCGAGGTGGATTTCGACCGCGGCGAGGTCCGGCGCGACGGAGCGCCGGTGGACGTCAGCGCGCAGGAGTTCCGGCTGCTGACAGCGTTGATCAAGCGCCGCGGTCGCCTGCTCAGCAGGGATCAGATTATCGATGCCGCGTGGGGGCACGGCACCTTCGTCACCGATCGGGTCGTCGATACGCACGTGTTGAACCTGCGGAAGAAGATCGAGCCGGTCCCGGCGAAGCCCCGCTTCATCCGCAGCGTGCGAGGCCTCGGCTACCGCTTCGACGGCTGAATGGCAGGGCGCAGCTCAGAATCGCCTGCGCCGGACGGATACGGGCTCTGCAAGCCGACGAGACGTCGCGGAAAAACGCAGCGGCGGCATTTCCTGCTGCCGCCTTGCGTTTACCCTCTCACGATCATCGCGACGCTCGTAGGCTTGCTGTCGCCCGCATCCGCCCGGCGCAGGCGTTTGACCGACTCTTGACCCTACGGCCACGCGAGCTTGACTGCCCGCCTCGATCCTCGCGCCAGGAGGAGCACTCCATGACGATCTCTAGAGCAACCGCATTCATGGTCGTGGCCGCCCTGGGCCTGCTGGCGATGGTCGGCGACGCCAGGCAGAGGGATCCCGGCGTGCAGCTTCGAGCGGCGATCGAGAAGGAAGAGGTGGCCGGCGACCTCGAAGGGGCGATCGTCTTGTACCGGCAGATCATCGCGGCAGACGGCAAGAACCGGCCTGTCACCGCGAAGGCGATGCTGCGGCTGGGTGGATGCCTCGAGAAGCTCGGCCAGCAGGAGGCGCGCAAAGTATACGAACGGCTGGTCGCAGAGTATTCCGACCAGGCGCAGGAAGTAACCCAGGCGCGCGACAGGCTTGCTGCGATCTCCCGGACGGCTCGCGAATCTTCGCGCGAGCCACGCTTCAGGAGAATCGCGACCAGGCCGGGGACCTACGCCGACGGCCAGCTGTCGCCGGACGGAAAGGGAATAGCCTTCACCGATCGGGGCGCCGTCTGGGTCGTTCCCGTTGCCAGCAGAGCCGATCCGAACGCAACCGGAATCCCCACGAAGCTGACGGGCGCGCTCGATGCTCTCGGCGTTGCCTGGTCGCCGGACGGCCGCACGATCGCTTTCAACACGCCGACCGGCATTTCACTCGTCGCTCGCTCCGGCGGTGAGGTCGTGGAAGTGGTCAAGGACTCGAACCGGAGCCGTGACACTCTGATGCGCGCGATCAGCGTGTTGCCCGACGGGAGGCGTGTGGCCTACAGCCGCGGAGCGTCGCTTGCAGAGGCGCGAGTGTACCTGACAGGAGGTGCTGCAACTCCAACGCAGCTTTCCAGCGGGACGGGCGCCAGCATGCCGGCAGTCTCCCGGAACGGCAAGTGGCTGGCCTACGTCCGCATTACCCAGTTGGATCGGATTCCGGGGAGCACGAGAAAGCTCGAGGGCGACGTATGGGTCGTGCCTGCTCGGGGAGGCGACCCGGTGATGGTGAGCAAGCTGCCCGGGTGGCCGACGGGGCCTGTGTGGTCGCCTGACGGCAGCATGCTGGCATTCCTTCAGACGCCGGGCTCCGAACAGTACGGACATCCCGAACTGCGGGTGCTGACGATCAACGGCGAGGGACGCCCGGTTGGAGCTCCCGCGCGGATCGGACTGCCGTTCGAGACCTACAGGTTGCTCGCCGGATGGACCGCGGACAACAAGATCGGGCTCGTCCGATCCAACCCCGAGGAGCAGGCCATCTACAGGGTGCCGGCTGCCGGAGGTCGGGCAGCGCAGATCAGCGCGAAGGGTCTGACCTTCCACCCGCAATGGGCTCGCGACGGCAAGAGGATCTTCCTTCGTTGGAACAAAGGGCAAATCGGTTGGATGAGTGCGGAGGGCGGAGACGTAACGGCGATTCCGCTCGACACGAGCCTGATGGAAATGGAGGCCGTGCCCGGGGGCGGGAACTCGGTCTCTCCCGATGGGACGACCATCGTGTTTTCCGGTGGGCACCAGTCGGGGGGCTCGCTGCTCGTGAACATTTGGACCGTGCCTGTCGGCGGTGGCCAGCCCAGGCGGATCACCGACTTTCGCGATCTGGACACCCGCTTTCCTTGCTGGGCGCCCGATGGCCGGGCGGTCGCCTTTGTCGCACGCGACACGGCGAAGAGCACTGCGGCTGCAACGAAGCCTGAGGCTCTGGTCTTCCAGATCTACGTCGTCTCACCCGACGGCACAGGCTTGAGGCGGGTCACGTCGAACGCGCATCAAGTCGACTGGTCCGATGTCGCCTGGTCGCCCGACGGAAAGTGGATTGCCTTCTTCTCCCGAGAGAAGACGTTAAGCCTCGTCCCCGTCGAGGGCGGCGAATCCCGCGTCGTGGCCGACCTTCGAAAGATCGACAGCCTGCTGGTTTCAGGTGTGGGTGGCCTGTCTCAGTGCGAGATCGCATGGTCGCCGGACGGCAGGGAGCTGGCCTTCTCGTCCGACGGCAGGCTCTGGAGAGTAGGCGTCGGAGGCGGCGCGATCACGGAGGTTCGCACGAGTCTTGACGGCGTGCGGGCAACCCATCTGGATTGGTCTCCCGACGGCCGCACGATCGCGTTCGTGGGCAGCGAAGGCGGCGACGAAGAACTCTGGGTGATGGAGGACTTCCTTCATCTCGTGAAAGGGGCTCGTTGAGCGACGTTGTTTGACCGACTCTTGACGGGGCGGCCACGCGAGCTTGACGGCCGTCGCCGATCCTCGCGCCAGGAGGAGAGATCCATAACGATCTCGAGAACAACCGCGTTCGTCATCGTGCCCGTCCTGGGCATTGCGCTCACGATGGTCGCTGACGCCAGGCAGGCCGACCCCGGCGTCCAACTTCGAGCGGCGATCGAGAAGGAAGAGGTCGCTGGCGACCTTGAGGGCGCGATGGCCTTGTACCGCCAGATCATCGCCGCGGACGGGAAGAACCGGCCGGCCACCGCGAAGGCGATGCTGCGCCTGGCCGGCTGCTACGAGAAGCTCGGGCAGGCGGAGGCACGCAAGCTGTACGAGCGGTTGGTTGCCGAGTACTCGGACCAGACGCAGGAGGCCGCCCACGCGCGAGCCCGGCTGGCCGCGCTCGGCTCGCCGGAGGCAAAACCGAAGTTCACAAAGATCCTGGTGTCGACCGGGTTCCCCCGCACGGCACCTCTTGAAGAGGTCGAGACCGGGCTGGAGGTGAACCACGCGGACATGGCCTGGTCTCCCGAGGGTACGACGATCGCCTTCGCGGGCATGCAAGCCGCGCAGCGTGAGTTCTGGCTCATGGAGGATTTCGTCCGCCTCGTCAAGCCTGGCGTGAAGAGGTGACGCGTCGCTCCCGCTCGTGACCTGACGATGACAGGGCCGAGATAGCGCCGCAGCGTGCAGGCAGGCAAGGTGAAGTAGCTACACCGGCTGATGACCGCCCTGTCTCTTGCGGATGTAAGGCACGAAACGGGGAACACGCAGCATGTACTCGCGGTAGGCCGGCAGCCGTTCGATCAGGTCAATCTCTTCGCACCGCGCCTGGAACCACGCCCACACCACGCCCATGAGGCAGGCCAGCGTCATCATCTGAGTCGGCTTGACGAGAAGCGCGCCGGCAAACTCGAGGAGCACACCCGCGTAGATCGGGTGGCGGATGCGTCCGTACACGCCGTGCTCGACCAGGCTGTCGCGCGTCGAGGGCATCGCCGCACGCGATCTCAGGGCGAGGAGCGCGAACACCTGGATCACCGCCCCCGCCAGCAGGAGCAACCACGCGACGATTTGTGTGACGAAGGTCGGTGTATACAAGGCCGGCGAGTGCGCCCGCGCGGCCAGGATGAAGCCGACGACCCACATTGGTATCCCGAGCACGTTCCTCAGCACGAACGTGACCTGCCGGCCGCGCCGTTCCCCCCAGCGCCGGGAGAAGGCCGTCGTGAACGCGCTTGCGACGTCGATCGCGAAGCCGACTACGAGCAGTACCAGGATGGTGAGCATCATCCTCTCCGCAGTCGCTGACCAAGGATAGCGTCATCGGGAGAAAGGTCAAGCTGGGGAAGTCACGCTGTCTTCGCGCGCACGATCAGGTCCACGTCGCAATCGAGCACGGCCAGCAGCGACAGTAGCTGGTCGACCGACTTGCGGTAGTTCGTCTGATCGAGGAGACGGTACAGCTGGGCAGGCGACGTTCCGAGCCGGCGTACGATCTCCCGGCGACTCAACCCCGCGTCGTCGATGCGCCGGCGGGCCTCGAGCGTCAGTTTGTACAGCAGGAGGTCGCGGAGGTACGCAGGATCCTGGCAGTAGTCGAGCACCTGGTCTATGTGCACGACGCCAGCCCTGCCCGATGCGAGGCGGAAGGTAAACCCCTCGCGGCCGAGTTCCGGGTCCACGCTCACTTCGACGACGCGGTCGCCCGGTCCCGGCCGCGGCTCGACCTTGGCGTACGGGAGGCGGTACGTCCTTCGGCCCGCCACCACCACGAACGCCTTCTGACGGTTGTTTGCCTCGACGGTGCGGATCTTCACAGCAACCCTTCCGCTTCCAACTCGCGCAGGATCTCGCGTATTCGCCGCGTCATCCTACCCTTCATCGGCTGTTCGGCGTCGAGGTCCCACTTCACAACGAGTCGCCCGTTCCGGTACACGTGGACGTGCTTCGGTCCGTGGTCCCCCTTCCAGCGCAGGATCACGTATCCGCCCCGGCGGATCTTGCCAATCTAGCCGTTACCTCACAGGATAACACTTGTAGCGGTTGCGCGACAGGTCTTTGCCGGCCGAGAATCCGCGCCAGTCTCCGGGTTGCGTCCGGCTTGCGCGCCCTGCAGGATGGAGGCCGACGCGCGTGTGACCGGCTCTCGACGTGGTTCGCCGGGATTATGTAGCCTTCACGCTCCGCCGCAGCACTGGGTGTGCAGAATTCGACAGCTTGCCGCAGTTGGCGCGATGCAGCCACTGCATCACGCCATTCAGCCGGGGCGAGGGAAGGCGGCGCGCGGGGCGGGCCGCCGCCCCGCGACGCACCCAGGGTCATAGTGGCGTGACACGCGCAGGGCGGCCAAGCAGACAGGTCGGGGCTGCCCGCCCTAGCGGCAGCCAGCGCACGAAGTGCGGCTGCACCCGGAGCAGCTCGCACCGGAGCTCGTGGCCTTGGCCGAACCGCCTATGCCGAAGGTGGAGGGCGTCCGCTTGACGTCATCGGCGCCGCATGAAGGGCATGACACACGCGGCGAGGTGCTGAAGACGAGCATCTCGAACGCTGCGCCGCAGGCCTGGCACTTGTATTCGTAGATAGGCACGTCGAATCCCCGCACGTCCCCTAGCTGACAATAGCGCCGAACGACGTGCCGTGCCAAGCCGAGGTCGTAGCGTGACATCTTGACATCAGATGGATATGGCATCATGATGTCTCCATGAGAACGACGCTCACGCTCGACCCCGACGTCGCCGAACGACTGGCGGGCGAGATCCGCCGCACGCGCAAGAGTCTCAAGGCAGTGGTCAACGACGCGCTCCGCCTGGGCCTGGGGCTTGGCGGAAAGCGCCCGCGGCGGCCCCGCTTCGTGGTCGAACCGCACCCGTTCGGGCTGAGGCCCGGCGTAGACCCGGATCGGCTGAACCAGCTCGTCGATGAGCTCGAGGCCGAGGAAACGGCGCGGAGGCTCGGGCGATGATCGTCCCGGACATCAACCTGCTGGTGCATGCCTACAACAGCGAGTCGCGCGTGCACGCGGCGGCGCGAGCCTGGTGGGAGAGCCTGCTCAACGGCACCGGGCCAGTCGGTTTGTCGTGGGTCACGATCCTCGGGTTCATCCGCGTCGCCACCCACCGCCAGATTCTCGTGCGCCCGTTGCCGCCGGACGCCGCGTGCGCGCGTGTGCGCGCCTGGCTTTCGTGTCCGTACGTTTCTATCCTGCACCCCGGCGAGCGCCACGCGGAGATCCTGTTCGGGCTTCTCGAGCACCTGGGCACCGGAGGAAACCTGACAACCGATGCCCACCTGGCGGCGCTCTGCATCGAGCATCAGGCCGAACTGCAGTCGACCGATGCTGACTTTTCGAGGTTCCCCGGGCTGCGCTGGAGGAACCCGGTAGCGTGAGCGATGTCGCGATCGTCTTCGACGGATCGAGCCACGATCAAGCACCCGCGGGCGGCACGATGCGCGGCCGGAGCCGGTTTTTGCATCTCTTGACAATTCCTTGACCGGGTTTTGCGCGCCCGGCGCTACTCTGTGTACTCATGACCAGGGTCAGGGACGCTCCCGCGACCGTCAAGATTCTCCTGATTGCGATCATCCTGATCCTGTTGCCCGGCGCGGTCCTCAGCTACGTGAGCTACATCTCGGTCAACGAACGAGCCAGGCGTCTGGAGGCCGGCTATCGCGGCACGCTCTACATGGTGCGCGACAGGTTCGAGCTGGACGTCCTCAGGCTGGAACAGGCGCTCCTGACGTCGCTCGATAGTGCTGACGCAGACCTGCGCAGCCTCACCGTCTCCAGACAACTACTCACCAGGGTTGCTGCAAACCACCCCTGGCTGAGGCGTCCGTTCCTGGCAGACGCCGACGGCGCTCTCGTGACCGCATCGACGTCGCTGGGATGGCTGAAGCCGCCGACACGATCGATCTCGTTGGCGCCGGCTCTGGAAGACCTCATTTCAAGGGCGGAAGCCGCCGAGTTCCTTCACAAGGATTCCGCTGGCGCGCTGCGGCTGTACGCCCGAGCACTGGAACCCACACGGTCGGCAGAGGAACGGGCGGAAGTGCTCTCACGCATCGGCCGCTGCCATTTCAAGCTGGGCGACTACCGTGGGGGGATTGAGGACTATCGGAAGCTGCTCGATCTCTCGCAAACGGCGCCAACGGTGGGGGAGATCCCCACGTTCATCGTGGCGTTGTCGCAGCTCGCGGACGGGTACGCTGCTGCGAAGGATGACACGGCCCGGATCGACGCCCTGCTGCAACTGCATCAACGGCTGGTGGACTCTCCGTGGGACGTTGCTGCGACAGCGTGCGAGTACTACCTGAAACAAACGAGCCGGGATCTGGAGGTCCACGCGGCCACGCTCTCCAACGGCGGCCGATCGGTGCTCGATGCGCACAGGATGGGCACGCTGAAGAGACTGGAAACCGATCGGCTCGAGAACGCGAGGCACCTGGACTGGATTCGACGCACCGTACTTCCGGAAATGCAGTCCGAGCAGAATCGGAACCTGGCGGACGCATCGGTGAGGCACATTTCGGCAAAGCGCGAGCGGGCACTCGTGTCCGTCGGGTACTTCCGGATGGACAGTGCCGCACCGGATCGTGGCCCATGGACGCTGGGGTATGAACTCAATGAAGACCATCTCGTAGGATCGCTGCTGCCGCGGATCCTGGAGCACGTTGACCTTGGAGGCGACATCCGCATCGCGATCCTCGACGAGGCGGGCCAGGTGCGCTTCCCGCGCGTGAACCCCGCATCTTCCGGGTTCCTCGCAGCCGGGCACTTCGTCGAGATACTGCCTTCCTGGCAGGTTGTCGTGTTTCACCCGGACGGCCGGTCAATCAACGAACTCGCGTGGAGGGAGAAAGCCACCTCTCTCGCCTTTCTCGGCGGGACCCTGGTGGTCATGATTCTCGGGATCTCCCTGACGGTGCGTGCGGCCGCTCACGAGGTGGCTCTCTCGAAACTGAAATCGGACTTCGTCTCGAACGTCTCGCACGAGCTCAAGACGCCGCTGGCACTGATCCGCATGTTCGGCGAAACACTCGAGAGCGACCTGGTCGAGGACGAGGCGAAGCGCCGCGAGTTCTACAGGATCATCAGGGCCGAGAGCGAGAGACTGACCCACCTCATAAACAAGGTGCTCGACTTCTCCAGGATCGACGCGGGGGTCAAGCAGTACAACTTCCGAGAGACGGACCTGGTCGAAGTGATCCGGCACACCCTGGAGACGTACCGGTTTCAGATACGCGACCTCGGCTTCACGATCGACACTCGGCTGCCGTCGCGGCCGGCTATCGGCCACATCGACCCGGACGCCGTGTCCGAAGCGTTGCTGAACCTGCTGGACAACGCGACAAAGTACTCCGGCGACAGCAGGCAGATTGAAGTGTCGGTGACTGTGGGCGCCTCATCGGCCACTGTTTCGGTCGGAGACCATGGCGTGGGCATCCCGAAGGACGATCTGCCGAACATTTTTGACAAGTTCTACCGCGCGCGCACCGAACGGACGTGCGAGACTCCCGGTAGCGGCCTCGGCCTGGCGCTCGTGAAACACATCGTCGAGGCACATGGAGGCCGCGTGGAAGTCGAAAGCGAGCCGGGACGAGGAAGCCGGTTTTCCTTCGTGATTCCGGTGGAAGGTCAACCTCCGGCGGAAGTTGTGTGACGTGACAGCCATGACCGATCAGTCGCAGGCGCGGATCCTCATCGTCGAAGACGAGCGGAACATGGTCACGGGGCTCCAGTTCAACCTCGAGGCCAGAGGGTACAAGGTGTCGGCTGCCTACGACGGCGAGGAAGGGTACCGCAAGGCTCTCGAGGAGCACCCCGACCTCGTCATCCTGGATCTGATGCTCCCCAAGTGCGACGGCTACGAGGTGTGCCGGCGGTTGAAGAAAGAAGTCCCCGACATTCCAATTGTCATGCTGACGGCCAGGAGCCAGGAATCCGAGGTGGTTCTGGGCCTCGAGCTCGGTGCGGACGACTACGTGACGAAACCTTTCAGCGTGCTCGAGCTGATGGCGCGGATCAAGATGGTCCTCAGGCGTGCGGCGCCTGAAAGCCGCGACGCGGGAGTCCTGCAGGTCGGCGATCTTGTCGTCGATTTCGGGAAACACGCGGCCGAGAGGTCAGGTACAGCGGTCGTCCTCTCGCCACGCGAATTTGAAATCCTCAGATACTGCTCAACGCGGTGTGGGGCTACGACTGCTCGTCGCTCAGCCGCACGGTCGATACGCACATTGCCAAGCTGCGGCAGAAGATAGAAACGGATCCTCGCTCGCCGCGGCACATCATCACCATCCACGGCGTCGGATACAAGTTCATCGTTTGACAAGTTTTTGCAGCGAGTTTGCGACACTTGAAACCCGCTCCTTCAGACTGACAGCCGATCGAGGTGATCGGAGGAAGGAGGGTCTCATGAAACGCGCTTCACTTCTCGCGCTCGTCCTGATGTTGTCAGGGCTCGCTGCTGCGCAAGATCTCTCAGAGGTGTTCTACAGGGCGGTTCACCTGCAGGACGTCAAGGGAGATCTCGAGGCGGCCATCCCCCTGTTCGAGAAGGTCGTCAGCGAATCGAAGGATCCATCGCTCGCCGCCAAGGCCCAGCTCCGCATCGGGATGTGCTACGAGAAGCTGGGGCTGACACGAGCACAGCAGGCCTATCAGAAGGTCATCGATCGCTACCCCCGCCAGTCCCAGGAGGTTGCCACGGCAAGGGCGCGCCTTGCCGCTCTGAACCAGTCCCGGGCAGCAGAACCATCGGGGCAGGCAGCCGGAACCCTTGTCACGCGCCAGGTGTGGACGAAGGCGCCGGGCGGTGTCTACATGGGTGCGCCTTCGTCAGATGGGAGGTACATCACCTACGTGGACTATGCGTCGGGGAATCTTGCCGTTCGTGACCTAAACACGCAGAAGAACAGCCCTTTGACGACCGAAGGCTCGTGGGAGCCGCCAGAACAGCTCGCTGAATACTCGAGGTGGTCACCGGGGGGCAAGCAGGTCGTCTACGCGTGGTCGCGCGGATCGGAGTATGAACTGCGCATTGTCTCGATGGATGACCGTAGGGCACGGGTGCTCTATCGGGATGATGAGGCGACCTGGATCGGCCCGCAGGACTGGTCGCCGGACGGCCGGCACGTACTCGCGGCCATCTCTCGGAAGTTCGGCCGCGATCAACTCGGCTTGATCTCGGTCGCGGACGGCTCCGTGCGATGGTTCGAAACAGACGCCGCAGCAGCAAAGTTCTCGCCGGACGGACGCTTCATCGTCTATCAGCACCCATCGGGGGACGGCACCGGCGGCGATCTCTTCGTGATGGCCGTCGATCGCAGTAGCGATGAGGCCCTGGTGAGGCACCCGGCAGACGAAGCGCTCGTGGGCTGGTCGCCCGATGGGAAGTGGGTCTTGTTCTGCAGCGACCGGACAGGCACACGGGGCCTCTGGATGCTTCCCGTGACGGACGGAAAGCCCGCAGGAGAGCCGCGCCTTGTGAAGTCCAGCATCGGGAGGATCAAACCCCTGGGCCTGGCTCGGGACGGCTCCTTCTACTACGCCGATGTGAAGGAGGCCTATGACATCTACACGGCCCGGATCGATCTCTCTTCGGGGAAGGTCCTCACCCCTCCAGCCAAAGCCGTTCAACGGTTCGAGGGTTCCAACCAGAATCCGGCGTACTCGCCCGACGGTCGCTCTCTAGCCTTCGTTTCGAAACGCGGTCAGATGGTGTTCCCGACGAACCGTGGGAACGCACTCTGTGTCCAGCCGCTCGCCGGTGGGAGTGAGCGGGTCTTCTTCGAGGAATTCCCCGGCCTGGGCGTTCGGTACATTGCGAAACCCCGCTGGGCACCCGACAGTCGCTCGATTCTGGTAGCAGGCTGGCGGAGCGAGGCCGGGACAGCGATCTACAGAGTCGACATCGACACAGGCAAGGTCGAGCTTGCCGTCGACCTGCCCTCAGGTTCCAGGTTGAGGGACCACGAGTGGGCCCGTGATGGGCGCGGCTTCTTCTACGTGAGACAGGATCGCAGCAAGAACTCGTGCCAGATCCTGTATCGAGATCTGAAGACGGGTGACGAGCGTGAGCTCTACCTTGGTCCTGCGGGGGAAGACTATGTGATCGCATCGTCGCCGGACGGGCGCTGGCTGTCCTTCGTGAACCGCGGCGCAAACGGCGTATTGAGGACCATGCCCACAGGTGGCGGTGCGCCGCGCGAGACGTACCGGTTCGGCCAGCGAACATGCATCAGGTCCGAGTGGACGCCCGACAGCAAGTCCGTGATCTTCGCCTGCATGCAGCCGGGCAAGTCTGATCGGATCTTGTGCCGGATCCCCGCGGAGGGAGGGACACTCCAGGAGCTTGGGCTGGAAGCGGCGTTTTGGGACAGGGTCAGCCTCAACCCGGACGGGCAGCGCGTCGTGTTCACCATCCAGCAAGCCGCTGATAGTGCCAGCGACGTCTACGTGATGAGCAACTTCCTTCCGAAGGCCGGCGCCGGAGGACGGTCACGCGATGGGAAGCGCCCAGTGTTCGAGGTCGACGCGAGCTGCGACACCGAGTTGTGGCTGATGAGGTGCGCGACCTCGCGACTGCGGGCGAACCGTTGACAGGAGGGTCAGGCGAGGATGGCGGCACCCTGTTACGAGAGTGGTGCCACGCGGCAGCCGGCCAGGGGCTCTATAATGCGCGCCGAGGTGACCTCATGGTGACACGGCGCGCGTTCCTGGCAGGCGTCTTGTCTGCGGCCGCCGCCCCTCTTCCGGGCCTGGCCCGCGCCGCGTCCACGGCGCGCGGTGCGCGCCATCCGAACATCATTCTCTTTGTCGGCGACGACCTCGGCTACGGGGACATCGGGCCGTACGGCCAGACCAAGATCGCGACGCCGTGCCTCGACCGCCTGGCTGCCGAGGGCATTCGCTTCACCGACTTCTACGCAGGCTGCGCGGTCTGCGCCCCGTCGCGCGCGGCGCTGATGACGGGGCTGCACACGGGGCACGTCTCGGTCCGCGGCAACGCGCGGGGGGCCGACATGGACCTCCAGACGTTGCGGCCGAGCGAAACGACGGTGGCGCAGTTCCTCAAGGACGCGGGGTACGCCACCGGCCTGTTCGGCAAGTGGGGACTGGGCGAGATCGGCTCCGCGGGCCACCCGAACCGCAAGGGCTTCGACGAGATGTTCGGGTACCTCAACCAGACCCACGCGCACAACTACTACCCCACGTTCCTCGTGCACAACAGCGCACGCGTGCCGCTCAAGAACGTGGCGGCCGAGGAGAACCGTGAGCGGGGGGATGGTTACGCAAAGGACCGCGTCGAGTACGCCCCGGACCTCATCCTGGACCACGCGCAGCGCTGGATCAGCGCGAACCAACGCGGACCGTTCTTCCTCTACTTCGCCACGACGCTGCCACACGCGAACAACGAGCGCACGCGCGCCACGAAGAACGGGATGGAGATTCCTTCCTACGGCCAGTACGCGGGCCGCGACTGGCCCGACCCGGACAAGGGCCTGGCGGCGATGATCTCGCGGCTGGATGCGGACGTGGGCGCGCTCGTCTCCCAGGTTGACGCGCTCGGCTTGTCGCGCGACACCATCTTCATCTTCACCTCGGACAACGGCCCGCACCGGGAGGGCGGCAACACCCCGGGCTTCTTTGCCTCCTCGGGACCGTTCCGTGGCATCAAGCGTGACCTCTACGAGGGTGGGATCCGGGTGCCGTTCATCGCCCGGTGGCCGGGGCGCATCGCGCCGAGGCGCACATCAAGCCACGTCTCGTACTTCGGCGACCTCTTGGCAACCTTCGCCGAGATCGTCGGCCGCCCGGCCCCGAAGGGGCTCGATTCCCTCTCGATGGCGCCGACGCTCCTCGGCCGGCCCGGCCAGCTGGCGCACGAGTTCCTCTACTGGGAGTTCTACGAGGGCGGGGGGGCGCAGGCGGTGCGGTTCGGATCGTGGAAGGCGGTGCGAAAACCGATCTTCACCGGTGCCATCGAGCTCTACAACCTCGCCTCGGATCCGGGCGAGCAGCGGAACCTCGCGGCCGACCACACGAGCGTGGTCGAGCAGGCCAGGCAGTTCCTCGAGCGGGCCCACACGCCTGACCCGAGATGGGTCCCGCAGTGATGGCCACACCGGAAGCCGCCCCCAGGCTGGCCGCAGGCCGGACTCGAAACCTAGTTTAGATCTTCTTCTGGAACTCGAGATCGTAGCGATCGGCGGAAGGCGCTCGAAGTCGCGCCGATCGTCCGTCGGGAGCGCCGGTTCCCGGAGGTCGGGATGGCGTGTGTCGAACGTTGCGAAAAAGGCGGTCGCGGTCCCTAGAAGTCAATCGCGGACGGGCTGGACGCCAACCTGCTCCCATTCGAGTCCCGTCGCCGGGTCGGACACGCGAGTGATCGAGACGCCCAGAGTGAACCCGTGTCCCATCGGCGCAGGAAGGCCAGCGCGAGTTCAACCCCGAGGGGGGCCTTTATGCTCGAGAGACGCCATACAGCTCGTGCCGCCGGCGCTCGACGTGGGGACACGTGCGCGCGTAGAGTTCCTACCAGGCCCCGTCCCCTTCATTTTGCGGGCACGCTGAAGTTCTCCATCACCCAGACTTCCGCGCCGCCCATCGTGTCGCGGGAGAATGCGATCCGCCCTCCGTCAGGATGAGCACTCAGGCGGGTGATACGGGAGCGTTCCGCCAGCCCGAGGAGCACCGGTGCGCCTCCGTCGAGGGGCAGTCGCCACAGTTGCCACCCCATTCCCTTTTCCCTCCTCGAGAAGAGGAGGTGTTTGCCATCGGCTGCCCACGCGAACTCGTTGTGGAGCCCGCCCTGGCCTGTGAGCTCGTAGACCTTGCGCGGTTCTCCCCCTGTCGCGTCCATGACCGAGAACACTTCGGCGTTGGCACCCGCGGTCAATAAGCAGATTCGCTTGCCATCCGGCGATACCTGCATGGCTCGATTTGAAGACTCAGGGAGTTCGTAGATCGTCTTCTCCCCGTCGCCATCCAGGCTTCGCCTCACAATCCGCGCCAGCTGCCTGTTCCTGTCACCGCGGACGTAGACAATCTCTTTACCATCGGAAGACCACCAGGCAGACGATACGTAGGATTCGCTTCCCGATTGCACGACGGAAGTGACCTTGCCGGTTGAAACGTCAAACAGATAGATCCCGCCGTAGCCGCCCGAAGTCGTCTTGTAGCCATAGATGAGAATCGACTGATCGTCCGGCGACCACCGGGGCGCGGTGACATCGGCGACTCCAAGGCTCTTGAATTCCTGCAGGTAGGTCCGTTCCTGTCCGGTCTGCAGCGCGAGTATGCAGAGTGTGTTGGCACGTCCCTGGCCTGAATCATCCCGTCGCGAACAATACGCCAGGTGTCTGCCGTCCCTTGAATACGCGGGCGAGAAACTGAACCCTTCGTAACGATCGACGAGCTTCTCCGGAGAACCCAGGATCCTGCCCGCTTGTGGATCGATCCTGACCTGGTAGATATCCGATTGCCCTCGCCCCTCGCCGTAAAAGAAACGGCCATCCCGGGTGAAGCCCAGCGGGAGGGTCCGCATTCCCGCTGCCCTGATCATCTCAGGGCTGCCCTGGGGTTTCCCGTCGGCCACCGCGAGCGACCAGAAGCACGGGCTCCCGGTCCGGTCGCTGAGAAAGAGAACGAATTGCCCGCTCGGCGCCCAACCAAGGACCGAATCATTGGCGCGGTGTGAGACCAGCGGGCGGTCACGACCGTCTTGGAGCGACAGCAGGTGGATGTCGCGGTCAACCGAGTCTTCGGATTGAAGGGTGTCATAGATGACATAGCGGCCGTCCGGCGAGAACCGTGCGTTCGCGGCAAGCTGGGTCGGTGGCCGAAGTTCACGCACGGATCCGTCTGCCACGGCTACCAACGCAAGATGCTGCAGTCTGTTCCTTCTGATCGTTGCCAGAATCTGCCTGCCATCCGGCGACCAATCGTGCGGTTCCGCCCATTCATCCGGTTCTTTCGTGCTGTAGAGGACACGCGCCTTCGAACCGTCGACTCCGATCACCCACAATTCGACCGGGCGGCCCTCCCTCTCGCACCACTGGTAGACCAGTTGCTTGCCGTCCGGCGACCACCTGGAGGACAGCGGATACTCGCCGAAAGGGGGAGTATTGCTGGTGAGCCTCCGGTTCTTGCCCGTCTCGAGATCTCGGATGGCGAGATCACTCGTGCTCCAGTCGACAAAGGAGAGATGCTTGCCGTCAGGAGATGGTGCGCCGTAAGTGTCAGTTTCGGGACCGGACCACACCTGGCGGATCATCGGCCCCTGGGGCTTCTCGACGACGGCCTGGGCTCTGGCAAGAAGCGCAAGCTGCTCTCTCGCCAGCCTGACCGTGTCGACCTGTTCCGGGTAGTTGTCGATGACCTTCTGGAAGGCGCTCTGTGCTTCTCTGCGGCCCAGCTTCTGATGGCAGATCCCGATGCGAAGCTGGGCCCGGGCCGCCAGCGACTTGTCGCCTGACTCGTCCACGATCTTCTGGTAGAGTGCGATGGCCTCCTGCAGTTTCCCCTGGGCCTCCTCGAGCGCCAGCGCCTTCTCGAAGAGCACCTGCCGGTCCTGCGTCGCGGCCGTGATCCACGCAACCGCCAGCAGGACGGCTGTCCATGTCAACGCCATTCGTTTCATGGTTCACCCTCCTTGAAGCGGCAGCGTACGAAGCGGGCCGGTCAAGAGCTTGAAGCTGCCGTCAGGATCCGGAGGGATCTTCGTTAAGCTTGTATCCGGCGCCGCGCACGCTCAGGATGTAGCGCGGCCGCTCGGCATCGTCCTCGATCTTCTTCCGCAGGCTCGCCATGTGAGTGTCGACGTTTCGCGGCGTCACGTAGATGTCCTCGCCCCACAAGCGGCTCAGGAACTCGTCGCGCGTGATGACCTCGCCGGCGTGGCGCATCAGGAACTCGAGCATCTGGAATTCCCTGTGCGTCAGATCGATCGGCCGGCCGCCCTTCGAGACTTCTTGTTTTCTGGCGTCGAGCCGGAGATCGCCAACGCGGAAGATCCGGGCCTCTTCTTTCTCGCGATCCGGCTTTTCCGCACGCCGCAGCACCGCATGAATGCGCGCCACCAGTTCCGCCAGGCTGAACGGCTTGACGACATAGTCGTCGGCGCCCATCTCGAGACCCCGGACGCGATCCACCTCCTGTGCGCGCGCGGTCAACATGATGATCGGGGTCTCGAGACCGCGGCGGCGCGCCTCGCGGCATATTTCGTAGCCGCTCTTGCCCGGCAGCATGATGTCGAGAACGACGAGGTCAGGGGCGTCGTTCAGTATCTGGTCGAGCGCCGCGACGCCGTCCGGCACGACCGACGCGTCGAAGCCCTCGAACACGAGCTCGTCGCGTATCGTCATGCTGAGCGACGGCTCGTCCTCCACTACGAGGATCCGTTTCTTCATGATTCCTGGGCACTCCCGGCCCCGAACCCTGCTCCCCGATCGCGACATCCGTGAGCCGTGCGGTTAGGTCGCCATCGCAGGCGAGGATGAGGCCTCCGGGAAGATCAGCTCGAACGTGCTTCCCTCGCCCGGTCGGCTCTCCAGCGTGACCCTCCCCCCGTGCGCAGCCATGACCGTTCTCACGAGAGCCAGTCCGAGCCCCGTGCCTTGAACGCCTCCTGCCCCGGCGCTGCCTGCTCGATAGAACTGCTCGAAAATCAGGGACTGCTCCCGAGGTGCGATGCCGGCGCCGCGATCCGACACCCGCACGAATACGTCACCATCTCTGCGCCCGGAAACGATCGTCACCGCGGACCCATCGGGCGAGTATTTGAGCGCGTTGTCGATCAAGTTGTGGATGGCCTGACGGGCGGCGTCCCTGTCGGCCGTGACGCTCAAGGTTGTCCCGGTGGCCAGATCTTCTGTCAGGCGTGCCCCGAACCCGAGGTCGACGAACGACTCGACTGCTTCACGTGCCACGTCGTTGAGATCGATCGTTTCGAACCGGAACTGCGCGCGGCCTTCTTCGAGCCTCGAGAAGTCCAGGAGTTGATTGACCATGCCGGTCAATCGATGGACTTCGCGGCGGCTTGCCTGGTAGTACCGGCGGAGCATCTCCTCGTCCTGGACTTTGCCGGACTCGAGGCGCTCGAGCAGCGCTTCGATGGCCGAGAGAGGCGTGCGGAATTCGTGCGACACGGAGGCGATGAAGCCGGCCTTCATCCGGCTCAACTCCATCTCGCGCGTCACGGCCCGGTACGTGAACAACAAGCCCGCCGCCGCGCCGACGAGGAGAAGCGCCGCAGCATAGAAAACGAAGTACCTCCGCAGGTGGGAACGCCAGACTGCCTGGTTCCGATCGGCGAAGGAAGCCTCGAGGAATGCGAACGCCACAAGGGACGTGCCCTGCGGTTGTGCGCGTCCGTCCGACACTGCCACACGTCCCTCGAAATCCTCGGCCGCGGCCAGCGCTGTCAGCCTCGCCTGGGCCTCACGACCGATCTGGTCGCCTGCCACAACGAGGCCCGTGCTCCCGCCCTCGGCGGGAAACAGGACGACAGCACTCTTGATGGTAGGGAAGTAGCGTGAAACGAACGGCCGATCCCGGCGCGATTCGATGCCCTCATTCAGTGCGAGCAGGTCGCCGGCCTCGGCGGCAAGAGATTCCAGCAAGCCAGTGGTTGCCAGGACTTCAGTGCGAACCCGTGAGTCGGTTCCCGGTGCCGAGCTGATTTCCCGCACGTAGTAGATCCATTGCGCGGCGTTCAGCGGCCAGCGCCCGGCCGAGAGTTGCGACAACACCTGGTTCGACAATTCCGCCGCTTCAGAGGGCAATGCGCTGTTGCCACGCCCGATCAGCAACAGGCTGGCGGCCACCGGAATCGGTATGCCCGATTCCGTCGTCGCGGTCGGGTCGGAGGCTTGCAGTGCCTTCAGCCAGGACGTGACATCCGACCGGTCTCCGCGTTCCAGCGCAAGCCGCAGCAGCGCCAGTTGCGCCCGGGAGACGAGAATCGAACCGGCGGTGAGGAGTCCCCGATACCGTTGAATCGCGTCCGCGGTGTTGCCGGCCCGGAACTCGGCGGCCTGCGCCTCGCGCCAAAGATCCGCGTCGCGTGCCGAAAGGGGAGGGCCGGTCTCGCGCGCGTAGTCTGGCAACAGACGAACGTTGAGCCGCGGCAGGAAAATGCTTCTCTGCGCGACTTCGAACGCAAACCTTCCGTCTGCTCCATCCGCGCGGCGAGACACTATCCAGTCGCTCAGCTCGCTCTCAAGCAGGCGCAGGATCTGTTGCTGCCGTTCCCTGCGCTGGTATGTCTCGCGGACCCGCTCACCCTGGAACGTGCGAAACGCCAGCAGTCCCAGCGCGACGGCCGGCAGTAGCACGATCGCGCCGAGCAGGAGAATCTCCCGCGGGCCGCGGTGGAGCATCCGCCCAAGGGGATCCATCTGTGTGACCTTCTAGCACAAGGACGTGCCCGGATCGTCAACCCGCCGTCAAACGTGTGTCAAGGGAATGTGAGGGGCCAGCTTGAAGCGGTGCCTGGCTGGTAGGGCGCGCGGTCGGTGTTGATGTGGCTCAATGTGTCATAGCGAGAGGATAGAACGGTCAAGATTCCGGCGGGCGGCACGAAGCGGTAGCGTGAGTGATGCGTTCTCGTCGCGAACGCCCGCGTGGCGCTCGAGCGGTTGCTCGAGAAATGCGCCCTCTGGGACGGTCTTGGGCAATGGTGTCCGGCCGTTCCAAAAGAGGTCATAGAACTAGACCGATTGATGTCCTGAAAGGTGCTAATATGTGGTCATGAAGCGAATGTCTATTCAGGACCTCAAGGCCGGGCTGTCCGGTGCCGTAGCTGAGGCCGAATCCGGCCTCACCATCCTGATCACCCGCCATAACGAACCGGTCGCCCAGCTGAGCCCGGCACGCGCGCCGTTCGTCCACCGGGGCGTTCGCGTGGGCACGGCACGTTTGATGCCGGCAACGACCCGGGGGACCAACGGCAGGTACCTCGCGATTCTCCTGGAAGACAGGGGGACGCGTTGAGCGGGGGTGCCGCGGCGCCGCCGCGCCACCGCCGTCTCTATCTCGACACCTCGGCGTACCTCTGCGTCCTGCTTGCCGAGGACGGAGCCAAGCGGATTTCCGAGGCAACCTCCGGTGCCGAGCTCCTGTCAAGTGTGCTCCTCGTGCTCGAGGCGAGGCGGAACCTCATCCGGCTGGCGAGGGACGGGACTCTGACCGCTGCCCAGTACAAAGCCTGCATGGACCGCGTCGACGAAGACACGGAACTCTTCGTCCTGCGCGACCTCACGCTCGACCTGTGTGCCTCCAATCTGCTCCCGGCTGTTGCCACCCCGCGGTCCCTCGACCTGGCGCACCTTCGTACCGCGCTCTGGTTCCACGCCAGTGAGCCCATCGACCGCTTCGTGACGATGGACGCCTCGCAGGCACAAGCGGCGAGAGAGCTAGGCTTGCCCGTCTGACCCCTTACTCCCAAACGCCCCCACACTGCCCACACGCGGGGGTCGGTGTGGCTCAATGTGTCACATCACGAGGATAGAACGGTCACATGTCGATGAGCAGCGCGAAAGGCAAGAACAAGAAAGATGACCGTCGCCTGACCTTTCGGTGACACCGGGGGGAGCGTCTGTCGGTACAATTGCGCCGCGCGACGACATGTTCGCGGTAGTCCGGGCCGATGGCTTCACAGTTGCACCGGCGCCAAGTGCTGCTCTTCCTCGCGGCGGTCCTCCTGCCGTGCGCCGCGCTCGTCGGTCTCGGCCTTCGACTCGTCGTCCAGGAGCGCGAGCTTTCCGTGGCCCGCGTCGCCGAAGAACGGCGGCGCATCACCAGGCAATTGCGGCAGGAGCTCGCGTCACACCTCGAACGGACCGCCCTTCGGCAAGTCACCGCGCTTGCCGTCCGGCCCGGGCTTCTGCAAGCGCGCGAGTACGGCGATCCGTCTGTGGCACTGGTTGCCCAGGTGTCGGCTGGCCAGATCGTCCTGCCCTGGGAAGACGACACGCCAACTAACAAGCCTCGGAATCCCCTGAAGCAGCGCGCGTTCGCAGAGCGGGTAGGGCGGGCGGAACGCGCCGAGTTCGCTGAAGCACGGCCTGCCGTGGCGGCAGATCTCTTTCGCCAGGCAACCAGGGCGGCCCAAGATCCCGTTCAGGCTGGCAGCGCGCAGCTGGCCCTTGCTCGGGTGTTGACCAAGGCCGGCCGCGAGCGCGACGCGTTGGCGGAGTACCGCAGTTTGCTGGCTCTCCCGCCTGACGTTACGGACGAACATGGAATCCCGCTTTCGCTGTACGCCGCCAACCAGATGTTGAAGCGGGACGTAGCGGATGTGCCCGTCTGGGAAAGTCTGCGGCGTGCTTTACCTGCCGAGCGGTGGCCGTCGCCGCCGGCCTTGTACCTTCTGCGCGACCTCGTGAGCGGTTACCTCGCGCGCGTTTCGGAAGGAGAGTCGCGCCGCGCCGCACTCGGCGCGGTCCGGCAGATTGCCGACGACATCGCACGTACCGAGCAGGCCACGGCACTCAAGGCGGACTACACGCGCCTCGGACTCGTGCCCATGGATGCCGCTCCGGCGTCGCACGCCAACACGTGGGTCCCGTACGGAACCCCGACCTGGCTCGTTGGCGCAGTACCGAACGGCAGCGCAGGGCAGATCGTCGTCGTGGCCGTTGGTTTCGAGCCCGCTCTGGCGGCTGTAGCGGCGAGAACAGCAACTTCGAGCGACACCCCCGGCGAGATCGTTCTGACGAAGACGACGGCGGTTGCCGACGACGAACCGCTCGGGTCCGACTTGCCTGGCCTCGCAGTGCGTTTCCGTCCCTCCGCGAATGCAGGTACCAGCGACGCGGGGGGCGTCCGCTCGTGGTTCTACGCGGCCACGCTCTGTCTCGTCATCGGCGTCATGCTCTTCGGCGCCTACTTGCTCTGGCGTGACGTGCGCCGCGAGGTGCGGCTGGCGGAAATGCGTTCGAGCTTCGTGTCCGCGGTGTCGCACGAGCTCAAGACGCCGCTCACCGCCATCCGGATGTTCGCGGAAACGCTGCGGATGGGCAGGCCCGCGGATGCGAGAGCGCGAGACGAGTATCTCGACACGATCGTGAACGAGAGCGAGCGGCTGACGCGCCTGCTGAACAACGTTCTCGACTTCTCGAAGATCGAGCAGGGTACCAAGAGCTACCGCCGTGCGCCGCACTCCCTCGCGGAGATCGTGCGCTTCGCTGCCCGGGCAATGCAGTACCCGCTCGAGCAGCAGCGATTCGTGCTGCGGACCGAGATCGACGAGAACATGCCGCCGGTCCACGTGGATCGCGATGCGATCGAACAGGCCATCCTGAACCTCCTGTCCAACGCCATGAAGTACTCGGGCGACAGCCGCGACATCGAGATGCGGCTGCGGTCCGAGGATGGCTTGGCTGTGATCGATGTCTCCGATCGGGGCGTCGGCATCGAACCGGCCGAGCAGTCGCGCATCTTCGAGCGCTTCTACCGAGTGTCGAACGCGGACAACGCCCGAATTCCGGGCACCGGGCTCGGGCTCACCGTTGTTCAGCACATCGCGGGGGCTCACGGCGGACGCGTGACGGTCAGAAGCGCGCCGGGGGAGGGCAGCACGTTCTCGCTGCTTTTGCCGTCCGACACAGATCAGGAATCAGGAATCAGGAGTCAGGAATGAGGAGTCAGGAATCAGGAACCCCTGACCCCTGATCCCTGAGAGGTGCTCAGCATGAGTCGCATCCTTGTCGTCGAAGACGATGCGGCGATCCTGCGCGGGCTCACGGACAACCTCGCGGCGGAGTCGTACGAGGTGATCACGGCTGCCGACGGCGTCGAGGGCTATCGCCTCTGCCGCGAGAAGACTCCCGACCTGATCATCCTGGACCTCATGCTGCCGAAGCTGAGTGGCTATGAGATCTGCCGCAAGCTGCGCGACGAGGGCAACCAGGTTCCGATTCTCATGCTCACCGCGCGCGGCGACGAGGCGGACCGCGTCCTGGGTCTCGATCTCGGCGCCGACGACTACGTCAGCAAGCCTTTCTCGGTTCGCGAGCTGCTGGCCAGGGTCCGCGCCATCCTTCGCCGATCCGATCCGCGCCTCGCCTGTCCGGAGCAGCTGGCGTTCGGCGACGTCGTCGTCGACTTCCCTCGATTCGAGGCGCGGAAGAACGGGCAACCCGTTGAGATGACGCCGAAGGAGTTCGGGGTGCTTCGGTATCTGGCCGCGCGCGCCGGCAAGGTCGTCCAGCGCGAGGAACTGCTGGAAGAAGTGTGGGGCTACGAGAACTATCCGACGACGCGCACCGTTGACAACCACGTCGCATCGCTTCGCGCCAAGCTCGAGGAAGACCCGGCGGAACCCCGGCATCTGCTGACGGTGCATGGCGTGGGTTACAAGTTCGTGTCGTGACGCAGACCATGACACTTCGATGACGAGCGCGCGACAGTCGAGCGAACACAATAGTGCGAATTGCTTGCGCGTCTGTCTTGGCGCCATGACAACCGTGGTCACCGGCCAGCCTAAGTTGAACGGGAAGCAACAAACGGCTGGGAGGCGATCATGAAAACGATCAGAATCACGCTCCTTGCCGGCGCACTGGCGATGCTCGCAGGTGTGCCGGCCCTGACACAGAGCGGGCAGGATCTGTTCCAGCAGGCGCTGGTGAAGGAGCAGGCCGATGGCGACCTGCGCGCTGCCATCGCCATCTACGAGCGAATCGTGCGGGACTTCCGAGGCGATCGGACGCTCGCGGCGAAAGCGCTCGTGCAGATGGGGCGGTGCCACGAGAAGCTCGGAAGCCAGGAGGCCCAGAAGGCCTACGAGCAGGTGCTCAAGAGCTACGCCGATCAGGCCGAGGCCGCTGGCTACGCCCGCGCCAGGCTCGCCGCCATGCGACAATCCTCGCCCGCATCGGCTGAACCGACGATCCGGGCTCGACGACTCCTGGCTGGCCACTATCCCGACCAGGTCGAGTTCTCGGGCGGCCCGACGCCAGACGGCCGCACCCTCGTGCACATGGATCCGACCGGCGTGAACCTGTCTGTTCGGGACCTCGCGACGGGTGCATCACGGCTGATCACGAACTGGAGCTTCGAGAAAGGGTACATGATGGGCTCCGAGATCGTCTCGCCTGACGGCCGACGTGTCGCGTACGCTTGGCAGCGTCTAGCCTCGCCGGAGCAGCCATCTGGCAGGATGGAGCTTCGCGTCGTGGGAATAGACGGGTCGGGAGATCGAATGCTGCGCGAGGAGCGGAGGATCTACCCGACTTCGTGGTCGCGCGACGGCCGGCACATTGCTGCGGAGATTCGTCAGAGCGACGATTCCGCCTCGGAGATCGCCTGGGTCTCGGTTGAAGACGGGTCGAAGAGGTCGCTGGGAGCCTTCCCACGCGCCAGCGGACCCACCTCGCATTCACCGGGTGACCGTTTCGTCACCGTTGAGTTCCAGGTGCAAGAGGATTCGGGCCGACGCGACATCTCGCTGCTCTCGACGAAGGACGGCAGCGTCCTGCCGTTGGTGGATCACCCCGACGACGACACGCTGATTGGGTGGGTGCCGGGCACCGAAGAGGTCCTCTTCGCAAGCGATCGATCGGGTCACTGGGACCTCTGGGCCGTTCATGTCGGCGAGGATGGACGCTCGAGCGCACCACGCCCGGTGAGAAGAGGCATTGGCGAAACGGAGGTCATGGCATTCACGCGTGACGGCTCTCTCTTCTACGCCGTCTACACACTCCAGTACAACATCTTCATCGCGCCGTTCGACGAAGGCTCCGGCCGGGTCGCGGCGGGCGAGGCGAAGCCGCTTGGGGGCCTGGGATCGAACATGAAACCGCTCTGGTCGCCTAACGGTGAATACCTTTCCTTCGTGAGGCGCAAGCCGGGAGGCCCCGGCCAGAGATTCGAGGAGATCGTCTGCGTCCTCAACACGAAGACCGGCCAGGAACGTGCCGTGGCCGAGCACATCGCTCCGGCTACGGTTCCACCACCTAGCTGGTTTCCCGACGGCCGCTCGCTCCTCGTCGTTGGGATGCCGCAGACCGATCGGGCAAGGCGGGGCGGGAACAAGGTGCCCTCGGCCGCTTATCGAATCGACTTGGCGACCGGGGCCGTCACCCGCCTCTTCGAATTCCCGCCGAGACCCAACTGGGCGTGGGGAAGGGGCCTGATCGCCAGCCGGGATGGTGACGGCGTGATCTACGTCAAGGAGGGACGGCTCGTTCTGCGTCACCTCCAGTCCGCCGAAGAAGAGGAGCTGTACCGCGACCCGAACGTGGGTCCCAGTCCCCAGAGCCTTTCCGCAGGCATCGGCGGTATCTGCCTGTCGCCCGACGGCTCGGATCTGGCCTTCTGGCTCCGGGGCTCCACCACGCCTGGTGCCCAGTCACAGGCGCGAGTAGGCGACAGGCTCATGGTCATCCCCGCCCGGGGCGGCGAAGCCCGCGAAGTGGTCAGGGTCGAGGGAGCGAACGATCTCGCGTGGACATCGAACGGCCGATACCTGCTGTTCTTTGTGCGGGACGAGAAGGACAGGGCGGCCAGGACGCTCATGCGGGTACCCCGGGAGGGCGGAAAAGCCGAGCGACTGTGGGAGACCCGGGAAAGGATGCTCGTCTTGAGTCCCTCCCCGGACGGCCGGCGCGTCGCCTACTTCACACAAGAGAACGAAGCCGAGATCTGGGTCCTGGAGAACATCAAGGAGACCCTCGCGCGAACGCGATAGCGAGCCGCTAGCCGCGAGCGTAAGCCCCCTTTTCGGTCGTCTCGACGAACACTGGACGGGCGTTGGACGAAACCTTGACGCGCGCCCGTTACGGTAGTCGGCGGAGGCGTGAGGTCATGAGCAAGACAGGCGTCGCGCTGGCCGGCATCGTCATCCTGGGCGCGGTGATCCTGGGCGCGTGGAGCGTGCCCCAGGCCGAGGATCCCGCGGTACTCCTGCGCGCTGCCATCGAGAAGGAAGAAGTCGACGGGAACCTCGCCGCCGCGATCGAGCAGTACAAGCACGTCATCAAGATCGCGGGGGCGAACCGTGCGGTGGCTGCACAGGCACTGCTTCGGCTTGGCGGCTGCTATGAAAAGCGCGGTCCGGAGGAAGCGCGCCGAACCTACCAGCAGTTGATCCGCGACTACGCCGAACAGGCCCGTGAGGTGGCGGCCGCCCGGCAGCGGCTGGCTGCGCTCACGGCCGGCGCGCCCGCGCGAGCCGGCGACTCGCGGCTGACCATCCGGAAGGTGCCCGACCTCGACATGTGGACCAAGCCCTCGCCCGACGGGAAGTACTTCGCGGGGGTCGAATGGAAGTCGGGGAACCTGGTGGTTCTGGATCTCACGACTGGTGCGATCCGGGCACTCACCAGGGACGGCTCGGTCGGCGAAACCCGTCGCAATCCGATGTTCTCAGCCTGGTCGCACGACAGCGGCCGGATTGCGTACGAGTGGTCTGTCGTTGGTCCGAAGGAAAGCCGGGAGGAGCTGAGGATCGTCGCCGTCGGCAGCGACACCATGCCCGAGACGGTCGCAACGCCGGGGGCGAGTTGGATAGTCCCGCGCGACTGGTCGAGCGACGGGTCGCAGATCCTCTGTTCGTACGGCCCACCCGGCGGGGGCACAGCGCTCGGACTCGTCAACGTCCGCGCCCGCACGATGCAGCACGTCGACGTGAATCCGGGCAACTGGGCACCGCAATTCGCGACCGACGGCCAGGCCGTCCTCTACTCGGCGCCGGCCGACGGCAAAGCCGGTCCTCACGACATCTTCTCGCGAAACCTGAAGACCGGCGCGACGACGCCCATCGTTCAGCACCCCGCGGAGGACCTGCTGGTCGGCATCCTCCCTGGTTCCGAGTGGCTTCTGTTCGTCAGCGATCGGCGTGGACGCCTCGATCTGTGGGCTGTCCCGTTCCGTAGCGCCAAAGCCGACGGCCAGCCGGTGCTCGTCAAGCAGGGGCTCGGTCGGTTCTACCCGCTTGGGTTCACGACCGATGGACGTTACTACTACGCAACGCTATCCACGAGCGACGACGTCTACCTCGCCGATTTCGACCCGGACGCGGGAAAGGTCATCGGCGAGCCGCGCAAGTGGACGTCGAGATGGGATGGTTTCAGCAGCAGTCCGACCTTCTCGCCGGATGGTGGGAGCCTCGCGTACCTCACCAAGCGGAGCCCGATGCCCATCCCGACCGGCGCATTCGACTCGCTGGTCGTGCAATCGCTGAAAGACCGCGCGGCGGAGCCCGTCGTGGTTGGCTTCGAAGAGTTCGGTGTTGAAGCGGTCGCAGATCCCTGCTGGCTCGCCGACGGAGGCGGCGTCGTCCTTACGGGATACGGAAACCAGCGACAGGAGCATGCGCTCTATCGCGTCGATCTGCCCGGTCTCCGAAAGACGAAGATCTATACCGCCGCGACAGGCCGCCGCGTGACTTCCCACAACTGCGCGTCCGGCGGTCCCTTTGTCTACCTCCGCGTGATCACCCCGGCATCGGGACAGGCAACCGAGCAAGCCGATCAGATCATCCGGATTGACCTCAAAGGCGGACCCGAGCGCGAAGTGTTCCGCGCGCCACAGGGGCAGGGTATCAGCAGCTACACGGTTGCGCTGTCACCCGATGGCCGAATGCTCTCGGTCGTCACTCGGCTGGATCGGTACCGTCGGGCGCTGCTGGTGATGCCTGCGGAAGGGGGAACGCCGCGACAGATCCTCGAGTTCCAGCAACCGACCGGCGGAGGAGTCGCCCACGCGTGGGCTCCGGACGGACAGTCGATCCTTTACGTCGAGAGGTCCGACTCGTGGGAGAAGGAAGAGGACCGGGCGTTCTTCCTTCGGAGCGTCCGGGCGGACGGAGGGCCGGCTGAACCACGGACTCTGTTCCGGTGGCGCGGCCAGTTCTTCGGCCTCAGGTTCCATCCCAATGGCCGGCTGCTCGCTTTTACCGGCCGGCCGATTGCCTCGTCTAGCTCGGAGGTGTGGGTGATCGAGAACCTCCGGGAGGAGTTGGAACTGCTGGCGTCGCGCGGAACGCGCCCATGATCGGATTCACAAGCAGTCCACGAAGCAAGGAGGACATCCATGAATCCGCTCGCCGCTCCGGATGTTTACGTATCCGACGTATTCATGAGCGTGCTCGGGTGCTCTGTCGCTGCGGTATCGGCGCTTCTGTCGATCGGAGTCGTTGTCTACATCGCGATGGTGGTCGAACTGCTGCGCAGACCCGTTCATCGCCTGGACCGACACTGGACCGGCGCTGGACGAAGGCTCGATGTGCGCCCGCTATGGTAGTCGGCGGAGGCGTGAAGTCATGAGCAAGACAGCCGTCGCGCTGGCCGGCATCATCGTCTTGAGCGCGGGAATCCTCGCAGCGTGGGGCGCACCCCAGGCCGAGGATCCCGCGGTACTCCTGCGCGCTGCCATCGAGAAGGAAGAAGTCGACGGGAACCTCGCCGCCGCGATCGAGCAGTACAAGCACGTCATCAAGATCGCGGGCACGAACCGCGGGGTGGCCGCACAGGCGCTGCTCCGGCTCGGCGGCTGTTACGAGAAGCGCGGGCCCGAAGAGGCGCGCCGCACCTACGAGCAGCTGATCCGCGACTACGGCGAACAGGCCCGTGAGGTGGCGGCCGCCCGGCAGCGGCTGGCTGCGTTGAAAACCTCGCTCGCTGCGGCATCGTCGCTACCTGCGCTCCGCCTCGTTTGGGAAGGCACCGAGGTCGAGCTCATGGGGGCACCGTCGCCGGAGGGACGATACATCTCCTTCACCGATTGGGACACCGGCGACCTCGCCATTCATGACCTGACAACGGGCCAGAACCGGCGGCTCACCGGCCAGAAGGCCTGGGATGGTAACTTCGCCGAGAACTCGAGATGGTCGCCGGATGGCCGATTGATCGCTTTCACCTGGGCGAGCGTCGGCACGACCGCGGACGTTCGCCTTGTCGGCCTTGACGGCGCAAAGCCGAGGATTCTCTACCACCAGAACAAGGAATACCCGTGGGCCACCGTGGAGGACTGGTCGCCCGACGGCCGACAGATCCTGGCGAGGCTGTACCCGGAGGGGCCGGGGCCGCGCGCAAGCGTGCTGGCCCTCATCTCCACGTTTGACGGCTCGGTGCGTCATCTCAAGGAAATAGACCGGTCCGAGGATTACTATCGCTACACGAAGTTCTCTCCGGATGGCAAGTACCTCGCGTTCGATTCTCTGAACGCAAGTCCATCCTCTCTCGAGAAGGACATTGTTCTGCTCTCCATCGACGGGAAGACCGAGACGTCCGTCGTGAAGCATCCTGCCAACGACTACCTGCTGGGCTGGACCCCCGACGGCAGCAGCATTCTCTTCGCGAGCGACAGGACGGGGGCCATTGACGCTTGGGTTCAGCCGGTTGCCGGGGGACGCGTTGCCGGTGAACCACGAATCGTTCGCAAAGACATTGGAGCAATCTCGCCTCTCGGATTCACTCGTGACGGGGCGTTCTTCTACGGACACGGCAAGGATCTGCGCAACATCTATGTCGCCACGGTCGACCGGACGAAGCAGGCGATGGCCGCGACCTACCGGAAACTGGAACTGCCCTTCGAAGGACGCAACGACACTGCGGAATTCTCCCCGGACGGAAGACGGCTGGCCTTTGTTCGTGCGAATCGGAAGGCGGGCGTCACTGGTCCCGGTGCCATCTGGAGCAACTCTCTTTGTGTTCGCTCGCTGGACACCGGCGAGGAGAAGACGTTTCCTCTCAATCTGCAGACCGGTTCCTTGCGCTGGGCGCCGGACAGCTCCTCGATCCTGGTTGGCGGATTCCGCGAGATGAAGTCCTTCGTCGGCAACTTCGACGTGGAGACCGGCCGGACAAAGGAGTTGTTTCCGACCGACACGGACGTTCGTCAGGAGTTGCACTTGTCCCCGGATTGGTCGCCCGACGGGCGCATCGTGTACTGCGTGGTTTGCCGCGGCTCGGGGGCGCAGGCCGCATGCAGCATCGTCGCGAAAGACCTTCAGATAGACCAGACGAGGGTCGTCCACACAGAGAGCGGCGGCCTGCCTGTGATCTCCGTTTCGCCCGATGGGACGTCGTTGGCAGTCTACGAACTCGCATTGGGTGACAACAAGGGGGGAGCCAGGCGGGGAGTGCTCAAGGTCGTTTCGACAAGGGACGGGGCCGTCCGTGAGCTGTCGGAGTTCATGAATGCCACGAACGGCCTGGTCATGCCGAGGTGGAGCAGAGATGGGCGATACGTGATGTTCGCCGCAAGAAGGGCAGGCGAAGAGACACCGGACGTCTGGTATGTACCAGCGGAAGGAGGAACGCCCGCGAAGCTGGGTCTGTCGCTGCGCGGAATGAGCGATATCAGTCCTCACCCTGACGGCGTCCGGATCGCGTTCTCCTCGTTGGGACCAACCATCCACGGCCCCGAGGTCTGGGTCATGGAGAACTTTCTGCCGGCGGTGAAGAACGGCAGGTAGAGTGAATCGGCCAACTTGATGAAGCGCCTCCGTTCACGGATGCGCGCCCCGGGGAACCTCACGGCCGTGTTTCTGGCCGTTGCGGGCGTTTCTGTCTTCGCGCTCATCTGGCTGGGCGTCGGGATCGTGCGGCAGGACACGGCGCTTGAAGCTCAGCGCCTCGGCGAGCGCCGGGAAGGCGCAGCCGATCGCGTGGTGGCTTCGCTGGAGCGGGCCCTCTCGACCGATGAGGCGCTGCTGCTCGTTGGTCCGCAATCCCGCACAGGTGACAAGCGAGCGAGTACAACGAGCGAGCCACGCGAGCGGAGTGAGGATCACGGGGTCCCCGCGAGCGAGCGTGAAGGGGGGTCCGGCGGGGCGAAGCCCCCCGGATATGACGGCGCGCTCCTGGTTGTCGCGGAACGCTCCGGCCTGCAGGTTCTACCCGAGCGAACTCTCCTCTATTATCCTTTGGTGCCGCCCTTGCCCGAGGCGCCCGCCGAGACATTCCGCACGGTCGAAACGCTCGAGTACCAGGCTCGCGACTCCGAAGGCGCTATCAAAGCAGTGCGGCAGCTCTCGACGGCCCGGGATCCCGCTATCAGAGCCGGAGCACTCCTTCGGCTTGCCCGCAACCTGCGCAAAGCGGGCCGCGAGGACGAGGCGCTGGGTGTCTACGGCGATCTCGCGACGGTGACCGAAGCCGGCCTGTCAGGCGTGCCAGTAGATCTCGTTGCGCGGCGTGCTCGCTGCACCTTGCTCGAGGAACTGGGACGCCGGGAGCTGCTGCGCACCGAGGCGCAGGCTCTTGCCGGAGACCTGGCAGGCGGCCGATGGCGGCTCGATCGCACGGCGTGGCGTCACTATTCCGGCCAGGTGAGACGCTGGCTTGGATCGGAAGGAGCGGACGATGACGATCGCCAGCGGCAGGCGATCGCCGAGGCCGTGGACTGGGTGTGGCAGCGTTGGCGGACTAGCCAGACGATCGAGCCGCGCTCGTCGGGCCGCCGCGCGATCGAGATCGAGGGCGTGCCGCTCACCGTCCTGTGGCGAACGTCAGACGAGCGCCTGGTCGCATTGATCGCCGACACCGGATATCAGCGGCGACACTGGTTCGACCCGGCGCTCGGGGCGCTCGACCGTCCCGGCATCGGCATCGCCCTGCTCGACGAGCGCGGACGCGTTCTCCACGGAGCCGCGCCGGCAGCCCGATCGCCTGCAACCCGGCGGACCGCTTCCGCGTCCGGTTTGCCGTGGGCCATCGTCGCGTGGAACAGGGATCTCGAGGGGGACCTGCGAGGTTCCGCCCAGCGGCGCCGACTGATCGTGTCGGGCCTCGGCGCGCTGGGCCTGCTCGTGGTCGCCAGCAGCTACCTGATCGGCCGCTCGGTCTCGCGCGAGCTCGCGGTCGCGCGCCTGCAATCCGACTTCGTGTCCGCAGTGTCGCACGAGTTCCGGACGCCGTTGACCTCGCTCGCACAGTTCACGGAGATCCTGACGGAGCACGAGGACGCGCCCGTCGAGAAACGGCGGACCTTCCACGAAGCACAGGCGCGCGCAACGCGCCGGCTCACGCGGCTCGTGGAATCGCTGCTCGACTTCGGCCGGATGGAGGCCGGTGCGCGTCCGTACCGGCTCGAGCCGCTCGACGCGTGCGATCTCGTCGAGAACGTCGTGCGCGATTTCAGGCAGGAACTGAGCGAAGCAGGATTCACCATCGACTTCAACGGACAGGCAGGACACGCGATGGTGAACGCGGATCGCGACGCGCTCGCCCAGGCGCTCTGGAATCTTCTCGACAACGCCGTCAAGTACTCGGGCAACAACAGAACGGTGCGCGTGGAACTCGAGGCCGACGGCGACGTCGCGATCCGCGTGCGCGACTCGGGCTACGGAATCGCTCGCTGCGAGCAGGAACAGATCTTCCGGAAATTCGCGCGCGGTTCCGCGGCGAGAGAACACGACATCAAGGGGACCGGCATTGGCCTGGCGATGGTGAAACACATCGTGGACGCCCACGGGGGCAGGGTCGTCGTGGACAGCGAACCAGAACAGGGGAGCACGTTCGCGATCGTGCTGCCGAGAGGCAGGGGCTAACACTGCTTTGTCAGTCCTTCGACTCGCGGCCGTATTCGGCTCGTGCCGCAAGCCGATTCGCACCGCGTAAAAGCCTCTCGACGGCATTTCCTGCTGCCGCCTCGGGCTTTTGGATCTGACGATTAGCGCGCTGCTCATAGGCTTGCTTGCCCGAGCCGAATACGACCGCGCAGCGGAAGTGCCGAAGTAGTGCCAGGGAGCAGTGGGCAGGGATAGGGGAGTGCCTTGCATGAGCAGGATCCTGATCGTCGAAGACGAGCCGGACATCGCGCTCGGGCTGGAAGAAGACCTCACCGGCCACGGTTACGAGGTGGAGACGGTCCGTGACGGCGAGACGGCCGCGCGGCGGGGCAGGGAAGCCGGCTGGGATCTGATCCTCCTGGACCTCATGCTTCCGCGCAAGGATGGCTACGAGGTCTGCCAGCAGCTGCGCCAGGCCGGTGTGCGCACGCCGATCATCATGCTGACGGCGCGCACGCACGAGGCCGAGAAGATCATGGGCCTGGATCTCGGTGCGGACGACTACGTCACCAAGCCTTTCAGCCCGCGGGAACTGCGCTCGAGGATCAACGCGGTGCTGCGGCGCTCCGCGGAGCCGTCCGCCGGCATCTATCGCTTCGGCGATTGCGAGGTGAACCTGGATCGCGGCGAGGTTCGGCGGAGCGGCGCTCTTGTGGACGTCACCGCGCTCGAGTTCCGGTTGCTCGTCGCTTTCATCTGCAAGCGCGGCCGCGTGCTGAGCCGGCAACAGATCATCGACGCTGCCTGGGGGCAGGACACCTCCATCACGGACCGCGTCGTGGACACCCACGTTCTGAACCTGCGGAAGAAGATCGAACCCTCGCCGGCCACGCCGCAGTTCCTCACCAGCGTTCGCGGCATGGGATACCGATTCGACGGGTAGGCGCACCAACGCCGTTGTTTGCGGGGCACAGTAACCAGAACCGCCATACGCGACGATCCTTCGCCGCCAGGCACCTTCTGTTTGAGGCTGGACATGAGACGTACCACCCACCTCGCATTGATGTCTCTCATTCTCTTTCTCGCGTCGGCCGGTCCTGCTGCAGCGCAGGTGACCGTCTTCGACAGGACGTTCTCACGGCTGGTTGGTGAACCCGTTACCGTTCACAACACCTTCGGCGCGATGGAAGGCAAGGCGACAGTCACGCTGCACAACGGCGGCTTGGGGCATTCTGCAAAACGGCTGGTCAGCGATGCCACGATCCGGCTGAATGGCGAAACCATCTTCGACGAGATGCAGTTCAACCAGCAGGTCACTCACCTGGAACTCATGGTGGATCTCCGCGACGTCAACGACCTGGAGGTGTTCCTCGAGGGGAAGCCCGGGGCAACAGTCGTCATTCGAGTCGAACTGTTCGCGCCGGACGCCATCCAGCAGGTCTGGGCACAGCTGGCCGAGCTGTGCGAAACAGGCCGCCCCTCCGCGGCGGACTTGACCGCCTGGTTCGAGGACAACGTCGCTCCCGATTACGTCCGCAGCGGCATCCACTACGAGGAGGAACTGGCTGCGTGGCTCGCTGGCGCCGGCGGACCGCCGGTGGGCGTCACATTCTCGTTCGTCGTCACGAAGTCGCTCGACGTGAGCGAATCGCCGTACACGAAGGGGTACGAAATCCGGCTCGTGTACGAAGTGGGTGGGACGACAGGCAGCATGCTCACCTATATGGTGTTCGACGGATCGCGCTGGCTGTGGTACGGAAACCAGGAATGGGTCGACTACGATCTCAGGCCGATCATGGGGATGACTGTTCCTTTCGACGGGACCCCCATCAAGTTCGACACCCCCGGGCTGGGAATCACGTTGTGGGACGGCAACGACTGTTCCGCCTACCGGCACGGCGTGAGGTCGGGGATTGTCACGGGCCCCGGTCTGCCCGCCGAGGGGACGAAGCTCTCTCACATGTATCCGGAGCCATATCTCCGCCTGTACCCGCCCGATCCGATGAATCCGGCGGGCAACTTCCTGGTCGGGTTTGACGACGCAACGATACAGACGATTCCGGAACCGGCGGAATACACGATCAGGCTGTATTCTCAGTCGGCCGCAACGGTGTCCCTCGCGGACATGCCTCTCGCGTCGTTCGTCAAGGCGATTCCCAAGAGACCGCTGCTGAGCACGGACTTGAACGCGTCGCTGTTTCCGGCCCTCGTCGCGCCCCTGACGCACAAGTCGTCCGAGGTGAACGTGGGCGGCCTGGTCGAGGTGCAGTGGACGAACCCGGTTGGCGCGAGAGTCGACTACCTGAGCATCGGCTTAACCATCAACAGCATCTCCTTTTCTGGGGTCAACACGAGCGCTGCGCCTGGTGCGACATCCGCGACTCTCGATACCACGGCATATCCCGGCTATCCCGCTCCTCCGTACTGGCGCGCCAGCGGGTTCTACCTCCAGGCGATCGACGACTACGGTAGACTTTTCGGCCTGCACTGGGGCATCTATCCATGGTGGTAGGGGGCGCGGCCCGTTCGGCGGGCATGCGGTTCGTACAGCCCGGTTCGCGCGTATGACCGAACCACCACGCGCGGTGATGGCGGGAACGTGCGGATGGGTTCAGAGCGCGAAGATCTCTCTCTGCTCGAGCATCCCGAGCGCGGTGGCGCGGATGTCGAGCCCAAGCGCGCAGCGGACGTCGCATCGCGGGCAGCCGACGCATGCCCAGCGATCCGGCGTCCACGCGTGCAACACGCGCCGAGCTCTCTCCGGCTGTTGATAGCCGTAGACGTACATCGACGCACGCATCAGCGCCGGCACATCCATGCCGGCGGGACATTGGGCCAGGCAGCGCCCGCACTGCTGACAGAACACGCCCGAGAGTCCGGCCGCCCTCCCCAATCCAAGGTCCGAGCGCTCGGCCGGGGTCAACGCGGGGCTTTCGAGCACCTCGAGGTCCTCTTTGAGCTCGTCGTAGTTGGAGAAGGCCGGGATCGTCGTGTGCACGTGCTCGTTCTGCAGCACCCATTTCAGTGCTGCTTTCATGTTGATCTTCCGGAGGCGAAGGCGGTCCCAATAGACGCCGGCCTGCGTCTTCATGGCGATGACGCCGAGGCCGGCCGCGTCGGCCTCGGCGATCGCCGCTGCCACCTCGTCGCGGTGCGACTGCCTGAAGTTGTAAGCCGTGACGACCACGTCCCAGGCCTTGCTCTCCGCGGCGGCGCGAATCACGTCGGGCTCGTTGCCGTGCGTGGTGATGCCGATGAACCGGGTCAGACCTTCTCGCTTCAGCTTCTCGAAGGCATCGATGTACGGTGCGTGCAACGCAGTTTGCCTGGTGCCGACCGAGGCGAGGTAATAGATGTCGACGTGGTCGATGCCGAGCATCTCGAGGCTCGCTCGCATCGACCTCGCGATGAGTCCGGGATCGACCTCCCGCCCGACGTCGAGCGACGGGGACTCTCCACCCGGGAACCGGGCCGGCAGATCGGGACTGGTGCCGATGACAAACGCGTCGCGCGGGAGTCCGCTCAACGTCTCGCCCAGCATCCGCTCGTGGTTGCGCTCGGCGTACGAGCTCGACGTGTGGACGTAGGTGAGGCCGGCATGGAGGGCAGCGCGCACGAGGTCAGGGGCATACGTGCTGCCGATGCTGACCGCGCGAAGCCGAAGACCGGTGCGGCCGAGAAGGCGGACCGCAGCGACCGTTTTTGCCGGGGTCGTCTGGCGAGGGGGAGGAGAGCCAGAGCAGGACGAGAGGATCGCCGCGGCGGCGATTCCCTTAGCCCCGGCTTCGAGGAACTCGCGCCGGGACGTACATGCCGGCTTGTTCATGGCACGCGCTCGCTGCGTCAATCCTCACTTCACAGTCTTCTGCTGTCAAGAGAATGCGGCATGCCGTCGTCTTCAATCCCCGGCACACGCTGCCGGTCGCGTCTGCGGCGGTCGATAGCAGCCAGACCGCCTCGCCGGGCCCGATTCGCGCGGTCAGGCGCCAGCGGCACGAAGCTCGAGCCCGTCGTGACCTGATGATGACAAGGCCGGGATGGCTCCGTGACAGCGGGAGTACAATCTGCCCGCGAGGCGGGATTGTGTCATCGAGGGAGTGGCTGCGGCGGCCGGGCCACCTCCTGGTCGCCTTTCTGGTCGTGACGCTGCTGCCGGCGTGTGCGCTGGGCGTGCTCGGGTGGCAACTGTTCCAGCAGGACGTTGCACTCGAAGCTCGGCACGCTCAGGATCGTCTCGAACGTGCCGCCGACCTGGCAGTTGCCGCGCTTGACCTCGCACTCGATCGGCTTCAGGACGCTCTGACGGTCGCTGGCGGACTTCCTCGAGGGCAGGACGTCGTCCGCGTGACGTTTGCCCCGGGCGGGGTGAGCGCCACACCGGCGGATCGATTGCTCTACTATCCCCCGGGCACCCTTCCCGCTCCCGTTCCGACGCAGCCTTTCATCCAGGGTGAGACTCTCGAATTCAACGGCCGGGTCCCCGGCGCCGCCGTCGCCGTCTACCAGCAACTTGCGAAATCTCGGGACGCAGCGGTCCGCGCGGGAGCGCTCTTGCGACTGGCCCGCACGTTGAGGAACTCCGGGCGTCCAGACGAGGCGCTTGCAGCCTACGGGCAGCTGGCGCTCATGGGGACCGCGCCTGTCGCAGCCGGGCCGGCGGAACTGGTCGCGCGCAGGGCGCGCGGCGAGATGCTGTTCGCGCTCGGCAGGCGTGACGAAGGCGAAGCCGAAGGCGCCGCTCTCCTGGCCGACCTCGGGGGCGGGCGTTGGAGGCTCGATCGATCGACGTTCGAGTTCCACGCAAACGCGTTGTCCAGTCGCCTCCGGAAGACCGGGGCGATTCCAGCAGACGCTGTTGCGCTTTCGGCTGCGGTCGCGATGCTCTGGGAAAGGTATCGTGCCCTGGACACAGCCGGCGACGTCTCGGCAGGACGCGAAAGCATCTGGATCGGCGACCGACCGATTCTCCTCGTGTGGAAGGGGACCGCGTCGGTCATGAACGCGCTCGTCGCGGGTCGCGGATGCGTCGAGTCGCTCACGCGGGCACTCTCGGTGCCGCTCAAGATGACGCTCGCCGACGCCGAGGGCCGCGTGGTGCTTGGCGCCCCTCCGCCCGGAACCGCCGTCGTGGCCGTGCGGCCTTCGGCCGACACAGGCCTGCCCTGGACCATCAAGGTCGCGTTCGTTGACCCGGGTTCCGAAAGGGGCCGGGCCTCGACCCGTCGCTTTCTGCTCGTCGCCGGGCTTGCGATGCTGGCGCTCTTCGTGGCCGGCGGTGGCACGCTCGTGTGGCGCGCGACAGCGCGCGAACTGGCGGTCGCGCAGCTCCAGTCCGACTTCGTCTCCGCGGTGTCCCACGAGTTCCGCACCCCTTTGACATCGCTGCGACACCTGACCGAGTTGCTGGAGGACGGCGTTGTCACGACCGAGGCGGCGCGCGCACAGTACTACGCCCTCCTGTCGCAGGAAACGCGCCGGCTGCACCGGCTGGTCGATGCGCTGCTCAACTTCGCGAGGATGGAAGCGGGGCGCTACCGGTTCCGCTTCGAACGGGCCGACCTGGGCCAGCTTGCCGCGGATATCGTCGAGGAGTTCAAGCGAGAAACCCTAGCCGACGGCTTCGTTATCGATGTGCAATCCGAGCCTGGAGTGGCATGCGAGATCGACCGCGAGAGCATCGCGCTCGCGATGTGGAACCTGCTCGAAAACGCGGTCAAGTACTCGGGCCAGTGCCGGATGATCCGGGTCGTCGTCCACCGGCGAGACCGCCGTGCGGCAATCAGCGTTCGCGATGGTGGCCTGGGCGTCGCGCCGCGCGAGCAGAAGGCGATCTTCGAGAAGTTCGTGCGCGGCGATTCGGCCCGAGCCAGCGATGCGAAGGGGGCCGGTCTCGGGCTCGCCCTCGTCCGGCGCATCGTCGAGGGACACAGGGGCACCGTCGACGTCGAGAGCGAGCCGGGAAAAGGGAGCACGTTCACGATCGTTCTCACGACGGATAGGAATCAGGATTCAGGAGCCAGGAATCAAGTCCCGGAGACTTCGCCTGACTCCTGATTCCCAGTGGAGCCGCCATGAGTCGCATCCTGGTGGTGGAAGACGAGCCGGCGATTGCCCGCGCGCTCGAGGACGACTTCCGGTCCCAGGGATACAGCGTGGAACTGGCGACCGACGGGCGGACCGCCTTCGAAAGGGCGCGCACCGGCGCGTTCGACCTCGTCGTCCTCGACCTGATGCTGCCCGGCAAGGACGGGTTCGACGTCTGCCGCGATCTCCGACGCGCCGGCGTCCGCACGCCTGTACTCATGCTGACCGCCAAGACGCACGAGGCCGAGAAGGTGCTCGGCCTCGAGCTCGGGGCAGACGACTACGTGACGAAGCCCTACAGCCGGCGCGAGCTCCAGGCGCGCGTCAAGGCGCTGCTTCGGCGATCGGCTGGCGAGCTGACCGAGACGTGCCGTTTCGGCGAGGTGGAGGTTGACTTCGCGCGCGGCGAGGTCCGCCGCGCCGGCCGGATCGTGGACGTCACGCCGCTCGAGTTCAAGGTGCTCACGGCCTTCGTTCGACACCCGGGACGAGTGCTGACACGCCAGCAACTGCTGGACGAGGCTTGGGGACCCGATCTATTCGTCACCGAGCGTGTCGTGGACAACCAGGTGACGAACCTGCGCAAGAAGATCGAGCCGGACCCATCCCATCCGCGGCACCTGGTCACCGTGAGCGGGCAGGGATACCGGCTCGATGCGTGAAGATCACAGCCTCGTGACACGCCGGCGACGTGCCCGTGGAGCGCGGCGCCTATCTTCGATCGCGAGGAGAGTGATCCCTATGCACAGACTGACATCACTCGCGTTCGCGGTCGTCGCCGTCGCGGTGCTCGTCGGAGCCCAGGCACAGGACCGGCCCGACCTGCAGTTGAAGGCCGCCATCTACAAGGAGACCGTCGAAGGCGATCTCCAGGGCGCGATTGCGCTCTACAAGCAGATCGTCTCGAACAATGCCGCACCCCGCCCGGTTGCAGCAGCGGCGTTGCTCGGCCTCGGCGGCTGCTACGAGAAGGTGGGCGAAGCGCAGGCGCGCGGCGCTTACGAGCGGCTGATTGCCAGTTACCCGGAGCAGACGAGCGAGGTGGCCGAAGCACGCACGCGGCTGGCTGCTCTCAAGGCGCCCTCACGCGAAGCATCTTCACTTCCGACGCTCCGCCTCGCGTTTCGCGTCCCGTGGAGCGGGTCCGACGCGGATGCGTCTGGTGCGGTGTCGCCTGACGGGCGACTGCTGGCTTACGTGCACTGGGACACCGGCGACTTGGCCGCGCGTGACCTTCAAACGGGGCACTCCCGGATGGTGACGAACAAGGGAAACAAGTGGCTGACCGACGATTTCGCCACCAGCCCACGGTGGTCCCCGGATGGGAAGCGGATCGCGTACTACTGGTATCAGGACGAGGGCTATCTGAACCAGTTGCGGATCGCCGATCTGTCCGGGAAGAACATGCGGGTGTTGTACTCGCACAAGCAGCGGATTGTGTTTCCGATCGGCTGGCTGCCGGATGGAACAGCACTTCTCGCCGCTGTGCACGAGCGACGTGACGCCAGCGAGGTCGTTCGTATCTCGGTGGAGGACGGCGCTGTCACTCCAATCGGAAAGACCGGCCCGATTGCGTCGAGCCGGGTCAGTCTTTCTCCGAACGGCAAGTCCATCGCCTACGAACTGTCGACTGATCCGGATTCCCTCAACATGGACGTGCTCGTGATGCCGTCCTCTGGAGGGCCGGGAGTGCCCCTCGTGACCGGGCCGTACGATGACCGGCTCCTCGGCTGGACGCCGGACGGGAAACGCATTCTTATCGCGAGCAATCGCTCAGGCACGTACGACGCCTGGCTGTTCCAGGTGGACGACGGCAAGGTGGTCGGCTCGCCGCAGCTGCTTCGAAAGGGCCTCGGGCTGGTCATTCCGATTGGTTTCTCTCCCGACGGCGCGTTCTACTTCGAACCAGACGTCGCCGTTCAGGACGTCATGCTGGCCGACTGGAGCCCGGACTCGCAGGAGGCTGTGGTTGCGCCCACCCTGGCCACCGAGCACTTCACGGGTTCGACCCGCCTGGCCGCGTGGTCGCGCGACGGCCGGATGCTTGCCTACCTGGTTGACCGAGGTGTCAGGAGGCCCGCGGAAACCCAGGTGCGCATTCGCGACATGGAGACGGGTGCCGAGCGGACGCTGGTGGCCTTCGCCGGTTTTGTCCATAGCCTGGCGTGGTCCCCGGACGGAACCTCCGTGGCGTTCGCCGTCAGGGGGCAGGCATCGGGCGGCGTCTGCCGGATCGTGGACGTGATCTCTGGCAAAATCATCCGCGAAATCGCCAGCTCACGAAAGGGAGGAAGCATCTACCGGTTCATCTGGGCTCCTGACGGACGCGTCGTGTACTACGCGGTGGGCGGAGGCGGTCTCAACTCGGTGGTGCGCAGGGATCTACGGACCGGAGACGAGACGGTGGTCTACGCAGGTGCGGTAGGGAACCCGATAGACATCGCCCTCTCACCGGATGGGCAACGCCTTGCGCTTGGCCTGCACCCGCAGATCGTGGTGATTGCGGCGACCGGAGGCGAGCCGCGCGATCTTGTGCGCGTCGGGCCGCCGGGCGGGCTTGCGTACGATACGCTCGCCTGGTCTCCCGATGGGAGGCATCTGTATTTCGGCCATCGACTCGCAGGCGTCGCCACGCTGTTCCGCGTTGCGGCAACAGGCGGAACTCCCGAGGATCTGAAACTCGAAGTTGGCGAAGAGCTTCGCTTTCGACCAGACGGACGCCGCCTCACGTACACGCGCAGTAAGGGAGAATCGCGCGGTGAGATCTGGGTGATGGAGAACTTCCTGCCTCCGGCCAAGGAAGCGCCTGCAGGCCAGGCCCAGATCAAGGAGTAGCGCCGACTCACGTTCGAAGCGTCGCCCGATCCTTCCTGCGAGGCAGGACGAGGCCCCCGCAAGAGATAGACGAGGAGCGGCCAGGGCGGCTTGCAGCCGTAGATCGGAAATGCGATGGCCAGTGCGTCGCCCTCGAGTTTCGGCCGGAAGGAAGGGTAGTGCTGAAAGCGGTGAAGGAAGACGTCGGCTCCCGTCGATCGAATTCCGTCGGCGAACTCGGACGCAAGGTGGGCGGTGTTGCTGGATCCGCTGCTGACGTCCCGCTAGTGCCGAATGAAGGCGAGGCCCGCAGAAATTCTTGCGCGTGCCGGGGCACCTTGATGCCGCGCTTTCCGTCTGAAGATCACGAAGGAGGGACCATGCGACCGAGCAAGGGAACGCGATGGCTCGCTGTCGTGTCAGTCCCGCTGCTCGGACTGATATGCGCGGCGCTCCCGGCGCACGCGGGCCAGACGGGACCCGGGCCAAAGCCTGCGGCCACCGTCGATTTCTCGGGCGTGAAGATGTTCCTGGAACTGACCGCGCGGCTGGAGCAGGAGCAGGAGCCGACGGCAGAGGAATGGGACCGGTTGTTTTCGACGCCCGGGTACGCGGCGCTGACGAAGAGCGAATTCAAGAGGGACTTCTTCGTCGAGCGCTTCAGGCTGGCCTTCATGCCGTCCCGGAAGGCCGACCTCGAAGCGCAGATGAAGAAGGACACGGGTTTCTGGGCGCAGTTCCTGCCGCACTACCTGCGCGCGAAGCAGATGAGGAGGGACATCGAACGCCGTGTTGCGGAAATGTCGACCGCCGAGTTCCGTGATGAAGCGATCAAACGCGCGAGCCGCTTCCTGCCGGCGTCGGCCGCGGGCGGCACGCCTGCGGTGGCGTTCGTCGTGTTTGCGCCGGACTCGCGCGGCTACGATCCGGTCGTCATCGACATCCTCTACATGAACGACCGCGAGGAGTTCCTCGACACGGTCGCCCACGAATTCCACCACTGGTACCGTAACCGGCTGGCCGCGGATCTCACGCGCGATCAGGGCATCCTGTGGGTGATCCAGCAGGTGCAGCTGGAGGGCATCGCCGATCTGATCAACGTCCCCGGCTGGATCAACAAACCCATCGAGACCCTCCGTCCTGCCGACAAGGCGTACCTCGACTGGTATCGCAGAAGCGGCGAAGTGATCCAGAACATGGACCGGCTCTTCGCGCAGATGCAAGACAATCCGGCCGCCCGACGGGAGCTGGGCGCCGACCTGCAGAAAGCCGTTCCACGCAGCGGGCATCCGACCGGCTACTTCATGGCCCAGACGATCGTCGAGGCGCTGGGAAGGGAGGCGGTGGTGGCGACCGTGTCCAATCCGTTTGCCTTCTTCAGGGTCTACAACGACGCCGCGAAGAAGAATGGGAGCGCAACCCCCGTCTTCTCCGAGAAGGCGATGAACCTGCTGCGGTCCCTCGAGAGGCGTTATCAGGCCGCGACCTGGCGCAGCCAGCTTTTCTCCATCCTCGATTCGCCGCCGCGCGACACGCGGTGACCATTGACGGCAGCCAGTTGCGATCAGTCGCAACGCAGGGCGATCACGGGATCGGCCTTTGACGCGCGGCGCGCGGGCAGCCACACGGCAACGGCGGCTGTGATGATGAGAGCGACAGCCGCAGTGACAAAAGAGAACGGGTCGGTGGGCTCGACGCCGAAAAACAGACGGCGGCCGAGGGGGGCCAGGATCCGGGCGCCGATGATCCCGGCCGCAAGTCCGATAGTCACGAGGGCGAGCAGGCGTGCAAGCACGACGCGGACGATTTGGGACGGACGTGCGCCGAGCGCCATGCGGATGCCGAGTTCCCTGGTGCGGAGGGCAACCATGTAGGACAGGATGCCGTACAGCCCGACCGCGGCCAGAAGCAAGGCAAGCCCGCTCACGGCGCTGAGCAGCGATGCCGTGAGCCGCTCGCGCGCCAGCGCCGCATCGAAGTGCGCCTTGACGGTACGAGTGCGGGTCAGCGGAACGCTCTTGTCAACAGCCGCAAGTTCCCGCTGGATGGCCGGGAGCATCGGGCCGGCGTTCCCGGCTGTCCGTACCTCGAGGTTCATGGCCGGCTGATAGCGCTGCGCCAACGGTACGTACACCGTCGGCTCCATCTGTGCGCGATAGCTGCGGAAGCGGCCGTCACGAACCACGCCAACCACTTCCACGATCTTCGCGGGCGGCCACTGAAGCAGGAACCGCTCGCCTATCGGGCTGCGGCCGGCAAACATCCGTTGCGCCATCACTTCGTTGATCACGGCGACCGGGCCGGTGTTCACGCGATCGCGTTCAGCCAGGTCGCGCCCGCCGACCATCGGAAGTCCCACGGTGCGGAAGTACCCCGGGGTGACGACATTGAAGCCGACCTGGACCGATTTGGCCGGTTCGGTCCCCTTTTGCCGATCAATCACGATGTCTGTGCCGCCACGTCTGCCGCCGAGCGGAACAACGAAGACGAGGGCGGCGTCGGAGACGCCGGGCAACGAACGGAGACGCTCCAGCACCTGCGTGTAGAACCTGCTGCCTCGCGCCTCGTCGTACCGTGCGGCCCTCAGGTTGACCTCCCCGAGCAGCACTTCCTGCGGCCGGACCGTCGGGTCTACGGCGCGTGCATTCTGCAATGTCCTGACGAACAGGCTGGCGCCGACCACCAGGACCACCGACAGCGCGACCTGAACGACGACCAGCAGCTGCTGTGCTCGTCCTCGACGCCTCGTCCCTGCCGTGCTGCTGACGCCGCCGCTGATGACAGCCGTCAGCGACGCCCGCGACGCGAGGCGGGCAGGCAGTGCCGTCAGGATCAGGATGCAGGCGGAAGCAACCGCGAACGCGAACCCAAACACGCGAAAGTCGATGGTGCTGTCAATCGCCAATCGCGTCTTGAAGGCCTGGCCGAACCAGGAGAGGCCCGATGCGCACCACCGCGCGACGAGCAGACCCGCGACAGCTCCGAAGAATGACAGGAGTGCGTTTTCCGTGAGGAGCTGGCGGATCAGGCGGCCAGGCGTCGCCCCGAGCGATAACTGCAGTGCCAGCTCGTTCCGTCGCCGCGTCGCGCGAGCCAGCACCAGGCCGGCGACGTTGAAACAGGCAATCAGGAAGATCAGAGCGGCCGTGACGCCGAGCATCTCGAGGAAGTCGATGATGTCTGGCACCAGCGCCGGCGAGAAGCGCGAGCGCGTCGCGGGCACGAGTACTGGTGTGAGAACGCCGTCTTCGGCGAGGACTGGCCCGCTTTCCGGATGATCGGATTGCATCCTCAACGTGGTCGCCGCCAGATCCGCCGTCGCCTGTGCAAGGTTCAGCCCGCGCCTCATCCGTCCCAGCACGTTGAAACTGTGGTTGCCCCATTGATTCATCACATCCCGAAGGTCGGGCACGGCGTAGCTGGACATGGACGCGAGCAGCCAGAAGGCCGGCGGCCGCTCCCACTGGAGGGACAGGCCCTGGAAGCCTTCCGGGGCAATACCGACGATGGTGAATGCGCCGTCGCCGACTTGGAGCGACCGACCGACGATCGAGCGGTCGGCGTTCAGCCGCTGCTGCCAGAAGTCATGGGCCACGACGACCACCGGATCGGCGCCAGGGATCAGGCCCTCGGTGGGCAGGAATGTCCGTCCCACGGTCGCCCGCACGCCCAGCACCGCAAAGTAGTTCGGGCTGACGAGTTCGGCAGTGGCGGCCTCGGAACCGTCACCCGTCCGCACCGTCACGCTCCATGTGCTATAGGCGAGAAGATCCGTGAAGCCGTGACTGGCGGCTCGAACGTGTTCGAACCCCGGGTACGACATGCTGTCGAAGTACCCCGCGCCACCCCGCGTGCGGTAGTGGACGGCGACCAGGCCGCCGGAATCGGCGACGGCCGGCAGCGGGCTGAGAAAGAGCGCGTTGATGAAGGTGAAGATCGCGACGTTCGCGCCGATCCCGAGCGCGAGGGACACGAGCGCAACTGCCATGAATCCGGGACTGTGACAAAGCGAGCGCAGGCCGAGTCGCAGGTCGCGCCACACGGACTCGGCGAAGGCCCATCCGGACGCGTCCCGCGACTTCTTTCGTAGCAGCAACGAGCACCCCCGTCTTCGATTCCTCGCCGTGCCTCACGCCGTTGCGTCAGATCCGGATGCGCACGTTCTCGAAGATCTTCTCCAGCGCCTGGTAGCGGGCATGAACCGTCTCGATGGCGCCGTCGATTCCGCTGTGGTCTCCAGACGTCGCGGCTCTGTCCAATGCCTTGACGGCTTCCAGAAGCCCGGCAGCTGCCATCTCGAATGCGTCTTTCGTCTTGCTCATCTCGGCCGGCAGCCTGGCCGCCACCACGGCTTCCGCTTTTGACACCAGATCCGGACTCACCGCTCGCACCTTGTCGTACGCCCTCTCGGGCGCGTACTTGTGATACACGACGTAGAGAACCTGGTGGAAGGCGTGCACCTCCGGTATGACGGGAATGATCACGCGGGCCAGGTCCTCGAACTTCGCGTGCAGTGTTTCTGCCGCATCGAGAAGGGCCCGATCGTCGTTGCCGTCAGCAGCCGCGTTGTAGTCCTCGACGGCTTTCTTCAACAGGGCAATACCGTCTGCCCACTTGGCCTTCTTGTCGCGCAGGATGCCCGGTAACGAAGCGGCGTAGAGCCTCGCGGCCAGAGCATTGATCTGTGGAACATATTTGCGAAGCGCCTGGTAGTCCTTGTTTGGGTAGGCTGTGTGCCAGATCGGGTAGATGATCTCGTGAAAGGCCACGAGTTCAGGAACCTGGCTCTTTGTTTCGGCGTCCTGCGGCGGATTCGCGGCGGCAAGGCCAATCATTCCTAGAACCGCGAGCAGTCCGACCAACTTTACCTGCCTTCGTCTCATGACGTGCTCCTCCAGACATCACCTCGTGAGGGTGTTCTTGCCTGCCCATAAGACGTTCTCGGGCGGACGGCGGATGGGTGACGCCTGCTGCGGACAACGGGAAAGATCGAAGAACCTGTCACGGCCTCTCTCGACCCATTCCGCGCCGCGTTGCCGAGCATCGCTTGTCCCGCAGCGGCCGAGCTCGATGTGACGATCACGGTGCGGCGCGGGACGTTTGGCTACGACGCCGCTGAGTGGAACACCAGGGTCGCATGTCGGGTCAGCTATCGCGCCGATTCGCGGGCCTTCTGCATCCCTTCGAGGTACGCCTTGAGAATCGCCGGCCGCCGGTCCAGTGTTTCCAGGTGGATGTGCAGGCTCACGATCTCCGACATCACCGGTTCGACGAGCATTGCGAGGCCGACACCGGAGCCGCCGTGATCGTTTACGACGAACAGGAGCTTTTCGCGATCCGGCATCCGGCCCGTTCGCTCCTCGATGAAGTCGATCATCGAGGAGCGGTACATCGGCCAGTAGAGAAGTCCAGGATCGGTGAGGAGCCCCTGACGAACGGCGCTCAACAGCCGTGAGTACCGCACGGCGAAGAGCGGGTCCACCCGCTTCGCGTCGCGTGCCGTTTCCAGGTCCTTCGCCAACCTGACGATAGCGGTATTCACTGCGGCGGTGTCGATCGCTCCCTTGCCGGCTTTGTCGAGCAGGAGGACCAGATCGGCGAGCAACTTGAAACCGACCTCACTGTCAGGTTTCCGGGCCGGTACCTGCGCGCCACCACTCGAAGCGAGCGACCGGGCGGTGGCGACAAGCGCCGATCTCTCCGCGACGCGCAGCACGAAGATCGTGTCCTCGAGCAGAAACCTGTGGAGGGCCACTAGTTCGTATCCAGCCGACTGAGCGACGCCGAGAACGCTCGCCTCGGCCGTGGAGCTCTTGGCGTCGGAGTGTCGCGTCTTCTCCGTGTCGAGATCCACGATCACCACCGGCGCGCCCGACCTCAGGCTTGACTTGAGGTTCTCCAGAATGGCTCGGGGTTGTGCCAGCTCGTGGTATGTACGCACCATGATCGCCAGATCGAGCGCATTGGGCGGAAGGCGGGGATCATCCACCTGCCCCCGCACGACCTCGATGTTCGGAACGTTGTATCGCGTCACGCGGTCGCGAAGCTCGGCCAGCGCCCTGTCATCGATGTCGTTTGCGAACACACGACCCGCGGGACCGACACGCCGAGCCAAGTGAACTGTGAAGCGCCCTGTCTGGGCACCGATTTCACCGACGACCATGCCGGGATTGAGTCCGATGACGTCCATGACCCTGTCGGGCTGCTGTCGCGCGGTCAGTTCCCGTTCCCAGGGAGCCCAGCCCTCCTCGACCCAGGACTGAGGGGCGTCGGCCGGTGCCGGCGCGGCCAGCGCGGAACTCCAACCGACCACGAGCAACAAGACCACGGTGATCACGACCAGGATCAGCGCTGCATTGATCGGAACGACGTAGGAGTAGAAGAGCGGC
>Ga0316628_100000105_pt1 | contig 48602 bp, 40 predicted proteins | sample OWC_Aug_M2_C1_D5_FD_207648 | JGI IMG/M metagenome (GOLD analysis project Ga0316628, IMG submission 207648) | Wetland soil microbial communities from Old Woman Creek delta, Ohio, United States - OWC_Aug_M2_C1_D5_C | ecosystem: Environmental > Terrestrial > Soil > Wetlands | place: USA: Ohio...
GAATCATTTCCGGGCCGATGGAAATTGTCCTCGGGCCCCGTGGCCGGCGGATGGGAAGTCGTCATCGAAATTGTTGAGGACTAGGAAGGGATGAAATGATCGTCGCTATCGTCGAGGATGAACCCCTGCTGGCCGGCCGGCTCGAAAGGTTCACCAGGGAAATTCTCCGGAAAAAGCTGACGAAGATCGTCGTGAAAAAATCCTTGCCCGAGGCCATGGAATACCTGTTTGAACATCCCGTCGACGTTCTGCTCCTCGACTTGAATTTGCACGGCCGGGATGGTTTCGAGCTGCTGAAGCAGGCCGTTTCGGGCGCTTTTCAGACGATCATCGTTTCGGCCCATACGGACAGGGCGGTCGAGGCGTTTGAGTACGGCGTCTTGGATTTTATCGGGAAACCGTTCACCCTGGAGCGGCTGCATAAAGCCTTCTCGCGGCTCGAATCCGCCGAGGCGAAAAATTTCTGCCCGACAAAATACCTGGCCGTCCGAAAAACCGGAAAACTCCATCTCATCGACATCGCGACAATAAGATACATCAGGGGAGCCGGCATCTATTCGGAACTCATCATGAAGAACGGGACCGCGGAACTGCACGACAAGCCACTGGCCCGACTGAATGCCGTCCTCCCGACGCCTTTCATCAGGATCCATAAATCCTACATCGCCGACATTCGAGACGTGAAGAATCTGTCATCCCTGGGCGGGAGCAAATACGCGTTAGAGCTTTCCTCCGGCGAAACTTTGCCGGTAAGCCGCAAGAAATACAAGGACATCAAGAAACTCCTTTTGCCTTAAGCCGTCTTTACGCGTTTCACAAGCTTCCCGAGAACTTCGCAAGGAAAAACGACCTCGGCGGCGTGCTCCGGCGTATAGAGAAATGTGAACGAATCGCGAGCGTATCCCAGAAAAGGAGAATGAATAATGATGACCAAAGCATTCGCCGGCTTCGTCCTGGCCGCGGTATTTTCGGTCAACCTTGGATTGGCCCAATCCGCCCCGGAAGAGGAGAAGAATATCGTCTCCCTCATCCAAGAAGCCTACCTCGGCGGCGCCTATAACGACGTCGACACCAAGGCCATGAGCAAAGGCTTCCATGAAAATTTCGTCAGTCAAGACTTGAACAGTCGCGGATTAATGACGATGTCGCTGAAGCAGTGGCTCAGCATCCTCGACCGCCAGAAGTGGATCCTGAAGGATAGGAAAGAGAGAACGACGGCTGACATCAAGATCCTCGGGCTCGAGGGGCGGGCCGCCGTAGCCCGGGTCGATATTTATAACGACAACGTTCATGATCTCACCGATTTTCTGTCTCTCTATAAATTCACGGATGGCTGGAAGATCACCGGCCGGATATTCGCAAGACACGCGGCGGCGCCCCAGGTTCATCAGAAACGGCTGGATGAATGGGAAAAGGCCGTCAGCGAAAGAATGCAACCGCCGGAAAAAGTCATGAACGCGATCGGCCTTGAGCCGGGGATGGTCATCGGCGAAATCGGCGCCGGAAACGGTCGATATACGGTCCATCTGGCGAAACGCGTCGGAGAGACCGGCAAGATTTTTGCCAACGACATCGACGCCTACGGCTTGTCCCGGATCCGCGAACGGTGCCAGCGCGATCAGATTCTCAACGTCGAGACGATCCTCGGGAAGGAAGACGATCCCCTCTTTCCGAAGCAATCCCTGGACATGGCCATCATGATCTGGGTCTACCACGAACTCCATGCTCCCCCCGTCACCCTTCTGAAGAACTTGAAACCGAGTCTCAAGGCCGGCGCGCTTCTCGTCCTCATCGAACCCACCGATACGGAAATCAACAACGAGATAGCGGCGTTCGGACTGCCGGCTGAATCGGGACGGCCCGCGACCATTTTGGAAAGAATCAAGAAGGAAGCGGGGGAGGCCGGCTTCGAGCTTTTCCGTGTCGACACCTTCCTGCCGCGGGACTACATTTGTTTCCTGAAAATGAAATCCGATTGACTCACCGAAGATTCGTGTCCCTCTCCGGCTTGAAAAAGGGGACGGATTGTTCTAAAGCGGGAGGGCCGTCCTCATCTCGAGCCACCGGAGCGAGAGTGGCGCATATCATGTGGGCCCGGCATGGGCATCGACTGAGGGGGGAGAGTCCCCGGCGGATTCACAAGGCGGAAACGGCCAGCCGAACGGCAAGGGCGACCGTCGCGAGTCAGGGTCTGAAGGAAGCCGCAGGCAAAGCCACGATCCGAGGGACACGAACCGCCAGTGAGGCCGACCAGCGACGGCGAGTCTGCGGAACAAGACGAAACCGGTAGCCATGAGCACGCTTTTCGGTAAATGCGGCGGAGACGGGCGAAGGTCGATGGTCTTGCCCGGGGAGATCTGGCGTCCTGTCCGCGAGGGATTACGGCGTCCGAAAGGAAGTCGGAAGGGAGGCTAGAAGTCAGCCGAGGCCGGAGGGCGATCACCCTGCGTATGAAATCGATACCGTCCCATTCAAGGTTCACGAACTCCCCAATCCGCAGCCTGGCATGGGCCCCGCGAAAAGGATGCCCTGCTACTCGTAGCGGAGGGAGCGGACAGGGTCGGCCGCGGCCGCCCTGTAAGCTTGAACGCTGACCGTTATCACGGCCACCGCCAGGGCAGCCGCACCCGAAACAATCAAGGCGGCCGGACTCACGGACGTCCTGTAGGCAAAGTTTCGCAGCCAATTCTCCATAAGGACGTACCCGACAGGCCAAGCAATCAGGTTGGCCAGCATCACGAGCCCGGCGGATTCTCGGGTGAGCAGCAAGATGATCTTCGGGGTCGTCGCTCCGAGGACCTTGCGGATACCGATCTCCTTGGTCCTCTGTTCCGCGTCGTACGCGGCCAGTCCGAGTAATCCCAGGCAGGCGACGAGGATCGTCACCAACGAGAAGCTCTTGAAAAGCCCGCCGAGCCGGCTTTCGTTCCCGTAGAGGTTATCGAGCATGTCGTCCAGAAAACGCATTTCCGGCGGGAACTGGGGCTGGAGCACTTTCATCGTCTCCTCGACGGCCGTTCGTGTCCATTCCACACCCGTTCCGCGGAGCTTCAAGAATAGGAATTGAAAGGCATCGGGCTGGAGGCGCAGGATGACCGGCTCGACCTGCTGATGGAGGGACCGGATGGGGAAATCCTCCACGACACCGATCACCCTGCCCATGACCGTGCTTTCCGGCACGTTGGGGCGATCGTTGAAGGCGATCGTTTTTCCGACGGCCTCCGTCCAACCGAAACGGATCTGGGCCGTCCTGTTGATGACGAGGGCCGTCGAGGCGTCCGTCGAGAATTCCCGCGAGAACGCCCGGCCGGCGGCGACGGTCATTCCAAAGGCGGGGATGAGATCATGATCGACAAACAATGTCCGGACCACGATCTTATTGCCGTCGAATCCCTCCGGGGCGTACGAACGAACATCCGCCTGGATTCCAGGCGGCGATGATGCCGCCGCGGCCGCGACGATGTCCGGATTTCGGAGGAATTCGCGCTTGACTCCCTCGATGTTGCGGACGACGTCGGGGCTTCTCAACCGGACGGCCAGGATCCGGTCTTTGTCGAAACCGAGGCTTTTCGCGCGGAGATAGCTCATCTGGCCGGCGACGACCGCCGTCGAAATGAACAGGACGATGCCGGCGGAGTATTGGAAGACGATCAGGGCCTTGCGCAGGAGGCCGGCAGTCTTCCCCCGTCCCGAGGCCGTTCTGAGCGCGAATCCCGGCCGGAGCGAAGACAGGACGAGAGCCGGATAGCTCCCGGCCAGCAAGCCGATGACCGCCGCCAGACAGGCTAGAAGAAGGGCGTGGCCCCCCGGATTGAAGCTCAGGGATACACCCCACAGGGCGTTAAACCAAGGCAAGGCGAGATCCGTCAGGACGAGGCCGAGGCCGAACGCCGCGAGCGTCGATAGGAACGATTCGAAAAGGAATTGACGGAAGAGGCCGTCGCATTGAGCCCCCAGAACCTTGCGGATCCCGACCTCGCGGGCGCGGCGGCCGGCCCGGGCCACGGAGAGATTGACGAAATTGACGCAGGCCACCAGAAGGACGAGCGCCGCGACGGCGGAGAGGAGGCGGACCTGGGCGGCGCCGTTGACGGCGGCGAATTCCCCCTCTCGGTCCGAATGAAGATGGATCGAGGTCACAGACTGGATCCGAAAGGTAAAAAGCTCCTTCCCCTGTGGACCGACGTACTTCGTCGCCAGATCCTGGATCTTGGCTTCGAATTCACGGAGGGAGGCGGTTTTCGCAAGCTCGATGTAGGTGTAGGTCGCGCCGATCTGGGTCCAGCTCGAGTGCTTGAACCCGGGAGCATTCCCGGGATTGGCCACGAAGTCCGCCCGGAAATGCGAGGCCGCCCGGGCGTTCTCCATGATGCCCGTCACGACAAAGGAATCCGCGTTGTTGACGGTGACCGTTTTCCCGATCGGGTCCTTGTCCCCGAAGTATTTCCTGGCCATCTCACGGGTCATCAGCAGCGAATTCGGCCGCTTCAGGGCTGCGGAGGGGTCGCCCGCGGCGAGCGGACGGGGAAAAACGTCGAGGAAATCCGAATCGGTGAACACGAGGTCCCGCTCGAAGAAGGACACGTCCTTATATCGGAGGAGGATCGGGCCCCGGGGCATGATCTTGGTCGAGCCTAGAACCTCCGGGTATTCGGCCTTCAAGGCCGGGGCAAGGCCCGACGTGCTGAAGGCATAGAATTTGTTCTGGCCCGACGAAAGGTGGACGTCCGTCATCACGCGATAGACCCGGTCCGCGTTTGGCAGGGACCGGTCATAGCCTGTCTCATGCTCCACCCAGAGGAAGATCAGGAGAAAGCAAGCCGTGCCGACGGCCAGGCCCAGGATATTCAGACTGGAATAAAACGGATCTTTTCGGAATTGTCGTACGGCGGACCAGACTTGATTTTTCAACATTCCGTGTAAACCCCATCCCTCGTCATCGCGGCAACAAATCGGCCTCATAGAGAATACGCCCCATCGCATCAAGCTGTTTAGAGGGCCTGTCGCCCGGAGGCACGTTGACGCGGACCTCCTCCAAAATACCGCCCTGAGCCGCCTCCCATAACCATATGTACTTATTTTTTTCGATCATAGAAGCAATATGGCTTCGGAAGTATTTAAAGATATTTTTGTTCTAGCAGATATATAATCTCGGATTGATAAAATAAGATAAAGTACATATACGAACGATTTCACCGGATGAACACAAGGGAGAAATCACCGGTTCAAATCCTGTATCGCCCACCATATAATTTTCGGCATGGCCGCCCAGAGGCCGTCTTGAACGCGCCTGATCTCGATCAAGGCTTGCCGGCCTTGCCCCGTGAGCCGGTAGTGGCTTTTCGCCCGGCCTCCGCGCTCCGGCGTGGAGTCTCCCTTTGTTTTCGTCACGTACCCCTTTTTGACCAGCTTTTTGAGAGGATCATAGGTCTGGGCCAGGGACCATTCGAAGCCGGTTTTTTCCTGGATGTACTCGAGAATCGAGACGCCGTAGGCGTCGTTTCCGAGTCCCAGGATGGCCAGAAGGACCGTCTCTTCGGCCCGGGATAAAAGAATCATGCCCGATCTCCCGCCTGAGGGCCGGATTATTTCCTGCCCAGCTCATCCCAAAGCTTTTTGGCCTCCGCGTTGTCCGGATAGACATCGATGGCTTTTTTCAACCACGCGCGGGCCCGTTCGAGATTCCCGAGCTTGCGATAAGCCCGTCCCAGGAACAAAAAAAGACGGCTTTGCTGTTGGACGATGGGTTCGTTCGCGGTGCAGGCATCGGCCGCCAACTCGAAGACGTCAATCGCCTCCTGCATCCGCCCGCAGTAATACGCGTCCTGCCCGACGACAAAGAGATCCCTCAGGCTGGAAACGACGATGTCCGGATCGGCCTTCCGGGCGGTGGCCCATATCGCCCGCCCGGCGCGGGCGCCCTCCATCCGGACGATGCTCAGAAATTCCTCGCCCATAGGAGGACGCGGCAGGGCCGGATGCATTTCAACGGTCAGGAGTCCGGCCTCGATGCCGTTGGCCTCCAGCGACCGATCGAGGAACTCGCGCCCCCGGTTATCGGCCTTGAGCTTGGCCTCGAGAAAATTCAGGGTATACCGACCCACCAAGGCGTAGACGCGATCGAACCTGGCGATCTCCTCAAGCGCGGCGTCCTTCTTAAGGACGAGCGCCCATCGAAACAGACCGGAGAAATTGCCGTGGCTTACGGAGAGGAACCGCAGAAACCGCGTCTCAGCGTATTTCATTCGATCGTAGATGCGCAGATCGACGGGACGGCCGTCGCTGGCATCGATCATGACGAGGGATGGGACGCGGATCGCCGCAACCGCATCATAAAAAGGAAATTGCCGGCGTACCGGTTCGCTCAAGTCTGCCACGATCTCCGCCCCCTCGATGCCGACACGGGCGTCGATATGGGCGTTGCGCGCGGCTAGGAACAAACCGACCAAAGAGCCCCAACTGTAGCCGATGACGCCGATCTTGTCCGGGTCGGCATTGGCGAAATCGCGGCCTTTGTCCATGACGAATTCGGCGTCGCGGATCAACGCCTCGACGTCGGAGGCCTTCATCACGTTTTCCCTGCTGTCGAATCCGTTGCAGGGAAAAGCGGCTACGACATACCCGTAGCTGGCCAGGAATTCGCAGAGGGCGCTGTTTTCAAAAGACTGGCTGGCGGCGCCCGGCGCATAAATCAGGAGGGGGAACCGTCCCGTCCGCGGCCGGGCGTCCTTGATCGCGATGGTCGGATTCCGCAGGAATCGGGTCATGCGGGCCTCATCCTCGGCGCTTCCCCCCTCAGGGCCAAAGGCGTTGGTTCTGATCCGGTCGAAGAATCTTCGCTTCCGGAGATCGCTCGTTTTATCAAAACGGACCTCCGTGATCAGAGAGTCGACATAATCGCCAAAGGTCGCGATACGGGAAGGAGAACCGGCTTCGGCGGGATACCAAATCGAAATCTGGATCGGCCGATCATAGTCGCGCCCGCTCGGCCGGCCGGCCCGATCGAATTTGTCTCCATAGGTGCGGGTGTGATCGATATGATGTTGGACGGTGTATCCGACGCTATAAGGCCCGGGCTCCAATCCGGGAGGCAGGGACGGCTTATCGACGGGAGAGCCGGCCGACGCGGCCGGCGGGATGAGCGAAAGGAACGCGAGAAGAAAAACACTGGCTATCGTCACGAGAAACTCTTTTTAGCTCATCGCAAATTCCCGGAGTTCGATCTTCGCCCTCTCCGATACGCCGAGCCCAAGCTTGGCCGCCATATCGAGATAGACGCGAAAGGTCGGATCGGCGGCGTTCTCGACGCCCTTGGCGACCCGCACGACCGCGAGGAACTCCTGAGCGATGAGGTCGACCGCCACTCCGTCCGAGCCGATGAGCAGGACATTGGCGTCCCAGATGTACCGGGGCGGCGCGCCCACTCCCCCGCGATAGCTAGCAAGAAGCGCGTCACCGATGTGGAGTACAGCCTTGTCCCGAAGGCAGGGAAAGGCGCACGGCTCCGGGATAGCGTTGACCCCGACCCGATGGAGCCTGCTTGTGTTGCTCAGCGACCCGTAAGCCAGGTTTTTCAGGCCAAACGTAATGCCGCAAGGCAGCACTCCCCCCTTGAGCACCGGGAGGTTGATAATTTTAGTGAAACGGCGGGTGACGAGCTTGGAAAAATAAGAGTATTTGCCCCCGTTGACCATGTAGGGCAGGGCGTCCGGCGAATAATTCCCCTCGATATCGGCGAAATAAGAGAGCGCCTCGCGGTCGATATTCTCGAGGCTCCATAATTCTCCCCGATCGTTGGCGTACTTTCCGTTCGGTCCCATGACCTCGGTCCCGAGGAGCTCGATTCCGGGGAACCGGTCCTTCGTGAAGCCGCCCGAGGAAAGGTCTAGAAGGCGGCGATCCCACACCGCGATCTGCGATCGGGGAACTCCGGCTTCCTGAAGCCCGTCGATTACGGCATGGGTAAGCTCCCTGCTCGTCGGCAGAGTCCGGGCGACGGGGTTGACCTTAATCCCAATCCGATCGGACGGAGAGACGAATTCCAGCCAGGCATCTTCGGCCCGGCTCTTTCCGGTGAGCTTCATCATGCCCTGGTCCAGGGCTCGCTTTGCCATCCGGCCGTCGATAACGCCGCCGGAAGCCGTTCTTCCTGTGTCGACTTTGACCACAATCCCCGGATAACGCCCGGGCATAGACGCCGCCACCCGTGGGACTTTCAAGGCCTCATCGATATTCGTCCGGATATCGGACGTAATCGCGACCTGGTACGGCTCGGGTTCGAAACGCCCGGAGCTTCTCGCGGGTCCGGCGACCCATCCAACCAGTCCGGCTGCGGACAGGCCCATAAACGCCCGGCGGTTTAGCGCTCCGTTCATGTCATTTTTCTTTGGCATTTTCGCTCCTGTTGGCGGAAGCGGCGAGACATATGCGACATCATGACATGAGCCAGAACCATGCCAAGGTTCTCCGCCTAAGGAAAGGCTTTCGGCTTAAATTTTTATGTTCGAATACGGCACACCGTCTGTCCGAAAGCAGACAACTGGAGCGAACGGCCTTTCTCACCAATCCTGGAATGGCGGCTTCGCTCCCCGGACCCACCACTCGCTTCCAGCCTCGATGGAGAAGGTGATCTGCCAGCCGTTGTCCGTCTTCCGCCATCCGTCCCGGGTGATCCACAGGGAATAGATCTTCTGGCCGGACTGCTCGAACTCGAGCTTTTCATGGATGAGGGCCTCCCACTCGCCGTCGGCGGTCCGGCGGACGGTCAGGACTGAAGCGTCGAAGCGGGTCAGCTTGACGCCCGGGGCGTAGGAGGAAATGCCGCGGATGAACACCTCCCGGGTCAGCTTGCCGTCCTGAAGCTGAACAAAAAAATCAGGGGCCAGCATCCGCTCGAACGTCGCCGTATCCAGCGCGACCCGGGCTTTGCCCCATTCCTTATTGCCCTCGGCGATAATCTTGCGGACCTCCGCGGCCGTCGGGTTGGCCGGATCCTGGACGCCGGACGCCGGCGAAGCGGAAAAGAATTGTCCGGCGGCGATGAGCGTTCCCAGAATGAGGGCCGTGCTCTTGACGTGATTCATAAGAAACCTCCTCCACTCCCGTGGATGTCATGCTTTCTCTCATACGACAAACACGGCGTTCCCATAAGGAGCAATCTTCCAGCGGTCCTGGAAGACGACAAACGGCGGAATCCGGTCAACCGCCCGACCTGTCCGAAGGCAAGGTCATGGCCGCGTCCGGGCCATGGAGAAAATACCGTCCAGCGAAATGTGCGGCCGCTCGGCGATTTCCGCCTGAGCCGCAAGCGGCAACCGGGTTAAGCTGAAGGCCGGAACGAGTCGCTGCATCGCGACTGGAAGGAGCGAATCATGTCTCAGGAGAAAAAATTTAGCCGGCGGGGTTTCCTGCAGGCCGGGGTGTCCGGAATGGCCGGCGTCCTCGCCGGGCCGGCCCTTATCATGGGCAGGGCAAAAGACACACTGCAGGAAGGATCAAAGAGCGAAATCCTCCGCCGTAAAATGGGAAAGACCGGACTGGAAGTCGCCGTCCTCGGTCTGGGTTGCGGCTATCTCACGGAATCCGCCCTCGTCCGGGCCGCCCTGGACAAAGGGATCGACTACATCGACTCCGCCTACGCCTATATGAATGGCCGTTCCGACGAGGCCATCGGCAAGATCATCAAGGACGTCAAGCGCGACTCGATCGTCATCACCACGAAGGTCGACATGCCCCAAGAAGGCCGGACCGGCCTTTACCGCCGAAACATCAAAAGCGACGAATTCATCCGGCGGGCTGAGACCAGCCTGAGCCGGATGAATATCGACTATGCCGATATCATCGCCATCCACGACCTCGTCCGGGCCGAGGACGTCGCCTTCGAGCCGCTGGTCACGGCGTTGCAGCGCCTGAAGAAGGACGGCAAGGCCCGGGCCATCGGCATCGCCTTCCATCGCAACGAGCCGGCCATCCTGGACGCCATGGCCTCCTGCGGCCTCTACGATATCGCGGTTGTCTCCTATAACTTCCGCCAGCCCCACGTCGACCAGGTTCGGGCGGCTATCGCCAAGGCCGGAGCCTCGGGCCTCGGCATCGTGGCGATGAAGACCATGGCCGGCGTGTTTTTCGACCGCGAACGGAAACGGCCCGTCCCCGGCCGGGCCGCGGCCAAATGGGCCCTCCAGGATGAGAACGTGGCCACGGTGATCCCGGGTTTCACCACCTTCGAACAGCTCGAGGACGACGCCGCCATTCTGCGCGATATTCAGATGACGGACGTAGAGCGCGACTCGCTGGGCCTGGATGAAGATCCCCTCCCCGACGGGCTCTACTGCGCCCAATGCGGGACGTGCCGGACGGAGTGCCCGTCCGGTCTCGATATTCCCACCGTCATGCGCGCTTATATGTACGCTTACGGCTATCGTAATCCGGGCCTGGCCCGGACGACCGCGGCCGAAGCCGGTGCGACGGAAGCGCCCTGCGCGGATTGCGGGACCTGTCGCGTCCGCTGCCCCATGGGATTCCGCGTCAATGAGCGGCTCGGCGAGATGGCCCGCCTCGCCGCGCTGCCGGCCGGTATGCTGGGCTAAAGCCGAATAATTTCCCCGCCGGAGACGCTTCCCCGGCGTTTCATTGCATATCCGCCGTTTCGATCTTGGCCTTCTTCATGTATCCGGCGGGTACGGCATAGACGGCCGGGCCCGGCTGCTCCTCGGACAAGACCAGCGTTTCGACGCGAGCTTTTATTTCGATGCCGCGGTTGAAAAAAATCATCTCCCGAAGCAGCGGGAAGCCTTGAATGGCTTCATAGCCTTTGATCAAATCGTCCGCGAAATAGCTGAGGACATACTGAAGATGCAGGACCTTCGCGATCAGCGCGGCGTCCACGGGGATCTCGGGGGAAGTCCAGATCGTCTGGACGCGCTCGTTGAGACGATCGCCTTCATAATTCACCCAGGTCTCGACGACATGACCGAGGCAGGACCGGCCCAGAATTGTCTTCGTTTCCTCAACCGGTTTGACGGTTCCCTGGGTCGTGAGGGATTGGCGGATGAAATCCAGGGCCTTGGAATCAAAGAGCGCGGCGGGATCGAGCGGCAACGTGGTTTGCACATAGACGCGGGTTCGGTGTCCGAGATAAGTCAACGTGCCTGCGGCGAAGTCGGCGATGGCCGTCCAACGCGCGTTGACAATCGCGGCCCGGTCCTTCCCTAACCAATATTCGAGCCCTTGCTCACGGGCGGGATTGACGGCTCCCCATTCATAATAGGCCTCGATCGTTTGCTTTTGCTTAACGTGGAGATCGGCCCGGACGGCTGAAACTCCCGTGATCACGACCAGAACGATGGCGAAGAGACGGAGACGAATCTTTTTGCCCATAACGGTTTCTCCCGGTACAGGAGACATATTATCGCTCGCCTGGAGCGGCTGCCGCCGGGAAATCGCCGAGCGGCCGTTTTTATCGGTAAAATGAAGGAATCGGAGGATATCGGCCGGCCTCGGGAACAGTTTTCGACCGCCAGCTCTCGTTTTCCCAACAACGCCTGGGGAGCTTCCGTTGCTGATTCCCGCGCATTTTCGGCGGAAGATTATTTCCAGGCGTTGAACGCTCCCGCGGATCGCCGAGAGGAATCGACCTCGAGGACGCAAATGGGCCTATTGCTTTCCCAAAAAGCAATTTAGCAATTCAAAATAGATAGGGGGATTCTCGATATGAACAAAATGTCCAGAGAGGCTTCCCGCATCATCCGCCCATCTGCCGGATTTGGATAACCACCGAAATAATCTGAACAGAATCGAGGAGGGCATGACTGATGATCATGGGCCAGATCCGTCCGCAGCCGAGGAAGTACAGCCCCCACACGATGCCCTCGATAAAGTTCCCCGCCATCCCGGCTGGTCCCTGATAGAGATGGGCTAAACCAAACATGGCCGCCGAAAGCAAAAGGATGAGAGCCTTGTGCCACTTCTTCGGGGCAACGTCCGTCAATAGATCCAGCATGAACACGCGCTGGATCTCCTCGAACGCGGCGACGCCGATCCAAACGACGGGACCAAGCCAAAGGGCCAACAGCAAAGGATTCCTGGCCAAGCCCTGTAGCAGAGTCAGGATCGTCGGATTGGCCGGCGGGCCGGGCAGCCAACGATAGATCGTCATCCGCCCGAGGAGCAAAACAAGGTAAAGCACGCCACCGAGGCCGATCCCGGAAATGACGTCCTTCGCCAAGGTCCCCGGTTTCCGATTGAACCGGCCCCAATTCTTGCCGGCCAGAGTTCTGTAAAGAAATACGATCCAGACGATCATCGCCGATCCCATAAGGAGCGGATTGAGCAGCATTTCCTTGAGGGTATAGGCGCCTCCCTTCAGAATGTGGGAGCCGATCACAAAGAGGTACATGGGACCGAGACCAAGGAGCACGGCAAGAATGTTGCGTCCGGCCTGCGTCGATGTTTTCATGATTTTCTCCTTGCCCCGCCATTGTCAGGCCGCCCGAACCGTTTTTCCATCCGAAGAAAGTCGGTTTTTTCAAATTTCCTACTAAAGTCGCGTTCCGGCATGATAATATTCCCCCCGTGAACCTCTTCACGCCGCTGATTCTCTTGGCGACCCTGGCTTCGGGTTTCGTGACGATCACGATCCTGGCCGCCGGCCGGCGCGCGCGCCTATTCAAACATACAGGGGCCGTCATCGCCTCCCTGCTCCTCTACAATCTCATGGTCATCCTGGGGCTGGCCTGGGAATTCGTCCGGATGAACCTTCCGGGAGCCACCTCCGAGCGGTTTGCGTTCTATCTCCTTATCGCGATCCTTCTGGCCCTCGGCTACCTTAAAATCATATGGGTTTATACCCTGATCGTTCTTTCCAAGAAGATCCTCGATCGCCCCGTTCCGCCGCGACTCAAGCCGGTCTTCCTCGCCCTGGGAGGACTCCTGACGTTCCTGGCAGGGGCCGCGGCGGCGCCATTCGTCGGAAGCCGCCTGGCGAACGCGATCGTGTCCGTTTTCTCGGGATTGGAATACCCGCTCGTCGCCGCGGTTATGGGGATCGGGATCTCTTTGACGATCGGCGCCAAGAAGCCGACTGATGAACGCGTCCGGAACGCCGCCGTCTCCCTGGGGTTGATCTTATTCGTACTCTTTTTCTTGATCCTGACCGGCCTGATCCTCGGCCCGGACGAGGCGGCCGGGGAGATCGGGTTTTCCAGGTTGGCCAACGCCCTGGGCCTGTTCCTGTTCAACCTGGCGTTTTTCTTCTGGGTCCGGGCGTATAGCGAGGCCTTCCCAGCGGAAACCGGGGCGGAATTTCACGCCTCCGCCGACCTCCTGTCCAAGTACGGCGTAACAGGGCGGGAGATCGAAATCATCGCTCTGGTCTGCCGGGGTAAGACGAACCAGGAAATCGCCGAAGAGCTCTGCATCTCCACCCAGACGGTGAAGGACCACAACTACAATATTTTCAGGAAAACCGGCGTCAAAAACCGGACCCAGCTGGCGCGCTTGTTCATGAAATGACGGCGGGAACGTCATTTCTTCCTCGATTCCCCCAGAGCCGGCCGGGCGGATTCCGCGGCCCGTCCCGAGGGGACCATCTCAAGGATTTTCTCGTAACACAGGAGCCGGCTCAAGAGCCGTTCGGCAATCCGGGGATGAGCTCGTAAAACCGCTTGCTGCGGCCGCCCGGCGTTTTCGCGCGCGCTTCGAGGACTAGGGACAGGATATTTTGAGCGACGAGTTCCGGGACATCCAAATAAAGGTAATGCGACGCGCCTTCGGCAAGGACGAACTTGCCGTTTGTAGACTTGTCGGCCACAAGGCGGCTTTGTTCGATCCAGTACTTCTGGTACTCCTCGGCCACGGCTCCGAAAGCGGGATTGGGCTTCCCCGCGGCGACCACCACGAGCGGAATATCGCCGAACGTTGAAATCGCCTCGACCATCCTCCCGGTCTCGCCGAACATTTCGCGGTGTTCCGACGCAATCATTTGAAAGAAAGAGGATTTTGCTTTCTCCCCGGCATCGCCGGATTTCGCGGTGGAATCGGCGATGGCCTGCCATTCCGCAGTCATCCGTTCGGCCATCGCTCCAAGATCCAGGTATTTCCGTCCGCGAACAAAAGAGAGCGGGGGCGGGTCCAAGAGAACCATTCCGGCGACATCGCCGGGGTACTTGGAGGCGAACACCTGCATATTCAAAGCCCCAAGCGAATGACCGACAAGCACGTAAGGCCCCGAAACGAACGCCTTCTCAAGCAGGGCTTTGAGCTCCTCCGCTTCGCGGCCGCCGGTCCTGGGAAGCGGGCCCGGTTCGCTTTGCCCGTATCCGGCTCGATTATAGGTGATGACGCGCGTAACCCGGGCCAAGCGCTCCTGTAAAGGTCTCAGCTTGTCCAAAGAGTCTGAAAGACCCGCATCGATAACGATAACGGGAACCCCTTCCCCTTCGACATGCATCTGGAGGCGATGCGAGCCAAGGCCGACCATCTGATCAGGAGAGGGATGAACTTCGCCCCCAAATGATGCAGGACTCAATCCCGCCGCAAAATTCACGAATAACGCCATCACGGGAAACATTCGTCCGGTCTTCATCCTCATCTCCTTAATGTCAATTGAGATCATTTCCGGCATTTTAAAGTAAACATCAAACGATCGGCGATTCATATGGGACTTTGGTCCCGAATATGCGGCAGGGACCCGACTGAAGGGGCAAACTTTAGTCTTGGTTACTCGTTATTTCTTCGGCCTGAGATCCTCGATGAACGACGCCTCCGCCCAAAACATCCGATGTTTGCCGTCGAAAGAACCTATGAAAAAAAGGAATTTGCCGTCTCGCGTCACCTGGGGAGCCCCGATGTTCATCGCCCTAGGGGGGAGGATGACGCCGCGCAATTCCAGGGGTTGCGTCCAGCCGTCATTCTTTTCCCGATAGCTTATGAACATCGACCATCCCGCCGGATGAAACCGGCAAAAGATCAGATAGCTTCCGTCGGGAGCGATAAAAGGCGTCGTCTCGATCGCCGGCGTGTTGATGATCGGACCGAGAGGAAACGGTTTTTGAAATTCCCCATCCTTGAACATCGAGCAATAAATGTCCGGATTTCCCTGGCCTCCCTTTGGATTCGCGCCGAAATACAGGTTCCCTCTTCCATCGACGGACACTTGGTGATGGATGTCCTCCAGCCGGTTGATCGCCTGAGGCAAGGGCTTCGGAGCCGACCATCCGGCGCCGCTCTTCTCCATCACCCAAATGTTCTCCTTGTCGGTTTTTCCTCCTTGTGTGAGAGGCCGCCAGGACGTAAAAAAGAGCTTTCCGCCGTCGGGGGAAATAAAGGGAACATCATCAACAAAACCGGGTCGGGAGAAAAACGCCAGCCGGGGAAGCGTCCATCGCCCGTTTTCGTTTCTCGATTCCAGAACCGCTCTCTGTTTTTCTTTTCCGTAGTCTAAAACGGCCCAATAGGCTTCTTTTCCGTCCGGAGAAAACGTGACCGAGCCGTGGTTATTGTACTGTGCGGTCACGATACCGGGGGCAAAGGGCTCGGCGGATGATCCGGATTTCTTCTGTCCGAAATAGTCTCCGGTTTTCCGGAAATCCTGAGTTGCGGCGGCGGCGCAAACAATCACCGGAATCACGACCGCGAAGATCGATTTTTTCATATCGGCCTCGCTCGAATGTCCATTTTAAAGGAGCCCCTCTTCGCTTTCCCGACCGGCCCTCCGTCGTGGAAGACGCGCCGCTGCCCTTACGATCCGAGCAGAGTCTTGATCAGCGGGCGCAGATCCTCGTGCCGCTTCTCGCTCCCGCCGGTGGAGAAGAATTCGATCTCGCCTTTCTTGTTGATCAGGATGTGGACGGGATACGGGGAAGCTCCGAATTGTTTGGCGATTTCCGCCGCGTCCGGAATGATGCGGTAACGGAACGGGTTCTTCTCCAGGAATTTCTTCAGCTCGGGGGCCTTGTCCAGGGCAAAGCCCAGGAAGACGACGTCCTGACCGCGGAATTCATCGACCAGCGTATTGAGGCCCGGCATTTCCACCCGGCAGGGGGCGCAACCGATGTACCAGAAATTGAGGACGACCACCTTGCCCTTGAAGTCGGAGAGGCGCACGACCGCCCCGTCGATGTCCTTGGTCTCGAAAAGCGGAGCCGGTTTTTTGGCGCCGCTTCCGGCCGCGGATGGGGCCTTGGTTTCCTCCGCCAGCCAAACGTCGAAACCGTCCTCCGATCCGTGGCGGGCGCGATAGATCGACTTCAGTTCGCCTTCAGCCGTTTTCGAGCCCCGCCGGCGGGCCTCGACGTAGGCCTGTTCCGCCTTGCGCGTCGCGCCGACGGTCCGCCAGATCGAGGCTTCGCGATCGAAGGCTTCGGCGCGGATTTCCTTGTCCACGGTTTGGGCGGCTTTCACTTCGGCCAAGGCTTCGGCGTAACGGCCGAGATTCTCGTGAATCCGGGCGGCCATCGCGTAGTATTCGGGCAGCCACAAGCGGGTGAGGCTTCCGCCGATGTCGCCATGGAAGCGAAGCTTGCCCGAAACCAAACCGGTCAGGCCTTCGGCCATGAGCGCGTCCGCTTCCTTCAGGTCGCCGCCCTTCCTGAGCAAGGCCATGGCCAGGGTTAGGCGCGGCGAGGGATTCTCGGGCTCATCGGCCATCCAAGCCCGACAGCCGACGCGGACCGGGTCCAAGGGGATCTTTTCGTCGTAGGCGAAGCTCGAAAAGCTCTCGCGAAGCATGGGCGAAGCCGGGTTTTTCAGAAAGAGAGCGGTCTTCAGGTTTTTGACTTCATCCGGGCCGGCGCCTTTGATCTGCTGGGCGAAAACCAGGTATTCGTAGCTGCCCAGGGCCGCGGCGGTCAGGCGATGATCGGGAAAGAGTTCGAACATCCGGCGCAACGCGGCCCGGCCGGCCGGCTCCTCGCCGAGCAAAAGCCGGCCATAGGATACGGCATACAGACGTTCGACCGTTTCGGCCGCTCCCGGCTTGTCGATTTCGCGGAGCTCCTTGGCCACGGTGTCCTTAACCGTGTCTTTCTTGAAAGCGCTTTCGACAAACCATTTGTCCCGGAAAACTGTGAGATTGTCGGGATAGAGGCGGCGCTCTTCGCCGAAAGCATTCAGGTAGGTCTCGACGGCGAAATCATGCATCATCTGCCCGTGCCAGGCGTCGCGCGCGGGCTTGCCGTCGGGGCGGAAAATTTTCGCTCCCAAATCGGCTCCGTCGTCCCACCCGTTCATGGTCAGGAAATACAACGTGATGAAGCCCGTCCCTTCCGGAATACGGATCTCGGCCTTGAATTTGCCGCCGGCGCGCACCATGCGGACGGAGCCGTCTTTGACCGCGTCGCCGGGCATGAAAGCATATTGGACGAAGACGTCGTCGCCGGGGAGAAACTTGGCCCCTTGGGCCGCGGGATCATAGGTGACGGCCACGGTCTGGCCCCATTGGGGATCGTTGGGGGTCATCGCCGTAATTTGGGCAGAGAGCGGTGAGGCCGCCGCTAAAAAAAGGAATCCCAATACGAGTATTGAAAAAGCGGATTTTTTATTCATTCCCGGCTCCTTTCCCAATGGTGTCGCGCGGCAAGATTGCCGGAATCCCTAATAGTCAGAACGCCAAACGAAAGCCTTTTGTTGCCGCCGAGAAGGAATCGAGGCGCGCCGAGGAGCCGGGCCTGGTCTCCGAAGGAGGCCATCGAGACATGATCATGCGGCGTGTGGGCGTGGCCCTGGCCATGCAGCCCGACGCTCCGGTCGCCCTTGCGGCCCTTTATCTTTCCCTCCGCGAGCTGAAGAGATACGACGAAGTCCATGAACTCGACGAAGCGATGTATACGGGATTCCCCATATTTCTGGAGGAACTCGATAGGGTCTACGCCAAAGAAGGGTACGCAAAAGCCTGGGGTTCTCTGGCCGATGCGATCCCCTGCCTTCGGAGCCGCGTTTCCAAGCCCTGCTCCGCCGCATGGGTATTCCAGTCCAGGAGAACAAATAGTGGTCTACTTCATCCGGGTCCAAAGCGAGGCGATATTCGCGGAATGGACGTTTTGCGTCGTGCCGTAAAAATACGGATTGTATTTGGACAGATACGGGAATTGATCCAAGGGGAGAGCCGCTTGGATTTCGGCGGCGCTCTTCCCCGACGCCTTCAGGTTTTTGACTTCTTCAGAGAGCTTATTCAGGTACTGAAATTGTTCCCTGATCTCCGCGGCCGTCAGAAGGCCGGCCCCGTGCGTTCCGATGAAGTGTTCGACCTTGGAATTGTCCGCGATATACGGCGCAAAAAGCTTCGCCCAGGAATCCAGATCCGTTCCCTGCGAAGATAAAAGCGGAATCCTGCCGGCGTTGAAGATGTCGCCGACGATCAGCGTTTTAATCTCCGGAATAGAGGTGACGATGTCGGATTCCGAGTAGCTGGGGGTGTTGTGGGATATATGGAATGTCTTGTCTCCAACCGTGAGATCGTAGCTTTCTCCGATCAAGGTGGTGGGGACGACCATTTCCGGCGGATGAAGCGGATCCAAGAAGCGCATCATCCGATCAGTCTCATCGAACTCCTTCAGGTCCCCCCGATAATTCCGTTTGACCTCTTCGAGAAGTTTTGCCCGGCGCGCCCCGGCTTCCTCGAGGCGTTTCTTCGTTTCCTCGGAGGGGGCCGAAGGCTGATTCGTCGCCATACGCGCCAACGCTTGGGACATCTGATCCATCTCCGTCTTGATATTCGCATGTCCGTAGATCGGCACGTCCTTGAACGCCGGGTTGCCGCCGGTATGATCGATGGCGCCATGGGTATTGATGAGACAGGCGATTTTTCCCCCGAAATCCTTTTCGATCATGTCCCTGACCCGTTTTGCCAGCGCGGGCGACATCAGCGCGTCGAAAACGACCGTTCCGGCCGACGTCCGAACGGCGGTCATGTTGGGACAGGCGCCCGTTTGTCCCATCTGGTACAAGACGACATCCTTCGAGATCTCATGCCTCGTGATCGGGATGCTTTCGATATCCTGGGCGGCCCTCAGCCCGGAAAAGCTCAACATCAAAATGATGAGCGCGAGAGGAACCGCTTTTTTTGTTCGACCGTTTAAAACCACTTTGTTCTCCTTAAAAGCGAAATTTGAGGCGTCTTCGGCGGGTAATCTAGGCCGAGGCGGTGGATAAGTAAATGGGAACTTCTTCCCATTTTCGGAGGATAGGAAAATCATCTTATCCGGCGCATTTGACTTTTTTTCATTCCTGCTATAACTTTTTTTCTTGGCGAGATCGATATGATCCATCTCCTTCTTCTCTCTTATGCGCTCACCGTCGTTTTGGGGACGATCAGCGCGGTTTATACGTCTCAAGCGTATCGATCGCTGAAATTAGCCTATCTCCGGCCCGTGTTTGTTTACTCGGTCATATTCCTCGTCTCGATTTTTTGCGGACAAATCCTGGAATACGTTTATATCAACATCCTGGGGGGGAATTTCCGGGATGTCCCAACGGAAACCGCGATGTATTTGAATATTTTCCTCTCGGTCGCCCGATTGATCATGCTTTATACGATCGGCCGGGCGCTCCTTCGAATGAAGGGGCTGTCGGGGAAAGGGCTGTTTTTCGCAGGCTTCTCCCTGATCTCCATCCTCCAGCTGACCCCCCCGGCAATGATGTTATCGTCCCGCTGGCTCGCTCTCCGGTCCTTTCCTTTTTTCCTCAGGTTCGCCGTTTATGCCGGAGAATTTTTGGCTGCCGCCTTGATCGGCATGCTGTTCCTGTCGAAGACTCCCAAAAACGGACAGCGCGCGTTTTCGATCTTCGGCCTGCTTTTTACCATCTGGTACGCGGCGCAATTCGCGCTCGATTGCGCGTTCACCCCCTCGGCCGCCTATTATGCGAATTCCGTCCTGCTCCTCCCCGTGAGCGTGATCCCTCTCCTTTGGATCAAATATGTCGTCTTGAGGGAGATAGGGAAAAGCGGTTCGGAAGAAAACCAGGATCTTTCCGGGCGGCTGCTCAGGAACTTCAACATCTCCCCGCGCGAGGAGGAGATCATCCGCCTCATCCTGCGGGGCATGAGCAACAAGGAAATCCAGGCGGCCCTGTTCATTTCCCACAACACGGTCAAGAATCACGTTTACAACATCTATCAGAAGATGAGCGTGAAAAGCCGGCTTCAGCTCGTGAGCGTCGTCCTCAACCTGACCTCATCCTCGCCCCTCGCTCCCTGAATTCGGATGCGCGTCTGGAAAGCTTCCTCCCCCTAGCCCTCGCCGGTTTCGCTCTACCGAACCGCCGCAAACGGCGATAGAGAAATGACGACCGGGCCCTTCCGGACGCCGCTTTCGACATACCGATGCGCGTCGGCGGCCTGCTCCAACGGGAAGACCCGGTCGACGAGCGACAGAATCGTGCCGGCTTCCATTAATTTCCCGGCCGAGGCGAGGTCTTCCTGTTTCTCGGAAATCAGGACGCAGACGGCTTTCCGGCCGCCGATGACGGACGTCCATAACATTTGGAGAATCTGTTTCATCTTAAAGCTGACATAGACCAAGCGCCCGCCCGGATTGAGAATGCGCCGGCAACGCGCGAAAGAGCACTTTCCCAGGATGTCGATAACGACATCATAGGTTTCAGGACGGTTCACGAAGTCTTCTTGAGCATAATCGACGACCAAATCCGCGCCCAGAGACTTCACATACTCAAGGCGCGAGGAACCGCAAACGCCGGTCACTTTGGCCCCGAAGTGAAACTTAGCGAGCCGTACGACGGCGGGCCCGATTCCTCCGGACGCGCCGACGACGAGGATGTTCTGTCCGGCCCGGAGGCGCATCTTTTTCAACAGGCCTAAAGCCATGATGGCTCCGTATGGGCAGGCGGCGGCCTGCTCATAGGTCATGTTTGCCGGCTTGATCGTCACCACGCCTTTTTCGGACAGGCGCAGGTACTCCGCGTACGCGCCCATGCGGGGGCCGCTGTAGCCGAAGACCGGATCGCCTTTCTCGAATCGTGTGACTCGCCCGCCAACCGCTTCCACATCGCCCGCAAACTCGCTTCCCAGGATTGTGATCTTCGGTTTTCTCAGGCCAAAGGCGATTTTCCCGATGAGCCAGAAAAGGAAAGGCATGTGAAATTTCCGAGGGGAGACGGCCGCAAAGTTGCGGACGAGCGTATCCGCGAAGTTCACGGGCGTCGCGTGCACGCGAATCAAGATCTCATCGTCCTTGGGGACGGGCTTGGCGACGTCGGTCAGCCGGAGGACGTCCGGGGAACCGAATTCCGTAAAAACCGATGCTTTCATTTTATCCTCCTGCGTCTCGAGCCTTTCGCCCGCCGGTCCGGGAATAACCCGCTCGAGGTTGCATCCGCTCCATGCCTGCATTATACTTACATTGTAAGTATATGCTTACGCCGTAAGTATGTCAAGTGGCATCGGAGGCGACCGGGAACTCCGGAGGTGCTCCATGACGAAAAGGACTGGGCCGGCGGAGAAGAGACGAATCCCCCTGGATCGCGAGCGCGTTCTGCGAGCCGCCATCGATCTCGCCGACACGGGAGGCCTCGAGGCCCTGTCCATGCGCCGGCTCGGCCGCGCGCTCGGCGTCGAGGCCATGTCCCTCTATAATCACGTGTCCGGCAAAGACGAGATCCTGGACGGCATCGTCGACCTCATCGTCGGCGATATTGACGTCGCCGAGTCCGCAGTGGACTGGAAGACGGCGATGCGCCAACGGGCCATTTCCATGCGCAAGACATTCGTGCGCCATCCGTGGGCGCTCGGTCTTATGGAATCGCGCCGGAGCGCCGGCCCCGCCACGCTGCGCTACTTCAACGCCGTACTGGATGTTTTGCGCAGGGCGGATTTCTCGGCGGTCCTGGCCGTGCGCGCCTTCTCCATCCTCGATAGCTATGCCTATGGATACATCCTTCAGGAGAAAAACCTCCCCTCCGGCTCGGGGACCGAGTCGCGGGAAGCGACCCAACAATTCCTCTCGCAGCTTCCCGCCGAAGAATACCCCCGCCTCGCGGAAGCCGCGGTCGACGTGATGATGACGTCCGGCTTCGATTACGCCAAGGAGTATGAGCTCGGCCTCGACCTCATCCTCGAGGCGTTGGAGAGCCGCCGGGGCAAGAAGAGCCGCGTTAGAATCTAATCAGGAGCTGGGCTTGCCGACAACCTGCAGGAGGCCCGCTTTCTCGTCAACTTCCGCGTTTTCCAGCCAGGCGGTCTTGGCTTGGGCGACGAATCCGTCGAGATTGCCGCGGTAAGCCTCGAAAAGCTTGGCAAACCTTTGGGCGCATCGGCTTTTCAGACTCCTTTTTTCACGGAATCCAACGCCTTGAGCTTCCTTATCATATCGGCACAAAGATCGGCCGTCCCGACAAAATCGCGTGAATTCGTGGCCACAACAAAGGCCCGATCTATCCCGGGCGCCACCAAGACCGTGGCATACCAGATGCCGTTGCTGCCGTTATGGGTAAGCGCCTTCCCCTTGGCCCATTCCCGTTTCTCGATGACGCCCCAGCCGCCGGCATAATAGCCGACGGGTTCGATCAGTTTATCCAGATATTTACGATCCAGAATGGGATTCTTTCCTTCAAATTGAAGGGCGAGAAATTTGGCCCAGTCTTCGACCGTGCAATGGACCTCGCCGGCGGGTCCCAGGGCTTCTTCATCGTAGGATCGGCTCGGCAGCCATTTTCCAGTTGAACCGACATGGCCCCATGGTTGATCGATGGATGCTCTCGCATCCGGCTCGCCGAATCCGGCCGAAGACATGCCCAAGGGATCAAACACGCGCGTTTTCATCAAAGCTTCCCAGCTTGATCCGGTTATCTTTTCCGCCACGCAGGCGGCGATCATGTAGCCGAAATTCGAATAGTTGAATTCTCCCATTGGCGCCGCCGCCGGACGGGAGAGGTTTTCTTTCAAAAGGGCCAGGCGCCGCTCCTTGATTTCCTTTTCTTTATACGTCCCCCAATTCTCGGGATTGTTCGGAACACCCGCCCTGTGCGTCAGCAGCTGCCACAGGGTGATGTTTTGATAATCGGGATGGATACCCTTTCCCAGCTCGGGAATCGCCTCCGTCAATTTCATTTCCCAACCGAGTTTTCCTTCCGCCACCAGGGTGGCGATCATGACGCTGGTCATCGCCTTGGTGCAGGATCCGAGATGGACGAGATCGTGTCCGGTAATGGCCTTGTCTGAGCCGACTTTGCGTACTCCCGCGGACCCAATCGCGATGACGCCCTGGCGTGAGATAATGGCCGCGATCATTCCCGGTGCCTTCCCGGCGGCGACAATTTCCGACAACGCTCCGCGAATAGCTTCGGATTTCTTCTGATCCGGCTTTGTTTGCGAATACGCAGAGGAGCTGAAGAGAATGAAGAAAGCCGTCGCGATAGCGGCCGAACCCCTGGAGGCCAAACGCGCTATCCGCTTCCCGTGCCGATTCATTTTCCTGTCTCCCCGCATAAGCTTACTCAGCCGACGCCGGCTCTTTGGCTCTTTTTCCTCTGCCCAACAGCCAGGCTGCCAGAGCGCCGGAAAGCGCCATGGCGGTCACGCTGCAGGCATAATCGACAAAGACGGCTTCTTGGGAAAAAAAGTTTGAGGACGCAAATAATCCGAAGTTGACGGAACCCCAAAAGAGAGCCGCAAAAACCAATCCTTTCTTAAAACCCGAAGCCAAGGTTCTCGCCCCGGACCATTTCATCGCCGTCGTCACCAGAAAACCCATGGCCAATGATGTCACCCCCATGGCCCAAATAATGAGCTGGCCCGGCGGCCGGTGAAGCTGCTTCATAAACTCCATCGATATCGGCGGATGCGCCCGATAGACGTCCTTGAGAATAAACACATAGGCGGCTGCATTGAGCAAAAGGCTGCTGATGGACGTTGCCAAACCCGATACGAGAAATCTCCTGTTCATATGGCACTCCCTGGCTTCATTCGTCGTATTTGCTCTCTTTCGCGCCCGCTGCCTGAGGAGCCCGCTATTTTTTCGTGGGCTTGTCGCCGCGCACGAGCCGCCCCACCATGAGATATGTCGGCGGTTCTCCGGAAGCGTCCCCGGCGACGGGGAAGCCCGTCATGCCGTAAGCTTCCCGCTGTCCGGCTTCGGCGACGAAGCTGATGTTGCCCGCTTTGTCCGGATGAATCTGGAACTGGAAGCATCCCCCCAGATAGGTCGAATACAGAAGCCGGCTATTTTTGATGTCAACCACGGAAACAAAGGATTTTCGGCGGCCGAAGAACGTGCCGTTGAACGTCTTTTCCCAAGCCGGATACTCCCTGAACAAGGCGTCGTCGGTTAAGGGGAAATCCGAAGAAGACGTAATGCCCCCGATGACGACGGTGTCTTGGTCGAGAAAGTGCGCGGATATGATGTGATCCGCGTCTTTTCCGCCGATCCGCGATGAATACGCGAGCGTCATGTCGTCCGAATTGAAGACCGACAGAAAGCCATCCCAAGCCCCGGGGCTTTTCACGGCCTGGGCCTTTCCGGTGACTGGGAAGCCCTCCTCGTTGACGCTTCCGGTCATCAACAACCGGTTGGGCTTGGTCCACGCGAGATTTGACGCCAAGTTCCCTCCGGCGGCGAAATAGCTCAAATACGAGATCTTCGTCCCGGATTCGTTGATTTTAGCCAGGAAGTGGTCGCTGCCTCCTTCATATCCGGGGGTTTTGGGCTTGATCATGCTCCGGCGAACGGCGTCCGTTGTCACCGGAAGATCCGCCGCAAACGTGAAACCGGCCGCATAGATATTGTCCCGGTCGTCGATAGCCAAGCCGGTTATCATTTCGTAGCGCCCATTTCCCAGGGAGGTGGAAAACAAGAGCTTGTCGCCGCTGGAGCTGATTTTGGCGAGGAAGCTATCCTGTTTGGTATATTTGTCGTCGATGACGCCTTCCGTCGCCGGAAAGTCCGCCGAGCAGGTGCATCCGGCGACGACGATATTTCCTTTGGAGTCGATAGCGATCTGATTGGCCGTATCCTCCACTTTTCCGCCTAAAAATGTCGAAAAGACGATATCGCTTCCGGAAGGATTTATTTTCACGACGTAAACGTCGCCGGCCCATTCGCCTTCGCCGTTGAAGCTCGTATCGTAGGCTCCTTGGGTGACGGGAAAATCCGGAGAATGGGTGCCTCCCACCAGATAAATGTATCCCTGCTCATCGACGGTGATGCCGGTGTGGTGCTCTCGCTTGCTCCCCCCGATCAATGTCGCGAACACGATCTTCCCATCGGGAGAAAGCTTCGCGATAAAGGCATCGGCCTCCCCTTTAAGCTCCGTCTGATACGCGCCTTTGGTCGCGGGAAAATTCTTATCCCGGGTGGTGCCCGAAATATAGGTGTATCCCTCATCGTCCGCAAAAATGGAAAAGCGGGCCGCATATTTGTCCGTATGGGAGAGATAGGTGGAAAAACCGAGGGCATAGGGCGTTGGATTCGCCTGCCCGCCGGTTTGCGCGGGCATGAGCCCCTGAAACAAGACGATACCGGCCAAACAGAAAACGAGCTTCTTCATCATGGTTCCCTTTTCTTCCGAGTCGAATATTTTCTTCCGACAGATCCCTTGTTTTACTTAACGGCCTTGCGTTCCCTGATCACCGCGCCCGGCTGGGTCTTGTAGCGGGCCTGGAGCTTCTTGGCGTTAGCGAAGGCCGACGGCCACGTTTTCCAGTATTCCTTGCCGCACGACTCCAGCTCCCGGCATTGGACGCAGGACTCCATGCCGTTGGACACGGCGCAATTGCGGACCGGGCAGGCCTTCACGCTGACGTTCATGGGCTTATCCCCGGGCTTGCACAAATGGCAGAAAACCTTGTCGGCGTCGAAATCAATGCCCCACTTCGTCTTCATCTGCCACGCGTCGTAGACGGCCTTCTTCATCTGAGCGTCATTGGCCTGGGTCGCCTTGTACAGCTCGCACTGCCGCGTGCAATACGATTCGGGGATCCCGCAATAGCACAATTTCGCCAGATCGACCGGCGCCTGTTCCCGTCCGGATTTCGAAGATGAGCTCTCCTGCGCCGGCCCGAGCCTGTTCAGGACCAGCAGGGCGCCGCAGACGCCGCCGCATTTCGCGCATTGTTCAAGAAATTGTCTTCGGCTTTGTTTCTTTTCCATGATGACCTCCGGTTGATATTAAAAAGAATTCGTTCTCATTTTTTTCCCAATTCCTTGAGCCGGACCGAGGCTTCCGTTCGCTCCGGCTCCAGCTCGACGGCCTTGCGATAACAACTCCTGGCCTTTTCGATCCGGCCAAGCTGACGGGAGGCGTCGCCCAGCCCGATCCAAGCCGCGGCCGAACGAGGGTAGCACTCGACCGTATACTCCAGAACGCTCGCGGCCCGGTCAAATTTCTTCTCGCCCAGGAGGGCCTGCCCCAAATCGCGCAGGTCCGCCTCGGGAATCCGGCCCGCGTCCCCATAGGTCTTCCGCCGGGCATCCGCCAAAGCCCGGATTTCATCAAACGTCTTTTCGTTGAGGGGAAGGCCGATCCTCCAGCCCTCGAAAAAGAGACGGAGGCCTTCCCGCAAGGCGTCGGCCGGCACGTGGCCGCCGCCGCCGATCACGGCCAGGCGGCAGGACAGGCCCTCGGGGGCCAGGGTGTCGATCTTTTCCTTGAGCTCTCCGTTGCCGCTGATGATGGTGGGGAAATCGCGCTCGCCCATGACCAGGACCAGCTTGTGCGGGCCGCCCTTGAAATCGCGGATCATCTGATCCCTTTTCGATATGAATGTCCCCACCCGCAGGGTCGCGCTGGCGGCGATACAACCGTCGGCCAGCCCGGGGTCCCGCAGCATCCCGTACACGGCGGTGAAGCCCGTATTCGATGTGCCGTAAAGAATCCGATTCCTTTCCGTCCGATAACCTTTTTCGATGCGGGGAATCAGCTCCTCGCGGATGAAGTCCAGATACCGGTCGGCGCGGCCGCCGTCCTTGCTGCCGTCGGCGTAGGTGATTTCTTCCGGAAAGATATCTTTCGAGCGGTCGGTGTTGACGATGCCGACGATGATGAGCTCGGGGATCTCGCCCAAAAGGGCCGCTTGCCGCAAACCGCCGAGGATGCCCGAATTGAAGTTGAAGTCCGCGTCCATCATGTAAAGGACCGGATATCGGTCGCCTTTTTCATCATAACGGTCGGGAAGGGATACCCATGCTTCTCGGACCTCGCCGAGTCGGACCGAGGCGATCCGCTCGATCCGGACGGCCGAAATGGGAGGGACGGGACCCTTGACCGGGACGGCCTGTCCGAAGGCAGATCCCGCAGCCAGAAGCCCCAGCACCGGGGCTAGGAAAGCCGGTTTCATCATTATGACCTCGTATGTCTAAATGCCGCCCGATCCGCAAACGGGGAGCGAAGGAGAAACATACGCCCGGGAACGGCTTCGGACAATCGGGAAAAAGGGCGAATTTGCGGATTCATACGGATTCCTGATGCCGCCGGCGGGCGTCCTTGCCACGTATTCGCCATTTCTCCTATAATTCACTCTCGACGTCGAGAGAATCCGGCTTTGAAACACTTCAACGTCCTGGCCACGGTCCTTGTCTTGATCGTCGGGGTTTGGGCCGCCCTCGAATTCCGTCAAAGAGCCCGCCGGTTCCCCAAATCCGGGCTCGGCGACCTGTGGCTTTTCATGATCTTCTACAACGCCGCCGAGCTGGCGATTTTTTTCAGTCTTTACTGGGAGAGCAACCTCACCCCGGCCCAGGCGGCGAACCTGGACTCCTGGTACAAGCTCGTCGAATGGCCTATTCTGACCGCCCTCGTCCTGGGAGTCCATATCTCGCTCTACCGGGCCATCTTCCGGCGCCGGGACAGGGAATTCCCGAAATGGGTCGTGCCCGCGGTGGCGGGCTTCGCCGCCGTGGAAATGGGCTGGTTCTTACTGGCGATGAAAATCCCGTCCTTGATGCCTCAAGGCCCGGTTTTCACGTTCTGGTTCATCCTCGTCTGGCCTCTGGACATCCTCGACATGGCCTGGCTCGGCCGGCTGTTAGCCGAAAGCCGGAAGGCTCCCGATCCAGGGCGCCGGAGGGCCGACACCGCGCTCGCCTGGATGTTCCTTGTCCGCTACCCCGTCCATTTGGCCCTGACCGTCTGGAAACCGGCGGCAGGGGCGGTGTTCTGGGCCGTTACGATCACCAAGCTCCTCGCCCTCTACACGAATGTCCTGCCCGTCGTTTGGCTGAGAACCTACTTCGTCCCTTGGGCGGGTAGCCTGGGCAAGGTCCTCGGCGGTCGGTGTGATCTGGCCGCCTTAGGGCAAAGCCGCGGCCTTTCGGCGCGCGAGATGGAGATCCTGGAACTCATGATCGACGGCAAGAGCTACAAGGAGATCGAGAGCGCCCTCCACATCTCGATCCACACGGTCAAGAGCCACGTCTACAGCCTCTACCGCAAGATGGACGTCAAGAGCCGCCACCAGCTGATCCACAGGATCGGGGTCTACGCCGGCGAAGGCGGACCGGAAACCGCTCATCGGGCGTAGGGACCGCTTGTCTATCTCGACTCCCCTGGAACGCGGCGGACCGGTATATAGGAACTGAATCGATCGCCTGAAGAAAACTCTGCTATCGTAATCAAGAGACAAGAATATGACCGGGGAGAAGAGGTCTTGAGCGAGCCAAAATCGAGAACTCGTCTATTCTGGCTCCTTCAAACCTCGGGCTGGTTTGTGTTCTTATTCGTTACCCTGGCCTACTTTCAAGTAAGGGGGACGCTGACGGCGGCCGTATTCGAACGTTACGCCACGGCCGCGGCCGGGGGATTCCTCGCAACCCTGGGCCTCCGATCGATCTACAAGTCTTTGAATTTCAAGAACCGTCCGCTGGCGTCCCTGGCCTTCTTGACGATCGCTTTTTCCGCCATGGGCGCAAGCGTCCTGACATGGATATCGGACACCCTCAAAATCCCCTTCTCGGGATCCAAGGCCCTGGCCGCCAACCTCAACCTTCCGGCCCATGCGGGCCGTGTTCTTTGGTGGATGACCCCGATTGTCGGATGGAGCGCGCTCTATTTCGGCATCCATTTCTGGCAGCAATGGAAGGTCCAGAAAGACCGGACCGAAAAAGCCCAAGCCTTGGCCCAAACCGCCCAGCTGCAAATGCTCAGGTACCGGCTCAATCCGCATTTTCTTTTCAACGCCTTGAATTCCATCCGGGCCTTGATCGCCGACGACAAGCCGTCGGCCAAAGCCATGGTCACCGAGCTTTCGGAATTCCTGCGCTATTCGCTGGTGAGCAAAAATTTCGAGAACGTCCCTTTCAAGGAAGAGATCGAATTCCTCCGCCATTACTTCGCCATCCAAAAGATCAGGTATGAGAACAAGCTGGACGTGGCCTTCGAGGTCGATCCGGCCACGGACGAAACCCCGATCGCCAGCTTCCTCCTCTATCCCCTGGCCGAGAATGCCGTCATCCACGGGCTTCGCGCCAGCCCTCTCCCTCTCCTCATCCGGATCAAGGCCGGAGTCCGGGAAGGCCGCCTTTGGATCGAGATCGCGAATTCCGGATCATGGGTCAAGGATCCGATCCCGAAAGAGCATCCCGTCGGGGGACAAGGGCTGGACAACGTCCGCCGGCGCCTGGCCGAATCCTATCCCGGAAAACATCGGCTGGACATTTTTGAGAAGGACGGTTTCGTCCGTGTGCAACTGAACCTCCAGACGGGCGCCGGGAACCAACCCTGATGAGATGGGAGCCTCGGTCTCGCCTTTTGACCTTCTGGGTCTTGAACGCCCTGGGCTGGATGGCCTACGCGGGCGCCGCGTCGCTCATGACGTACCGAGGAGGTTGGACGGATGTCCCTCAGCTCCTCCTCTTTTTCGTCCCTTATTTTGGCGGGTTCTTGACTTGCATCCCGCTCCGATATGTCTTGAGGAAGATCCGTTTACACGAACGTTCGCTGCTCTTCTTCATCCTGACGACATTACTGATGACGTTCCTCGGAACCCAGCTCTGGCTGGGGATCAGCTACATCTTCGGCTTCGTGATCAACCCGCCCCAAACGACCCCCCAATCGTTCCTCCAGGCCAATGCGTACTACATCATCAACGGAGGAATACCGCTCCTGGGCTGGACGTCGCTTTATTTCGGCCTCAAAATCAGGAGAGCATGGAAGGAACAGGAGCGAAGGACCGGGCAGGCGAATTCCCTGGCCCAGGCGGCCCAGCTTCAGATGCTGCGCTATCAGCTCAATCCCCATTTTCTTTTCAATTCGATGAATGCCATCCGGGCCCTGATCGATGAGGATGAAGCCAAGGCCCGGGAAATGATCACCGAGCTTTCGGAATTCCTGCGGTATTCGCTCGACAGCCGAAGCTACGCCAACGTGCCGCTGAAGGACGAGATCGAGGCGATCCGGCATTACCTGGCCATCCAGAAAAAGCGGTACGAGGACAAGCTTGAAGTCCGGTACGAGCTCGAGCCGGACGCCGGCGAATATCCAGTCCTGAGCTTCCTCGTCCACCCCCTCATTGAAAACGCCATTAAGTTCGGGATGCGCACCAGCCGCCTGCCGCTTGTCGTCGAGCTGAGGGCCACGGTTAGGAACGGCGTCCTGAGGATCGAGGTCCTCAATACAGGGCATTGGATTGATTCCAGCCAAAAAGACGCGGATTCCTTGACGGCGGGCACAGGAACCGGCCTGGACAACGTGCGCCGCAGGCTTGAGAACGCCTACCCCGGCCGCCATCGGTTCGAGGCTTTCGAAAAGGACGGAAACGTTTGCCTGCGGCTTGAAATCGGGGAGATCAGGGGAGATCACGCATGACCAAACTTTTCAACGCCCTCATCGTCGATGACGAACGCTTGGCCCGCAAAGACCTGATCTCGCTCCTCAAGACTTACGACCAGGTGACGGTGGTCGGGGAAGCCGACAGCGTGCCGGCCGCCGTCAAGGCGATTCAAAAGCTGAATCCGGACGTCATTTTTCTGGACATCCAGATGCCTGGCGAGTCCGGATTCAACCTTCTCGACAAGGCCGACGTCGAGGCCCAAATCATCTTCGTCACGGCCTACGACGAGTACGCCATCCGGGCGTTCGAGGTCAACGCCCTGGATTATCTCCTGAAGCCGGTCAATCCCGATCGTCTGGCCAAGGCCCTGGAAAGGCTCGAAAACCGGGAGGATGAGCTGCCGGCGCGGGGCCGGGCCCTCGCCTATGACGACCGTCTGTTCCTGATGATGGGCCCGCATTTCAAGTTCCTGAAGGTCAGCTCCATCCTCAACATCAAGGCGGCCGCGGACTACTCCGAAGTCCAGACGGTCGAGGGCGCCAAGGGGTTGGTCCTTAAATCCATGAAGGAATGGGAAACGCGCCTCCCGGCCCGGCATTTCCTCCGGATCCACCGTTCGACCCTGATCAACATGGAATATATCGAGAAGGTCGAGGAGTGGTTCAACTATTCATTCAAGGTCTACCTCAAGGGAGGCGGCGAGCCCTATATCATCAGCCGCCGTTACGCGACCCGCCTGAAAGACAGGCTCGGCTGATCAGGGACGCTTTTCTTCGACTTTGGTCAGGGTGAGTCGGCCCTCCATCAGAGAAATCCGATGGATCCTTCCCCGATCGTTCCTGAGGAAGGTCAGCTTGATCCCATCCAGGCTCTGGTAAAATTCCGTCTCGGAGATGGGAATCAAACGGTCTTCTCCCCCGGGGTGGGAGATTTTCAGGTCTCCGTTTTCCAGGCTGATAGTGATAAAGGTATTCCCGCCGACGACATATCGGCCCGTGAAGGCTTTCAACCTTTCCTTCGTCAGCGGAAAAGGCGCCACCTCCCTGGGAACCGGTCCCGGCCAGCCGTATTCTTTGGCCACGGCGAAGGTGATCCCGCTCAGAAGGGGAATCGCCGCGTCGGAATTGGCCATGATCACCACCCCTTGGCCGCTTCGGGCGAGGCCCGCCAAGCGGCAGACAAAACCGGAATTGTGGCCGTTGGCTTCGACGAGAATATCATCGGCGATTTTTTTAACGCCCAGCCCCAGGCCGCCCTGGGCGGTCACCATGATCTCGGCGATTTCCCTAGTCAGCACCGAGCGGGGCGCGCCTGAGAGCGAATGATGAATGGCGATTAAAAACCGGGCCACGTCCGACGGCGTCGTCCACAAACCGCCGGCCGCCAGATCGGCATAGATCAAGCCTTTCCCTTCGATCGGTCCCCCTCCTCCAACATGGCCGGAGGCCGTTTGATCCGGATGAGCCGACGCGGAGTCGGGCTCAAAGGAGCTGTCGTTCATCCCCAGCGGATCGAGGACGCGTTCGCGCATGATTTGAGGGAAAGGCTTGTTTTCAACGTCCATCAGCAGTTGCTGAACAATGGAGTATCCTTCGTTGGAATAGCGGAATCGGCTACCGGGGACCATATCCACGGTTACGGGCCCGGTTTGGGCCGGCTTTTCTCCTTTTAGAAGCTGCAACAGGGTTGGAACGTGACCGGGCGCGGCCCCCGTATCCATCTCAAACGAAACAACTCCGCCGGTGTGGCTGAGAAGGCGCCGGAGTGTCACTTTTTCCCGACGCGTGAATTCGTTTTCGGGGACTTTCCAGGCTTTCAGGTAGACATTGGCGTCGGTGTCCAACCCGATTTTCCCTTCCTGGACAAGACGGAGAGCCGCCAGGGCGACAACCGGCTTGCTGACGGATGCGGCCTGAAACCGGGTATTCTCGGAGACCGGATTCCCCTTGACTTCTTTCAGGCCATAGCTCTTCGTCCAGGCGATTCGGCCTTCGAGAACGACGGCCAAGCCGGCTCCCGGGATCCCGAGCGTCTTCATCATGCCCGGTATCGACCAGGCGCCGGAAGGATCTCCCTTGACGACGACGGCCGGAAGAACGCCGTTTTCGATCCGACCGATTCGCAGCGCCCGATCGGCGTCCTGGGACGATGCGGCCAAGACGGGAAGAAAGCCCGCGCTCAAAAAAAGGAACCATTTTTTCATGCCGTTCACCTCCCGGTATTCTTCACTCCCCGATTCCTGGAGGGCATGGATCATACGATCCTCTCCGGACAACGGTTAACAGGGAGGGGGAAAACGGCCCACGGGTTGCGTCGGCGGCGCTTTTGACGAATCGTTTGTTCCCGGAATCGAGACACCCGGGCGCCGGATTCCCTTCCGCGGAAGCCGTCTCGAATTCACGCCTCCGGGATTTGGACGGCGACTAGCGAGAAAGCCGGAAGCCCGCGACCCGCCCGTCGGTGAACGTCGGGAAAACCACCATGTTTCGTCCCGGCGCATAGGCGAAATCGGCGATGTTCAGCCCGATCGCCGTGGTATCGAGGATCGTCTCCGCCCGGCCGTCTAGCGTAATCCGATAAAGTCTCCCCTCGTTATGGGAGACCAGGAGGTTTCCGTCCCGGTCCGCTTCGAGGCCGTCGATCGTGCCCGGCCCGAGGTTAATGAGGATCGCGACGTCTTTTGTCGCCAGGTCCGCGACCTTCAGGCAGCCGTCGCCGTTCGTCCCGACATAAACCTTCCCCTTGAAAATCTGGATTCCGTTGGGCGCGGAGAGGAACGGGCCGCTCAGCCATTCCTCGGCCTTGCCGCCGGAGACCTTGAAGACGCAATTCTTCCGGGAATCGGAGATAAAAAGGTCCCCGTTATCGGCGACGGCGACATCATTGGGAAAACCGGCGCCGGGCAGGGTGATGCGGTTGACGATCTTGGCCCCGGCGATATCGATTTCCGCCACCCCGCCGCGCTCGACGGCATAGAGCCGCCCCTTCCGCACAGCCAGGCCCGTCGGATTGTTGAGGCCCGACACCCATTGAAGCGCCGCGATATGGCCGTCGGCCGTCAGCTTGGAGATCGCCTGGCGGCCCGCGCCCTGGCTCGGGTTGTAAGCGTCGTAATTGGAGACGTAGAACGCATCGGTGTCCGGATCATAGGCCGCCGACTCGGGAATGAGGAAATCCCGCCCGCTCCTCCACATCTCCTCGACGCCGGGCGCTTTGCCGACGGCCGTCGCGTCCTGGAGAATGAGCCCCCAGCCGCCGCTCGTTTCCCCCAGGACAAACAGGACCTCGTTGGGCCCTTTTTTAAGCGGAAGGCTGACGGCGTCGTAGAGCCCGACGATTCCCAGGAATGACGTATCGCGGTAGCGGTAAGCGCTGTTTCCATAGAAGACGGGTTGTCCATTGAGGAAGATCCCGGCTCGGTCGCTGTAGCCGAAGCGGAATTTCCGCGGCCCCTCTCTGTCCGCCTGAATCACCGTTCGGGCCAGGATCGCGTCGGGCTCGGCGCTCAACCTTCCGTACGTCCGGGAAATGTCCAGGAGGCCATCGGCTTGGGCCGCCACCTTCGTCCACCCGGAGAGGCCCAGCGCCTGCACGTCCGGATAACGGTCATAATCGACAAGGCGTTCCTTGAAGGGCTGGGAAATCTCCCAATTCAAGACGCAGCCGGGCGGCACATGAATCATCGGCGCCCGCGGAAAGGCGAGGACGTCGTCCTTCCGGAAGGAGAAATTGGAAAAAAACGAATTCCCGTCGGCCATGGTCGTCAAGCCGAGGCCGCCGCGGCTTTTGCCGCGCCTGAGGTCGCCGACGACCAGGGCGGGCTGCGGCGAGTTGTCCAGAAAAACTCGGGCCTGCGTGCCGAGAACCTCGATCTTGAGATGAACCCAGCGATCGGTCGGGATCACCGCCCCCGAAGACAGGCCGGGACCGTTATAGAACTGCCAGCTGTCCACCCCGTGGAACGCGGGAAGATACTGGACGGCGTCGTCATAGAGAGGAGAGCGGTGCGGTCGAAGGTAGATCCGCTCATATTCTTCCGAAGACTGGACCCTGAAAAGGATTCCGGGATAGGAGCGGGCGCCCCCCTTCATGACGATGTCGCATTCGATGGCGCCGTTTTCGAATTCGACGTCCTTGAGCAGGGCCGCTCCCATCAGGGCCTGGCGGCCGAGGTGTTCGACGACCCGGGCGCCGGCCAGGTCCCATCTTTCGGAAGTGAAGGGGATGTCCTCGCCCGCCGGCTTTTGGGCGGACAGAAGCCCGGCCGGGACGCCCGTCGCCAGCGCGAGGGCCAATATCGCTTGAAGCGTTTTTATCCGCGAATGGCGCATAACGAATCTCCTTGCTTTTTCGCTTTATCGATAACGGCCCGACTATAATTCCTCCCTCCGCGGGGACAAAATTCCTTTTCGACGAACGGTCAGGGACGGCCATGAAGGGCCGCCGGGGAAAGACGGCGGTTCAGGCCCCCTTCTCGGGCTTGAGCATGGCGGGGACGAATTCCTCGAGCAGCGCCCGGCGGACCAGGAACACGGGCACGGGGCCCAAACCCATGAGAAAGTCATGATATCGATGAGCATCGAACTTCTCGCCAAGCCGGCGCTCGACTTCGGTCCGGAGCTCCATCATCCGCGTGTATCCGCAAAAATAGGCCGGCGCTTGACCCGGCAGCTTGTCCGTATAACGTTCGACCTCCAGCCGCGCCAACGGTTCCGAAAGGACGACGTCCCGGGTCAGGACCCGAAGCGCTTCGTCGGGGGAAATCTCGCCCGACTGAAGTCCCGGATCCAGAAAAGCGCGAGCCGCGCGCATAAGCCGGAACTGCAGCGAAAAGAGCTGGCCCTCGAGGGGCAAATAGGGCTTGAGTTCCGCTTCGATGTACAAGGCCCAGCCCTCCACGGTGGTCGTGTTCAGGCCGAACAAGACCCGGGCCATGGAGATGCCGTTCTCGAGAGCCCGGGTGATCTGCATCTCATGGCCCGGCCGCCCCTCGTGGGCGGCCAGGGTCCAGGTCGCCGCCTCCGGGGTGAAGTCGTCCATGCGCGGACCATCCGCCCGTCCCAGGGCGATAACGAATTCCCCCATCTCGCCGGTGTTTCCCAGCAGCGGCGGCGGATTCATGGCCGGTCCCGGAACCGAGGCGCTTTCGGCCTCGCTGGCCAGGCGGATACGCAGGTCCCGGGAGGGAAAAGTCACAATCTTCTCCCGGGCGGCCAGTCGAGAGAGGAATTCGATGCGTTCGCGATATCGGACGACCGCCTGCTCCGGCGACAGCTGCTCCTTCTTGAGCTCTTGAATGACCCGGCGATAGTCGCGCTCCGGCCAGCCCCGTTTTTCCGCCACAAGACCGGCGATGAGGCGCATCTCATTCTGGATCTCCCGGAAAGTCGCCTGGCTGCGGTTCATGAGCTCGTCCAGGGGCATGTCGATTCCGTTTTCTTTCAATTTAATGCGATACAGATCGGGCGGAAGGCGATAGTCGGGGCGAGAGCGCGGAAGGATCTCTTGACGCGCGAAAGCGTCCCAAGCTTTCAGCTGTTTCTCCAAGGCGGCTAAAGCTTCGGCGGCGCCGGCCGGATTATTTTTTTCGAACAAGCGCGAAATTCCGGCCAGGTAGAGGGGCGCCGTCTTCAAATCCAGCTCCACTTGACCGCGAAACGGGCCGAGCAGTCCGGGCTTGGGAAACCGTCGGCGCAAGCGCTCTTCCGCCTGCTTCAGAAGCGGCGGCCGGCCGCCTTCGAGGCCGGTATAGCGGCGAAGGCGGACAAGGGCCGCCGGCCGGCGCGATTCGGCCACCTGGTCGTCGAGAAGCGCGCGCACGCCCCTGAAAATCAATTCCATCGGATCTTCGTAGGGCAGGAGCAGTCGATCGCTCAGATCGGACTCTTCGAGGTTGCGTTTCAGGAAATCGATCAGGATTTCGAGGTCCTTGCGGATCTCGGGATGCGTTTCGCGCTTCGAGCGCGTTTCCATCTCGAGGATAAGGTTCCGCAAGGTGTGCAGAGTTTCTTGATCGAATTCGTCCGAGATCCGGGAAATCAACCCGTCCAATCCTCGGCCGCCGATCTCGCCAAAGGATTCCGGGGCATACGGCCCGATCTTGTCGAGAACGAATTGGGTATGGGCGTTGCTTTGGATCACCCAATCGGGCGGGGAGGTCGCGAGCGCCGGATTCCGGATTCCAACCGCCATCAAGAAACAAACCGCCGCGGGCCAGGTTCTCGTTTTCATCCTTGTTTCTCCTTCATCAGCATTCGGATGGCTCCGTTTCAATCCGAAATACGAAACCGGCCCGCCCCTCGTTCGCCTTTTCTCCCCTTTGTTCGACAAACGGTTGCCCTCATCGACGAAAGGCGGCCCGATCCGTATCGAAGACAGGGACGACAATCCAATCCGATTCAAGCCGATCCGGCCGCGCTTATTTTTTAACGAACGATTGATACACGCCGGCCACATAGGGCTTGACCTTGAACAGCGATTCGACTTCGTATCGCGCCTCGCCCTTTTTAAGCTCCTGGTAAAAATTGATGCGGACGGCTTCTTCATAATTATGAAAGTATTAGAGATAAATGTCCCCTGAGCCGAGGTCGATGATGTTGGAATAGACGGTCGGCGTCTGGAATTCCATGTGGGTAGCGGAAAGGACAGAGCGCATCAGGTCCACGGAGAGGGAATCAACGCCAGCCGACAGGATCTGTTCGGCAAGCCTGTACCTGGTACAGGGGTAGGAACCCGGGATGAAGTTGGAGGCGATAAAATTCGTCGATATTTGAAAGTCCTTCGTCCTCTCGACAAAGCGCAGTCCGTCCTTGCTCCATTCGATGACCACGGATGCGCCGGATTTATCGGCCACGAGAAACTTGACCCGGTTGAGCGTAAAAAGATTGTAGCTTTGAAAAACGTGGACCGCTTGATCAACGGTGGCGCACTTCGCCAGGAGGCCGTCGGGAACGCCGGTTTGAAACCAACCCGGCCATTCTTCCCAATTCGGCAGTCCGGGGTCCGCTTTCCATCCCGCATCCTCGTTCAAAGCGTTGACCGCGACGAACAACCCCTTTTCATTGAACCCGCCCTCGGCAATCCGGAAGTTCTCATCGAAACCGAAGCAAAACCGGGCAAATCGTCCACCGGAAGCGGGGATGATCCAAATCCTCGGGAGATAATTCCGATAGTCGAGATTAAACCCGGCCAGGATTGTCGTCCCTTTCATTTTTATAATCGTCGTGCAACTGAAAGCCGGGCCGGAAACAACGAGCCCCGCGGCCACGGCCGCGACAAGCCATTTTTTATTCATCGTCCAAGGCCTCCGGGCCGGGTCAGGCCTTCGTCACCACTTTGAACCGGCAATCCTTCCCGCCCCGCAGGATGGAATCGAGGACGTCGACTTTAAGGACGGTCTTGCCGGTCGCGCGCTCGATGCTCTCCTTGACATAACCGGCCGAGCAGTTGCAGTAGCTCTGGGGCATCCCTCGCACGCCCGATTCGACGATCGGGCACATGCAGTAGCCCTCCTGCATGCTCAAGCCGTACGGGTTCTGCTTGGAGCCCCATCCGTAAAAAATCGTGATCGTGTCCGGCTCGCGGCGGATCTCGTATCCCCTTTTCTCGAGGCTCTTGAAGAAGGCCTCCACCCTCGCGGACGAAGGTTTCCGGTCGTCGGCCACGCCGTAGGCGTTGAGGAAACAGGAGCGGCCGCAGGCGTTGAGAATCTTCGTTTTCGTCTCCTCATCGAGCATCGCGTCCAGGTGCTCCATCATGGCCTTGAACTTCCATGTCGCCTCTTCCATTTTCCGCCAGTCCGGGCTTTTCGCTCCGTCCCGGATGCGACGGGTCAGGTCATCGGCCAGGGACGCCGGCCGGTCCTGCGCATTCCTCAGGTCCCGGCCGAAAGCCATAGCCGCGCCGCAGCATCCCAAGGCCGCCTGCAGGGTTTGTTTCATAAACTGTTTGCGATTCATGGGTTGTTCTCCCTTAATTCTCCGGCTCCTTGATCCTTGTCGCCTTTTGGGCGCGGTCCGGCCCGATCTCGAGTCCTGTCACCCGGCCTCCGGAATCCTTGACGAAGTGGAATTCGAGATGGAGAAACCGCATGAAGAAATCCGTCGACGATTCCGGCAGAATCTCGAGCTTCACGCCCCAACCCGTCTGCTCGATCATGAGATGCGGGCCCTGGGTCATGACCGTGAACAGAACCTTCGGGTCGGCATCCGATTGATAAACTCCCACCAGCGCCTTCAGGGATTCCTGTTCGATAGGGACTTCCTTCTTGAGGGCATAGAGGACCGGCGCGACGGGAGGCAAGGCGCAGGCCGGCTCGGTGAAAGCCGCCTTGTCGATTTCGACATCCGGCTTGATCTCCGCGGCCTGCATTTTCAGCCGGAGGCTGGTCTCGGCGGCGTCTTTGCCGAAAAACACGAGGAACGGCCTCTTCGCCTTGCCGACGTCCCGGTAATCCTCGAAATAAAGGTCGCCGGCGCGAAGCAGCAATCCCGTCGCCCGATCAAAAGCGAGCTCAAGGTTGAGACCGTCTTCCGAGACGGCCGCGAGGACGACGGCGTCCTTCTCCCCGATCTTCTCCGATCCCTTGACCGTCATCTTGGGAAAAAGGCGCCGAAGCTTAAGCGGGGCCCGAATGTCGAGGAGAAGAGCCAGCTCAAGCCGCTCGTTTCGAGGGAGCTCCGATACTCCCCCGCCGTCCTGGATCCAGGCCCGGCTGCCGTCAAAGACGTATCTCACACGGTCTCCAAAAGCAAAAACCTGGGTATAGCTCCATTTCCCGGACGCATCGGCGATCGTTTCGAAAGGAACCGGGCCGTTCGCTCCCCGAACAAGGGTCCCTACCTTCTTTTCCGTTTTGATTTTATCCAATGCCGGCCCGCCGCTGGCTTGAATAAATCGCTCGATCACTTCCGCGGGCGTTAGGGAGTTTTGCGCCGGACCGGCGGATTCCGGAAGAGCAGACCGTAAAACCGAGGAGAAGGCGAACATCAAGAAAAGACCGGCCAGGACATGTGCCACGCTCAGGGCCGTTGGTTTCTTCTCGGGCATGTCAGCGCGATTCATGGGCTTTCCTCCAGGCTTGGGCGGTGATCGTCCAAACCTGATATTCGTCCGAAAAGAGGGGGAAACGAATCCGTTTTCGACAAGCGGCCGGGTTATCCGATCAAAGGTTTTCTTGCCCTCGTCGATAGAGCCGACCGCTTATCGAATAAAGAATTTCGGCTTAGCGCGTCCTGATTTAAAATAATCTCTTCCCGCGCCGCCCTCCAGCGGGGGACGGGAAGGATCGTGACCTTGGGAGAAGACGATGAAAATGCTCGATAGCCGGAATCAACGACGGCGCTGGGGAATAGGAGCGGCGGCGTTCGCGGCCTTCCTTTCCTTGCCGGGGGCGGGGACCGCCGGCGAGAAAATGCCGCCTCTTGCGCCCTTGCGCGTGAATACTCCGCCTGTCATCGACGGCATTCTCGACGACGCGGCCTGGACGAACGCGCCCTCCGTGACCGGATTCAAGACCTGGCGGCCGGACTTCGGCAAGGATATGCACGAAAAGACCGTCGCCTCTTACGCCTACGATCGGGAGAATCTCTATTTCGCCTTCCGCTGCGACGATAGCGAACCCTCCAAAATCAAGGCCTCGATGGCCGCCCGCGACACGATCAACGCGGACGACTGGATCTGTCTCAACCTCGATACGTTCAACGACCAGCAATCCCTCTACGGTTTTTACGTCAATCCTCTCGGCATCCAGGCCGATTCCAGGTTCGAAGGAAACGTCGAGGATTTCAGCGCCGACTTCGTCTGGTTTTCGGCGGGACGGATCGACGAACGGGGCTACACGGTCGAAATCCGGATTCCGTTCAAGAGCCTTCGCTACCGCCGGCGCGAACCCGTCGAGATGGGCATCGTCTTCGAACGGAACATCAGCCGGTTTTCCGAGGACGGCACCGTCCCTCCGCTCGACCCCGCCCGGGGGCAGAATTTCCTGGCCATCTCGCAAGCCATAGTCTTCCAGGACATCCAACATTACACGCTCCTCGAATTCCTCCCCGCCGTAACCCGCAGCGGGACCAGCCTCATCAACCAGGGCCGGTTGGAGTCCCAGCCGGCCGCCAACGAGATCGGATTGTCCGCCAAATACGGCCTGAGCTCGCAGCTCGTCCTGGAAGGAACGGTCAATCCCGATTTCAGCCAGGTCGAATCCGACGCCGGACAGGTCGATTTCAACCTCCGCTATTCCTTGTACTATCCTGAAAAACGTCCCTTTTTCCTGGAAGGCCAGGAAAAGTTCACCCTGGCGGCCGTGGAGCAGGGCGATCCGCTTCAGGCCGCTGTCAACACCCGGACGATCACAAACCCCCTCCTCGGATTCAAGCTCAACGGCAAGTTGAGCCCTAAAGACACGATCTCGTCAATCTACGCCCTTGAGGAGCAGCCGGACGAATCGCCGAACGATTATGCCCATGTCGCGATCGTCCGGTTCAAGCGAGCCCTGACCGAAGACAGCTTCATCGGGGGAGTCTGGACCAGCCGGTTCGAAGGCCCGGGCCACAATATCGTGGCCGGTCTGGACGGCTCCCTCCGTCTTGACCCCTCGAGTTTTTTCGCCTACCAAGCCTTGATCTCCCAGACGAAGCCGGCCCAACAGGGGGATTCCGGGGACGGACACGCCCTGGGCTTCATGTATTACCGGTCAACGAGGAATTCCGCCTTCGTGGTTTCCGCCCAGGACCTGAGCGGGAATTTTGAAACCGCGACGGGATATCTGACCAGGAACGGATTGAGCCGCCTCAAGATCGGATACATGCCGATGATTTATCCGAAATCCCGGGTGTTCCTCCGGATCGACCCGATCTTCCATTCGATCAACATTCGGGACAAGTTCAGCGGGCTGTTCGAGACCGAAAACACTTTTGACCTGCGCCTGATCCTTCCCCGCAACACGACCCTCATCGCCGGCGGCCGTTATCAGACGGAAGTCTATCTCGGAAAGTCGTTCGACCGGAGCGGCTTCCGCCTGATCGGGACGAGCCAGGTCACGAAGCAGCTCCTTCTGGGATTCCGTTATGTCTACGGACAAAAGATCCGATACGTCGACTCACCCTACCAGGGCCGCGGGAGCGACGCGACGTTCGACGCCACCTTTCTCCCCTCGGCAAAGCTCCACCTCAACCTGAGCCTGGCCTATTCGGATTTCATCCGCTCCACCGGAGGAGCAAAGGAATACGACTACCTGATCGTCCGGAATCAGAATACCTACCAGATCAATAAATATCTCTTTGTCCGGGCCATCGTTGAATACAATTCGTTCCGTAAGAGTCTGATCACGGACTTCCTGGCCTCGTTCACCTACATTCCTGGTACGGTTATCCACGTCGGCTACGGCTCACTCTACAACAAGCTCGCCTGGCGGGACGATCAATACGAGCCCTCCAACCGCTTCCTGGAGATGCAGCGAAGCCTCTTTTTTAAAGTCTCCTACCTCTGGCGGTTGTAGGCCGCGGCCATCCTTACTTGACGCGCGTCATGCGGAATTCCATGACCTGAAGCCAGCTCTTGTCGGGATTCGGGATTTCCGCTTTAGAAACCCAGACGCCGTCTTCCCCGATTTTAATGCTGAATCTGTAGCTCCCGCCTCCGGCATTCTGTCGCGTATAAGAACCGGCTTTCCCCTCGACATCGACGTCCAATTTCACCGTAAAGACGTCACCCTCGTCGCTATAGTGCCACATGCGATATTCGCGGGTCGCCCGGTCATAATAGAGCAGCCCTAGGGCATATTCCTTCTGCGGGGACGGTGTTCCATCGGGAAAGATGACCCGGGATATTCCCTCCATATCCAGAAGGTCATGATTTCCCCGGTATCGATAAATTTCCTTGATCAGGAATTTCTGGCGTTGGCCGGCCCGGGTCAATCGCCATCCCTCCCCTTCCCATTCGCCGACCAGAAAACCGGCTTTGCCAAGGGCGGCCCGTTCGAGATCGCCCGGTCGTTCCGTCGCTTGCGGGGATCCGGAAGCCCCGTTGTTAAATCCCTGCCCGGGCCCCGCCAAGATCAGGATACAAACGAAGCCCAGTCCGAGCATCACTTTTTGAGCGCTCATGCGTCCTCCTGGGAAACAAATTTCCTGCGCATCCGCGGCCCGGCCGTTTGAGGAATGCCCGAGGGATCATACGTTCCACGCCTCCGCCGGTTCAGGCGGCGGGATCAGCGTTTCCGGGACGTGAAATCACGGACGGAGTTGACGAGCCCGAGGCGATTCCTGACGCCGATTTTCTGGTAAAGATTATAGATATGGTTGTTGACCGTCTTGGAGGAAATGAAAAGCGCGGCTTCGATTTCCTTGTTCGATTTTCCCTGGAGAATCAGGCCCAGGACTTCCTGCTCTCTTTTCGTGAGATCGTATTTTTCGTAAAAAGGCCGTAAATCTCCCTCCATCTGATACAGGAGGCGCCGGCTTTTCAACCGGATCTGCCGGCGGACCAGGAATCCGGCCGGGAAAACGATGAGGGCGAAAATCAACCCGCGGCCGGCCCAGGTTTGCACGAAGGGAACGGTGACGTGAAGAATCAGGGCGACCCCTTCCGGATTCCAGACGCCGTCATGATTAGACGCGGTGAAGACAAAACGATGCGGTCCGGGATCGAGCGATTCGATGCCGAAACCGCGGCTCATCCCCAATTCGCGAACGCGATTTTCCCCGTCCGACACGAGAACCCGAAAGCGGTTCCTCGCGGGATGGGAATAACCCAGGGCGGAGAGGTGAACGGTCGCGGGGAAACGCGACTTCGGAATGTCCAGCATTTCCGGCGCTTGTAAAAATTGGATCATCCCGGGCGGAGAGGACAAGACAACGGCCGTTATGGCCACGGGAGGAAGAAAAGGATCATCAACGATTTGGGAAGAATAAAAACGATTGAAACCCGCGGCGCCGCCGAAAACGATTTCGCCGCTTCGGAGCCGGAGTCCCGCTCCAATATTGAACCGTCCGCCCTGAAGCCCGTCATTCGGCCCGAAAATCTGGGCGACGGCCGGCGGCCGCCGAATCCTGAAGAGATTGGTCTCGGAGCTTAGCCAGACATCGCCCCTCTCGTCCGCAACGATCGCCTGGACCGGGTGGCCGGGGAGTCCCGCCGTTTCCGCCCGTCTCGTCCAAACGCCCCTCTCGTCGTCGAAGAGGCAGGGACCGGCTTGAGTCCCGGCCCAGATTCCGCCGTTCCCGTCCTCGGCGACGGCGTAGACGGTGGCACTGGGCAGAGACGCCGGGTCGTCCGGATGAGGCCCGAATTCCGATAAAGCTCCGGAATCAGGATCATAAAGGAAAAGGCCGGCCCACTGAGTTCCGATCCAAAGACGCGCGCGGCGATCCCGGTATAAGGCGTTGACCTGAATAGCCGCAAGCCGCTTGGCGGCGTTTTCGGGCAAAGCCCGGACTTTCTCCGCCGCGACGTCCCAGGCCAAGACGCCTTTGCTCCTGGTTCCCATCCATAAAATCCCCGATGAGGCCGGAAGAAGGGCGGTGATGTCGTTGTCCGGCAGTGTCGAGGGATCAAGGGCCGACTTTCGGTAACGATCAAAGGCCCCGGTTTTCGGAAAGCAGCGGAAAAGCCCCGAAGACGTTCCGATCCAGAGCCGGCCTTGATCGTCGCCCGTGACGGCTTGGATCCGGGTTTCGACAAGCTGCTCGAGCAATCCCTTTGGGAGGTTCCTTCTCGTCCACGTTCCCGTCTTCGGCTCCCAGCCGGCGATGCCTCCCTTGGCCGTCCCGACCCAAAGGATGCCGTCCCGGTCTTCGTAAAACGAGAGCGTCTCGCTGTCGGCAGGTCCTTGCCCGGGAGCCGAAACGGGTTTCGCGACGGGAAACCGGATCCGGTTTTTATTCAGGATGGAAATCCCCCTTCCCGTGCCGAACCAGAGCAATCCTTCCCGGTCCTCGATAATACTCATGACCGTATTGTCGCTCAAGCTCCCGGGATCGTCGGGGATGACGGTGACGCGGTCGAACGTCCGTGTCGTCGGGTCGAAACGAAAGAGCCCGGCCTTGTCGGTTCCAACCCAAAGAAGGCCGTCCCGGTCTTCGCGGAGGGACAGAATCCTGTAATCCGATCCTCTGGACGAACGGTCCTTGAGAACATATCTCGCAAACTTCCCCGTGGCAGGGTTCAATTCGAACAGTCCCCGGCCGTTCGTCCCGATCCATATCCGGCCGTCCCGTCCTTCAATCAAGGCCCAATAATGCCGGTCGCCGAGGCTTTCGGGGTCGCCTTCGCGATAAGGAAAATGGGTCCAGCTTCCGCCTTTGGGATCGAAGCAGTCCAGCCCGGCTTCGGTCGCTCCCATCCAGATTTTTCCGTCCCGGCCGCGGGCGAGGGCCCAGATCGCGTCGCTCCCCGGAGAGTTCGGGTCGGAAGGGCTATGAAGAAACCGGGAGAACATGCGGGTCTCGGGATCCATCCGATTGAGGCCGCCGTCCGCTGTTCCGATCCATAGGCCGCCCGTCGCGTCTTCACAAATGGCCCTGATCCGGTCACTGGAGAGGGATTGGGGATCGTCCGGACGATGTCGGAAATGGAGGAATCCTCCTTTTTTCCCATCGAGCAGATCGAGTCCCTTGTCCGAAGTGACCCAGATATTCCCGCGGGAATCCTCCAGAACATTGAATAACAAATCGTCGGACAGGGACGCGGGATCGCCTTCTTTGTGCTGGAAGAACAGGAAGGAATTCCCGTCATATCGGGCCAGACCGTAAGGGCCCGCGATCCAGATGAAGCCCCGCTTGTCCTGGATGAGGCAATGGATGAGCGGAAAGGACTGTCCGCGCAGATTCGCGGGAATCAGCCGGCTAAAAACGATCCGCGGCGCCTCCCGGCTGAGGAGCATAGGCGCCGGAAAAAGAAAAAGCAGAGCCGGAAGGGCAAAGAATCGTCTCCTTGCCTGCGAAAACCGGGCCGCTATACGATATATCATAAAGAGAAAAAATAATACCAAAATGCAGGTCTAAAGGATACTGGAAGGGCCGGCGGCGGCTTTTCCCTCTGGAATTTTCCCTCATTTCGCAAAAATGGGAGTTTTTCCTCTGTCGCCCGAGTCTGCCGATTCCGTATATTTTTTCGTCGAAAGGCATCAAAGGCCGGTACGACCGGCCAGAAAGGAAGTCAAAGGCGCACCATGAGAAAGCTCTTTATGATCATGATCTTGGTTATGGTCTGGGCGGTGTTCGCCGTCGGACGAGCGTCCGAACCCGGCCGGACGGACGCCGGGGCATCAAACGTCGAGCAGCAAGTCGGCCGACGGGCGCATGCCGCGGCCGACGACAACCCCTACGCCGACCTCTATCAAGGTATTCTCCATCGCACGGTCAAGGCCGGATTCCCGGGCCTGGCGGTTTATATCAGGACTCCCGAGGAAGGCGTTTGGATCGGGACGGGCGGCTATGCCGATCTGGAAACACAAACCCGAATCCGGCCGGAAAGTCTGTTTTATTCGGCCAGCCACCTGAAAATCTTCACGGCCACGGCGATCATGATGCTATGGGATGCCGGTCTCATCGATCTTGACGCGACGATCGATCATTACCTGCCCGCCGATATCAGCTCCCGCCTGGCCAATGCCGGGAAGGCAAAAGTCCGAAATCTCTTAAGCCACACCTCCGGCATCCCCAATTACATATTGACGTCTCCGTGGGAAAACGATCCCCTGAAATCGACCTGGAGGGACGATATCGAATCGATTCTGGATAAAGAGGCCGACTTCGAGCCCGGGACGATGTTCACGTACTGCAATACCAATTTCGTCCTGCTGGCCGTCATTCTCGACCAGATCGCAGGCGATCACGCCGATTTCCTGAGCCAGCGGATTTTTCAGCCCCTGGGAATGACCCGCACGTATTACCGGAAGGAAGCCGGGCTCCCCAGGCCGCCTTTCTTGATCACGCCGTACCTGGACCGCTACAACGACGGGACATTGGAAAGCACCGGCGACGTTTTCCCGACCATCCGTCAAAACCATGCCTACGGCGCCGGCGGGCTGCTCGCCGATTTAGCCGACTACGCGCGTTTCAGCGAAGCCCTGTTCGGCGGCGAGCTTGTCAGCCCGGCCGCCCTGCAAATGATGTCGACGCTGCAAGGTCCCGGCGTGCCGTGGGGCTACGGCCTGGGGATGTTCGTTCGCCCGATGGCGGGCGTCGACGAGGCCAAATTCGGGCGGAGCTACGGTCACGGCGGAAGGGGATATTTCGGAAGCATGGAAATGAATGTCTTTCCGAAAGCCGGCGTCACCATCGGAGTGGCGACCAATTACGGATATCCCGGTTTTATGACGCCGGTCCAAGACGTTTTCGAAACGCTCGAGCGGCAATTCGCCGACGCCGTCTTCAACAAACGGGCGGCTCCCCCCGCGGAAGCCGCCGCGCGGCTCGACGCCGCGAAGAGACCGGCCCTCCCGAATGCGGCCCGGCAGGATTCCCGATGAAAAACGGCATGATCATGATCGAGGAGAAACAATGAAAGCCAAATACGATCGAAAACTCAGAGCGCGCGGAATCACGCTGCTCGCCGTCGCCGCCATCCTGTTCACCCGAGGGGCGGGGTCTCTAAGGGCCGAGGATATCCGGCCTGTTGTCAGACAATTTCCCTTGGAAGCAACGTTCATCAACCAAGCGGTCGGCTCGCCGTTCGACGGGACGATTCTCGAAATCCTCCATCCCGGATTCTCGCTCGGGACGGAATACGTCTGGAAGGCGGGACTCCGCGGCGCATGGATCCAAAGCCTTCAAGCCGGGTACTACTTCAATCAATATGATTCCAAGGGCGTCTTTATCCAAACCTCGTTTGGTTACCGGTACACCCTGGGATTCGGACTTTACGCGGAAGCCGCGCCGGTTTTGGGATATTTGCGCTACTTCCACCCCGCGGACATCTGGCGCCTCAATTCCGACGGCGAATATGAGAAGGCCAAGGATACCGGACGAGGCGCCCTGATGATTTCGGCCATGGTCAGTCTGGGCTTTGATTTCAGCCGAAAATGGGGTTGGCCGGTGACCGTCTTTCTCCGCTACCAACCCTACCTCATCGCCCCCGACACGCCGGATGAGGGGTCGAAATGGCAGGCGATGCTTCAAGCCGGAATTCGCGTTCATCTCTGGTAAAAAAATGCGGACAAAGCGCCGGCAAATCCAGGCAATCCTCAGTCTTTTTTTATGGACCGGGATGATCATGGGGACGACGGCGGCCCGGTTCGGAGGAAGGGAGCGACAGGATCTTTCTTTACGCCGACAGCCGCGGAACCGCGAACGTCTTTCCCAGCCGTCCTTCGCCCTCTCCTGCCAAGCGATCGTCGAGAAGTACGTCCGAAAGGGACTGCCGGGCATGGTGATGCTGGTCAAAACGCCCGAGGAAGGGACCTGGGTGGGGACCAAAGGCTACGCCCGGTTGGAAGGCCAGGCTCCGATGCGTCCGGACACCGTCTTCCATACCCTGGGGCTGACCTCCCTCTTCACCGCGACCGCGGTCATGATGCTCCGGGACGAGGGGCGGATCGACCTGGACGTTCCGATCGACCGGTACCTTCCGGCCGATATCGCAAATCAGGTGGCGAATTCTCACACGGCCACCATCCGTCATTTGCTGGCCTACACGTCGGGAATTCCGGATCATTCGGTCGATGCCCCTCCCTGGAATGATCCGCGCCTGGACCTGACGTGGTCCGACAAGCTGGCCGAGATCTTCGGTCAGCCCGCCCTCTTCAGTCCCGGCACGGAGTTTCACTACTGCAACGCCGAAAAGAAATTGCTGGCGATGATCATCGACGGATTGACCGGGAGCCACATCGATTTTTTCCGGGAACGCATCGTCGTTCCCCTGGGCCTGGAGCATACATACTATAAGA
>Ga0316628_100000106_pt1 | contig 48593 bp, 74 predicted proteins | sample OWC_Aug_M2_C1_D5_FD_207648 | JGI IMG/M metagenome (GOLD analysis project Ga0316628, IMG submission 207648) | Wetland soil microbial communities from Old Woman Creek delta, Ohio, United States - OWC_Aug_M2_C1_D5_C | ecosystem: Environmental > Terrestrial > Soil > Wetlands | place: USA: Ohio...
TCACCACGATCCCGGAGCCTTGAGGGGCCGTCGAGACCGAGTCCTCGACAAAGAACCGCTTAACTTGGGCGAAGTCCTTGGCGCTCAGGTAGTCCATCAGCATCGAGGTCCTCGTCGTGACGTCGTGCCCGCCGAGCTCCTGCTCTATCCGCTCGGGCACGAGCCTGTACGTCTTGACCGTCTCGCCCTCCACGACCTGCCGGTAGAACTGCGGGACGCCGTCCACGATCACCATGCGGGTCCCGTCACCGTTTGCCGAGTCCGCCGAGTTGTCTTTCCATGTGTACGACAAAACGTTGGCCTTCCCTGAGTACTCGATCCTGTCGCCGACCACGCTTCCCGACCACTCGAGGTGCACGGACGCGGCCCCGCCGCCTACCCACGAGGCGAATTTCGAGCCCCCAAGCTTCGAGTAGTCTATAAAGGCCGCCGCGATCGACCCGTCCGAGGTCAGGCCCATGCGGAACGCGCACCGCCACTCGTTGGCCATCCTCACGAGGAACGCGTAGTCCGACTCGTACTGGCAGACCTTCGTCCCGGCCGTAAGCGGCTCGTTTCCGCGCGCGAAGTCGATCTCCTGCTTCACGACGCCGAGCTTCGCCATGACCGTCGCCACCACGTCGGCCCTGGTCCCGGCCTCGTACCAGACCACCGATCGGTCCCCGCGGAACCCCAAGGCCATAAACGCGCACGTGTATATCTTCTCGCCCTGCGCCGACCCTGATCCCCCGGGGGAATTGACCACGACCTTGACCTTGTTGCGCTTGAGCTGCTGGCCCCCCGGTAGGTTGATCCCCCAGCCGATGTCGAGCTTGAGGCCGGGGCGAAGGACGCGAGAATAGTAGTCCGCCCGGTCGTGGAACGTGACGGAGCCCTGGTCCATCATGCCCATCTCCTCGGTGACGTCGAGCGAGCGCACGTCCTCGCGCATGAGGACCTTGAGGTCGACGTCCGGGGACTCCACGGTGAAGAACGTCCCGTCGTGGTTGAAAAGCCCGATCACAGCGGAACCCTCAGCTTCTCGACCCGCGACAGGTCGAAGCGGGCCTCGAACAGCTCAACCTGGTTTTCCTCGAATATCTGGTACGCCTGCCCCTCGAACCCAGCCCCGTACACCTCGGGCCGGCTGGCGACCTCCTCGAGCGACGTCTGCGCGTCGCAGGGGATGGTCGTGAACGAACTGGCGCGCGGCTGAGGCGGCCGGATGTCCTTGAGCGAAACCTCGACGCCCTCCGCGGTGACGAACGTCACGGTCGGAACCTGCAGGTACCTCAATACGGGCTCCCCAGGCTCAGGGCCTTCTTGGCCGCGCCGAACGCCGCGACGGCCTCCCCGATGACGGCGGCGACGTTCCGGAACGCCTCCTCCATCTTGTAGAGTTCCGACGTCTCGTCCAGGATAAGCTCGATCTCGACCATCGTGTACTGGGGCGCCCCGAACGCGTTAACCATGTTCGCCGGCGTCGAGAAGTCGCACTTGGCGACGAACCAGACGAGCGGGACCGACCCGGTACCCCAGTAATACAGCACCTTGGGGTTGGGCGAGAACTGCCCGCGGTTGGCGGCCGTCCCGAGGAACCCCTGCGCCTGGTTGCGCAGGAGGTCGAACTGCTTGAGCATCATCATGTTGCCGGTCGGGTTCGACTTGTTCAGCACGGGAAGTGTAAAGGACACCCGCCTGTTGCCGTTTCCGCCGGGCGAGATGGGCTGGAAGTTCCGCCCCGGAATCGGAGTCTCCGCGTAGATAATGGGCTTGGTGTCCTTGATCTCGCCCTCGGGTATGGTCGGGCTCGTGATAAGCTGGTGGTTGTAAAGGTCGTAGAGGAACCACGGGAGGTTTGTCGGTATCACAGCCCCTCCGCCGTCTTGGACGCAAGAATCCTTTCGCGGAACCCGATCGCGAGGCCGCTCCCGATGTCTCGGCCGGCGCGCTTCGCGTCTCCCTCGGTGACCGTGACATAGAACGCGTTGCTCATCGTGACCGCCACGTCCCGACCTCCCCCGCGCACAGGCATGGCCTTAGTGGCCACGATGTTGTCGTCCGGGTCGGTCCGGATCACTTTTCCGGTCTTGGTGATGATAGCGTCATGCACGCCGGGTATGCCTCCGATTCCCTGCGACGCCGGGGCCGACGGGATAACCGCCCCGAAGTTCTGGCCCTGGCGCTTCGCCCATTCCTCCCACATCGGGCCGATCTCGTTCCACTTCTTGGAGACTGCGCTCCAATCGCCCTTGAGGATCGAATCTATAATCTCTGAGAGCTTCATCAGCGTGAGGAGGGACTGGACTATCGTGTCGAACGCCGCGGCGATCGTCGCCAGGGCCCCCGTCGCGAGCGTCCCTATGATGCTTCCGAGCGCGGAAAACCCCCCACGGATGCCGTCCTTGTCGTCGAGCCCGATGGCCTTGAGGAGCTGGTTCAACACGCGGAGGACGTTGTCGATCGGCGTCATGATGTTCTTCACCGCCGGCGCGAAGCCCTCGGCGAATCCCTTCACCGCCGCGCCGATCGCCCCGGCTATTATTCCGAGGGTCTGCCCCATCTTGTCGAAGACGGTCCACAGGCTCTTACCCTGGTCGTTCGCCGTGGTCCACGACTTTATCAGGTTGCCGAAGAATCCTAGGATGGACCCGCCGACGTCGAGTATCCAATCGAACGCGGGCTTGAAGTCCTTGATCAGGTCCTTCGCCAGCATCCCCATGTACACGATGACCGCCGAGACCTTGAAGGAAAGTACGTTAAGGAATTCATCAAAATTCTTGAAGTTGGATCGGAACGCCCGCTGGAACGCGGACCCCACCACGTCGAGAAGCTGCTTGAACACCCCGTACAGGGTCTTGGCGACCGTCAGGACCGTACGGAACACGTTCGCCAGCGTGGCGCCCCACTGCGCGAAGCGGGCGCGGTTGTCGCGGACCCAGTCGAGCATCCGTTGGAGCATCGGCATGATCTGCTGCCTTAAGGGCCAGAGCAGGTTCTTCATAAAGACGTCCTTCGCTATGCCGAACGCCTGCCCCACCTCGGGCATGTACTTGAGCGCCGCGCCAAAGCCCTTGATGGCCACGACGATCGACCCGACCTTCATGATGGCGGAGTTCAGGGCCTTGGTCATGGACTTCCCGACGTTCTCGGCCATGCCCCGCATCGACGCCATGCCGTCGCCTATGCGCTTGATCCCGTTGATGAAGGGTGAGACGTTGAAGTTGAACACGTTCTCGTCAGTCGCCATTCTTCTCCCCGTTCAGCCTCACCGCTATGTCCGTTGCCGCCTCGTACTCGCGCCAAGGCAGCACCTTCAAGTCCGGATATCCCACCCCTCCGTATGTTATGATCGCGGCCCTCATGCTCTCCTCGAGCAGCGCCGCGGGGGTGAACCCGAGGGCCCCTAGAGCCTCGGGGAGCTTGCGGCCCCCTGGACCCTGAGGCCGGAGGCGAAAAAATCGTTGAGGTCCAGCTCGGCCTCCCAGCGCCTGAAGCACTTCGGGCACACCCTTTCGAGCGAGGTCCGCATCCCGTAGTCCCCTGCCGCCTGCCCCACTTTCCGGGCGTCCCGGAGCTTCATCTTCTTAAACGCGATGAACCCGAAGGACGCCTTCCACGCCGCGGCCTGCGGCCGACCGTTCACGGCCTCCAGCGCCTCGACGTACGTCTGGAACTGCATCTCGATTTCGTCGTCCGGATGGGCCTTGTGGGCCCTGATGCAGTCGTCCAGGGTCGGGTGCCTCATGGTGACCGCCTCCACCCTCTCGATCAGCTCCCCGGTCTTCCGGTCGGCGAGCTCTACGGGCGACTCCAGCTCAACCTCGAAGGAGGCGTTGTCGGCATAGTCCGTCTCGAGCGCGGAGATGCGCTCCGAGCCCTCGACCTGCAGGCCGCACTGGGGGCACTGGTACCGCCCCGACACCTCGTCGTCGCCCTTGGTTTCGGCCATGCCGAGCATCGCGACGGCGTAGGCCGATTTGAACGGGAGCGCGCGGGCTATCCGACGGACCCCTGCCCTGTCGGACACCTCGCCCGCCTCCGAAACGAACGCCTCGACCGTCTCCGCGCACCAGGTGAGCAGCGCGTCGTATATGGCCCCCCGGCTCATGTCGCGGTTCACCGCGGCCACCGCCTCGGCCGAGGCTTCCGTTATCCTGGCCTCCACGTAGGTCGTCCCGTCGCAGACAGCGGGCATGGGCATCCTGTACGTCATCTCAGGAATCCACCGTCTTGATCTCGTACGGGAGGAATACGCACTCGTACTGAGCGTACTTTACCGCGGCAAAGTCCACCTCGGGCCTGGAGAGCGACCGGAGCTCGACGTCCTGCCAAAGCTGGCGCTCGTACTCGGTGCCGTCGGCGTCGCAGTAGATTATCGTGACGTCGTGCTTCTCTTTGCTTCCGTGCCAGTCGTTGAGTTTCTTTCGGGTGTTGGTGTTTCGCCGGATCTCGAACGTGGCCGGGATCTCCGGGAAGACCGTCACGCCGTTCTGGATCTTTTTGACGCGCCCAAATTCCGGGACCTCGATGACCCCGTTCTCGAGCTTGTTCTCTCCGAGCTTCACGAGCCCAGGCAAGTCGTCGCCGTCGACGAGGAACCTCGCCTTCATCGCCATGCTGTTGGGTTGCATGCCTGAATCCTCCTCGTCCGGGCCTTATGCGGCCGTCTTGTAGATCAGGCCGACGCCGATCTTTATCGACCCCGCCGGGGCCGGGAACATAAACCAGACGTCTATGTTGCGCTCGCCGGCCTGGAGCGTGGCGACCGAGTTGTTGGTCGCGTCGGCTATGACCTCGTACGCCTCCGCCTCGGTCGACACCGTGCCGTCGTCCTTCTCGTACTGGCCGAACGTCTCGCCTTCCTTGATGTTTCCCGTGCTGCCGCGCATCCACAGCCGGTGCATGAACTGCAGCATGGCCGCGCGGTCCTCGCGGACGTGGCCGATGTCGTTCGGCGTGTTCTCCGAGTCCTGTAGCGAGTCCACTCCGGAAATCTTGACGTAGTTGCGCATAAGGACCGCGTTCGCGTACCGGAACGCCTGGTCGGTCGAGAGGGTGAAGAGGTTCCTCACCACAATGCCCTTGCCCGTCACGTTCTGGATGACGTTTGCGCCCGCGGCGGCCATGTCGGTCCGGTCGTCGTCGTCGAGCCCCTGCTCGCCGTAGACGTCCGAGGCCCCCAGCACGGGGCGGCTCTTCCGGGCCGGGATCGCGTGAATCCCATCCGAGTTCAGAGACGAGATCCACCACCCCATTAGGTGCCCGACGTTCGGGACCGCCCGGTACGGCGCCGAGGAGGCGCCTGCGAACGGGTCCGGTACGGCGAGCCAGTTGTGGACGTAGACCCCGTCGACCTCGTTGGACCTCTGGAAAGACTGCCCGGCGGCTATGGCCTGCGCCTTGGTGTTGGACTGCGCCCCCACGATCATGGCGATCGGGTTGTCGCTGCGCGCCTTGCAGTAGGCCTCGAGCGCCGCCTGGTACGTGGCGTTGGAGGTCTCGCAGTTGGCGAGCCAGCGCACGGGCAGCGCGTCGAACAGGGCGTACAGGGCCGACCAGTCGGAGGCCGATGCCGGCATCGTTCCGTCCGTGCCCGAAGCGAGGTAGGTGACCGTCGTGACGTCCGCCGGGAAGACCTGCGCCGCCGTGGGGCCGCCGGTCACCGTCAGCATGGACGCCTTCATCCAGTTCGAGGCGGCGAACACGGAGACTATGTACTTCGTGGGGTCGGCCGAGTTGAAGGTGACCCACTTGAGCCCTATGTCCGTGTCGACCTCGGTGACCACGCCGTTGACGTCCTTGTAGTAGGTCTTCACCTGCAGGGCCATCACCGAGAAGGTGTAGTCGGCGGCCACGCCGGAGCCGGCGTAGTCCGCGTCGTCCCAGTAGACCTTCTTCGTGCTCTCGTCGATGGCCGTCACGTAGTGGTATTCCGAATAGCCAGTCTTTGAGAGCTTGATCACGTCGCCGACCTTGACCCCGACAACCGAGGCCAGGACTATGACCCTGGCGCTCGCTCCGGTTCCCGTCGGGAGGGTCGTCACCGCCGAGGACCACGCCGCACCGTTCGTGAGCGCGTAGCCGATCCGATTGCCGGACGTGCCGTACTGGTCTTCAGTCTGGTACGCCGCCGTGAACTTGAGGCAAGGCTCCGGAGCCGAATCCTGGTTGTTAAGGCTCGCGTTCGCCGCCACGGCGTCGGTACCCTTGTAGGACAGGACCCAGCACGACCCCGGGGCCCCGTTCAGGTTCGCGAAGAACCCGTTTAGCGCGTCCGGGCCGTACGCCGCCGGATTGTTCTGGTACCCGAAGATCGTGAGCGCGTCGGTCGGGTTGCTCACCTTGAACGCCTTTGCGTACTTGCGCTCGAAGAGCCCGAGGAGGCCCGCGACGGAAAAGTCCGCCGGGGCGACCTGGGGCTGCACCTTGGTCGGCAGGTTCTCGGAATATACTCCCAATCGCCGCATCATGCCCTCCTCACGGTGAACAGCTCGGCCTTGAAGTCGGGCGAGTTCACCTCTTCTTCCGTCATGATCACGGTCGAGCCTTCACGCCCGACCGGTTCCCATCTTATCCATCGGCCGCGCACGAGAAACTCCCGCGGCTGGTTGGCGAAGTTCGCGACCGCGATCCCCGTGGCCCTCTTCCTCTCGATCACGGGGGCAGCGGTTCGACCGTCGCCGTCCGCGAGTCCATCGGGACCGTCCTTTGAAGTTCCCATGTGCTCTCCTTTATCTCGATGTCTATCTCGTAGGTGGCCCGGGGCAGCACGTCCACCGCCTCGACGGGCTCGCCGTCCACGGCCGGGTCGGTCCACTCGAACCAGTACTTCCTCCCGTGGACCCAAAGGGCCGACCGCGCGAGGAACGCCCGGCAGAATTCCGTGGTATACCCTAGGAGCTCCGGCGATCGGGCGTCGTTCTCCAAAACCACCCGCCATTTCTCGTGCATGCCCTCGCGGTGCACGTACTTCCCGAGCGGCCCCGAGCAAAAGGTCTCGCGAGCCGCGCGGCTCGCCCTCGAGGACGGCGTGGGCGAGTTGTACCAGAGCATCACGCCGGGCAGGGTGACCTCGCGGTCGAACCTGCCTATCGTGACCGGCATGGCCACGTAGACGTCGGCGTCGATGTACTCGTACAGGAGCTCGCGGCCGTCAAAGGTAGTGAAGAACGAGCTCACGACCCCGGAGGCCGTGGCGTCCACCTGGTGCGTTTCTTGGTGCTGAACGTAGAACCGGTCCAGCCCGACTATGGTGATCACGGCGTACCGCATCACCCAGTCGTAGTTGTCCCGCACGGTCACGCCCTCGTCGCCCGCCGAGGCGGTCACCTTGCCGACCTGCTTCCCCAGGCCGAACAGCCTAGACTGCTGGTCCTGCAGCCCGAGCTTCACCGCGGTAATTACGTCCAGGGGAAGCTCCGGCCTCACGGCCAGCAAGTTCGATATGACGATCACGTCCTCGGCGTCCGTGAGCGCCGTGACCTTGAACTCGGTTATCGCCGAGAACCCGTCCACCGGGATCGTCACGGCCGTGAACAGCGAGTGATTCGGCACCTTGAAGGACTGCCCCGAGGCGAGCTCTATTGAGTAGGCCGGACCGTCCTCCATGGAGTCTATCGGGTAGCGGAAGGACTTTATCGCAAACGTGATCTCCGCGGCGTCCGAGACGTCGGCGGCAATGGACTTCACGGCGAACTTGTTCTTGCTCCCTGCAGGGAAGGATATCATGAGCGAGGCTGAGTTCCGCCCGGCCACATAGTCCTCGTGCTGATTCACCATGAGGGAGAGCCCGGTCGCCGTCCAGCCCGCAGCCGAATCTAGGGCGTCAAGTAGCCTTTCCAACCTCGGCCTCCCACCGCGCCGCGCGCGCCCGCACCTTCGCGTAAGCTTCCTGCCTCGCTCCGCGCAGGAACTCCCCGCACGCCTTCTGCATGAGCGCGTTCGGATCCCGCGCCTGAACGTCCCTGATCACCTTTTCATAGGCTCGGCGCATCGCCGGCCGGGCCGGTATCCTGACGACCGCCTTCCCGGTGTCTATCACGGCCCCGTGCTCGTGGACCTGGAACAGCACGTCGAGCGTAACGTCGGCCTTCACGTGCCGCCGGCGCATCATGTGCACCGTCCAGCCGTTCTTCTTCCGCCAGACCCGCATGCCCTTAACGTACGTGTCGGGGGCTGACTCGCCCAGCCCGTAGAGCGGCGCCGTGGGGTTCGGGTAGCCGAGCTTACGCTTTCTGGCCACCGTCGCTGGCTTCAGGGTCGCGAGCCTGAGCCCCTTGTTCTTAATCCCATTCCGCCAGTACATCACGAGGTCGTAGGCGTCGCCCTTCCGCATGAGCGAGGCGACGTCCTCGGCGAGCCTCGGGACCTTCCTGATCCGAGCCTGCACGGCCTTGTACTTCTGGCTGAACGTTATCATCAGTTCCGCCTCAGCCCCAGCGCGACGTGGTGGGGCACCTCTCCCACGCGCTCGGGGATTCCCTTGTCGGCCACCTTCCACTGCAGGCCGTCGAGCGTGACGGTGGTCCTCGTGATGTCGACGGCCGTGAAGGTGACCCCCACCCTCGCCAGGTCGATGATGCCCGCCTCGACCCAGTCGAGGAGGGGGGTCTTTATCAGGCACTCCACCTTCTCGCGTATCCCCGCCTGCTCAAGGTGCCGTTCCGACGGCCCATACTCCACCGGGAAGGCGTAAGTCTGGAGTGGAGCCGCCGGGGCTAGATGGGCTTTTATCATACCCAAGCTGTCCCTGGCGACCTCCGACTCCGCACGGAGATTGACAGTGACGGGCGTGCCATATTCTCGCGAGACATTCCTTACGTCCCGCAACGCGGCCATAGCTTCAACGCCCGTCCCTGCGTTCATATTTCAAATACCAATTCGTACATTTCGGCTTCCATGACGAATGTCAAGGAAGTCAGGGGTGTAATCTTCATCACATACTTGGCGTCGGGCTTCAGGACGAACTCCACACCACCGTACGCCTCCCCCGGCTTGGCCGACCCCGGGTTTGAACCGAAGCCTGACTGGTCAGGCAGGAACGGCACGCCCCCAGTGTAAGTAGGACCTTTATATATTTTCGACTTCAGGGTCCTAGTTGATATGCCGTTTCGGTTCATCATAGGCATCAGCGCGCCTTGTGCTTGTACAGTGACATTGGCGAGATAGTCTATTTGACACGCAGCACTCGATTTCAGCATAAGCATCAAATGCAACGGGATCTCGCCAGATTCTATCAAGTACTGCGTCACTTGGTCGGTCGTTAAGCGCTCGCGCACGCTGAATATGCGCCCCTCATGAATGAGGTAATGAATCCAATCTATGAAGACCGACGCCCCCTTGCTGTCCCTGAGCATATTCTTACTGGTGAGTGGAGATACCGCCTGCGGCGGAAGCCTGCGGGGCTACCATCGCCGCGGAGATGATCCCGCGCGAGTTTGAGTCCCAAGCCGCCGCAGATCCCCACGAAGAGACGTGACACTCGGCATCCAGGTCTATCATGCCCTGACTAATGCCGGCCGGGATCTTGAATACCTCAGTCAACGCGGTGGCCCGGTTCACCGAGTCCGCGATGAAGTGGCAAGCCTCGAACTTCTGGACGCGGTCAATCCCAGTCGCGTCGGCAATCTCCACGAGTGCGTGGCCCGCGGCGCCTATGTACGCGTGGAAGGTGCTCCTCCGGAACGTGTTCCTGGAGGCGGCCGAGTCGAACAGGAGTTCGTGCGTGGAGGTGGTGCGGGTGATCGTGTCGAGGCCGATGACGCAATCCTCGAAGAGGTTCTCCGAGGCCCCGTCCAGCTTGAGCGAACCCGCGCCCGCCACGTCCATTGTTGCGTGGCCGATGCCCGCGACGTGGCACGCCTTGAAGAAGTTGCGATGAGCCGTTGAAGAAAGCTCCACCGCGTGTGCGGCGGTCGCGTCGTTAACGCCCATGAAGAACAGGAGGTTCTCAAAGATGCAGCCTTGTCCGGTGACCTTGAAGAGGAAGGTCTGGCTGGCCGTACCAGCCGCGAGAAATATCCGGCTTCGCGGCGACCACGGGACGGGAGCGCACGCCCCAACGAGGTGTGCATAGCTCTTCGCCCAAGTGAAGCCGGCGGCCAAACTGATTCCCGAAGTCCCCGCCATGTATACGAGCGTATCGTTGCGCCCGTCCCTGAGAAGGGCATATCCTGCGGCGAGGGTCTTCTTCGCAGAGTCCGGGGCGGAACCGTCGTTGCCATCGTCGCCATTGGTCGGATCGAGCCAGTAAATGTCTCCCACCGGCCCGAGACCATCGAGGGCGAGCTTGAGCTTGTCCCCGATCTGGTAGAACTGCGCCCCAGGGCTCAAATTATTGAGCGACTGGGCCATAACTTTGGTGAGCCTGCTTCCCATGATCCTCTCCTTCGCGCCGTTCTTTGGGCGCTAATTTGATAATGCGTCAGGTTGCGCCTGACATATATTGGTGTAGGAGTGCATGCGCCCTCCTCGCCAGGGAGTTTCTCGCGTTAGTGTAGCGGCCCCTCTTTCCATAATCCCGACTGTAGCCGTTGGTCGAAAGGGAACCACCACCAGTCATGTCCGCCACGTGACCGAGCGCAAGTTCGGCGAGTAGGTACTTCATCGCCTGCGCCGCAGCCGCAGGACACGTAGCCCAGCCCACCTCATAGGTCACGCGTAGATTGCGCTGGCCCTTCCAGAAGATAGGCGTGTATGTCGACTCGTTGAAGTTTGCTTTAGCCTTGAGAATACCCTCATCGGCTATGATTTGCATGGCGTTTGGTGATAAGTAATACAGGTTTGAGTCGACGTTCGTGTACGACAGGCTGATCACCTTGTTGATCGGGCGCCGCCTCAAGGCCAGGATGCTCGATCCGGTGCCGTCGTAATATTCCGTCACCTGTACGGTCCCGTCGAACTTAGTCCGACAGACCCGTTCCAAGTACGGCTTGATCTCATTGTCGCGCTTGTCAGTGATCCATCCGTCAGTCACCGCATCATAATACGTGAACGTCAGAGACTTGGCGCCTGTGGCCGTAGCCGTATCATCAAGCGTGATTTGACCATTGGTGGGGTCGATCGTGTCAACCGTCAATATTTTGGTGTAAGCGGGTATCCCCGTGCCGGAGACGTAAAACCCAGGCTCGAGCTTTGTGGTGTCCATTCCAGTCACCACAGCCGAACCTGTGGCCAGCGTTCCCGTCAGGACTAGGGAGGACTCCACGTCCAACCCGTAGCCCCGCAGAAGCGCGCGCACGTCCGACGGCGAGGGGAACCCGTTCGCTTCCATTTATTCCTTCGGTTCGGTGTGGACCAGCGTATAGCCGCTTTTAAGAAGGTACTCTTTTAGCGCAAGGTCGTCGGTTTCAACTCGCCCGCCCTTCATGGTAACCTTCACAGCCCTGCCGTCCACGGGAATCTCGGCTTCGGCGTCCGGTCCTGAGTCCTCCTGAGCGTCCGGATGGCGAAGCGTCCAGAAAGCCTTTTCCCCAGCCACCTCTTCGGCGGAACGCAAAACTTCTCCCCGTATCGGTTCGGGTTCTGGCGTTTCTACGCGTGGAACTTTATTATTTCCTTTGTCCTTGCGCGGGACTTTGTTATCAGATATTTCAACGGCCTTAACCTCAGAAATTTCTTGAACAAGCCCTTCTCGCGCGAGCGTTTTGCGGAAGTCCATAGCCGAATCGCGGTCCATATCGTCGAAATCGATTTCGACGTATCCGCCTTTCATTACAAACTGCATAGGCTCATTATTGTGGTAAAAAGCCACCGAGCCATCGGCACCGCCTGCGTTTTTAACACGCCATTTTTCCACTTCGACCATCCTCCCCGCAGGTTCCTCCCGCGGTTCTTCGACTTTAGAAGAAAGGGAGGGCTTAACAGCCCTCCCTACTGCTACAGCCACTATGCGACCCTAAGGCCGCGGTTCTGCGCCGAAGTACCTTCGAACGCATCGATTGTGGTTAGATAACTCTTGACCAGGAACGGCAGGTTATCGTCCGTCCGAGCGAGGGGTTCCATCGTAGCCAATCCCTGGAATCGCGAGCCCTCCGTGTTGGTGTACGCCACGCGTCCCATTCCCTGAATCTCGTCCAGGTCCCACAGGAATACGTTCTCCATAGGGATACCGGCCGTCACATACAGCGGAACGTCATTCTGCATAGCAGTAGGAACCGACGCGGTAACGGTCGGCACGATGCCGCCCAAGGCAGCCGCAGCGGCCACGGCAGTGTCATCCATCTCTGTGATCGTAGCGTTAGCCGCGAGAGAGGAGATTCGGACGGACACGACGTTATCTTTGATGGTCCCGTCGCCGTCATACAATACCGCCGGCAGAACGAGGATCAACTTGGTCGCGCCCGTGGACGAGCCGTAATAAACCTTGTAGAGGAATGCGCCCGAGACCGCGGTCCAGGCAAGCTTCATCGTATCGTACGTGCCCACCGCGAGGTTGGCTTCGGCCGATGCATTGCTCTCGCCGTCCCAGGTAACCGCTGACACGCGGAAATAGGCCGTGCCAGTGCCGCCCAACCCAGAGCCAGAACCAGCTCCCGTAACCGTGACCGATCCCATGGTCGTCAGCGGCCGGCAAAGGCGGGACTCTATGATCGGGACGCTGCGGTACGCCTGGAGGCGCCATCCGCCGTTGATCTCAATCGTATCAAGACCTTGGCCGGACTGATTCTGGATCATCCGCACGTTAGTGAGAAGCCGAGAGACCAAGGAAAGCATCTCCGGGCTCATGAGGAAAGCCTTGCGGTGCCTCTGGCCCTGACGCCGGGTGTTGGCGTCGATCATGTCGTCCAAGAACTTGAGATTCGACGGTACCACGCCGCCCTGCACCTGGTTGACGCGATTGGTCGCGACCAAGAAGTCAAGGCCGGGGTACTGCATCGTGTCCGCGCCATCGTTGCCGAACGCGATTAGCGTGTTGATGTCGTAGACGTGCGACAGGAGATGGTTTTCCATCTCTTGGGCGACCACATCGATGTAGTCGCGCGACGCGTCCTGCAGGAAGTTGGTCACCGCGCCCTTGCGGCGAACGACCTTGAGGTTGCGCCCCGTACGGACGTATGTGGACTGGCGAACCGGGGTCACCGCGCCGTCTCCCATCATGCCGCCGGCGGCCGGAAGGGCCGTGACGCGGTTGAACTCGGCGTACTTGCCCGCCACCTTCTTGGGCGTGATCATCGCGATCTCGGGCGCGAGCGCCACGAGGGTGTTGGTGATCAGCCGTTCGAGGATCTGCGGCGTGAGCGGTCCGCCCGAGGCGGTCGCTGCGGTCAGCGCCTTGGTGATCAGGCTTTTAGCGGCCTGAGGGTTCTGGTTATACCTACGGAGTAGGTCCATGGCTCTTCTCCTTTACGCTTCGGGCCAGAATCCGCGCAGAGCGCGGGCGGCCTCGGAAAGGTTCTTGCGGGCGGCGTCCACGGGGGCGACGGGAATGTCTTTCCTGACCCCATTCTGGCCGGCGGCCTCGAACAGGGAGTTGAGAAATTCCTTCATCACCACCGAATTGTCGGTCGACTGCACGGGGACCGACTTCTGAACCTGATGTTCCTCTAGGACGCTCGCGACGCCCATCCCTTCGAGCATATCCTTGATCACCCGGTCCTGCTGGGACAGGCGCTCGGTTACCTGCCCGAGGGTCTTGGTGACGGCGAGCAGGACGAGGTCCCGACTTTCCGCCTTTGCCGGTCTGGCCGATTTGGCGACGGGCATCTTCCGGGACTTGGTTAGCATCCGCATAATCGCCTTGGCGACATCGTCGACGTTCTCCTCGTCCCACTCGGGGATGTCCTCCACACGTTCCTCGGCCGAATCGCTGGCCGTGGACGCGTCGGGGTCGCCCTCGATGATTGCCTTCATGACGCCGTCTTTTTCTTCCTCATCCTCGTCGTGCGGCTCGTTGGGGTTATTCGGAGCCTCCGCCGGCGTAAATTCCGCCTTCATGGCGGCCTCTTTCATAGGCTCCGCCTCGGGGGCGTATTCGGCGCCCTCTTCCGCGAGGAGCTGCTGAAGGAGGCTTTGGATGTTCATGATGGTGGACTTCATCTCGGAAGTTACGGCTTCCTTGGTGACGTCGGGCGGGGTGTTTTTCTGTACGCTAGCCTTCTTGGGCTGCTGCATGATCTGTTCCTCCGGCACGTAGCATTTGGACAAGCTCAGCGAGCTTGTTTTGCTCCGTGGCGAGGCGGACGAGCAGATCCTGCCGTCTGTCGGGCCGTGAAGACTCATAGATTTGAGACGGGCCGCCGTCGGCGGGGACCGCCTCAGACGCAAAGGCGTCTGGATGCTTCGATATCAATTCTATCATAACATCCGCGTATTCGTCAAATATTCCGCGCAATCGATCCCTTTTATCGGGTTCGCCCGAAACCATGACGGCGGAGATTTCCCGGTCGACCGCGTCTTGAACCTGGCAATAGGCATCGTAAAAGTCCCCCTCGAGGTCTTTTTCTCCGAGGAGGGTTCTCCGAACTTCTTGCGGAGTCGGGATGCCTAGCGCTTTCATGACCGCATGGGCCACGGATGTCCTATAGGCCGGTTTCTTGACGAGAACCGTCCCGGAAAGCTCTACGTCGGCCATCTGCCTTCGGCCCGACGCGTCCATGCTGACGACTTTGCCTTCCGGTATCTCGCCTTCGATCGAGAAACCGTACTTCTCGGGAGTTCCGTAGGGGGCGATCCCGTTTACCTGCCGCCAGACCTTGTCGACGGCCTCCATGGTATTCGAACCGAACCCGTCGTCCTCATCGTAGAGCCTATACCCGGTAACCCAGTCCCCCTCGGGGGTGACCTGCGAATCGACCAGTATTCCGATGTCATCGACGAAATTCACGTCGTGCTTCCCGGCGTAGAGTTTGACGTTTCCGGACTGCGCCTGCTTGTGGAAGCTTTTAACGCACTCCTCGGTCATCCGTTCCCCGTGGCCATCCACCTGAGTTCCCGAGGAGACGCCGTAGAGGTATCGGCGCCTTTTCCCGCCCTCGTCCTTCTCCACCGCGAAAGGCGACTTGCCATCCGCGGGCGCAAAGTCAAACCTTATCTTGCTGTTCATGTTCCCCTCCCAGTTCACGATGTACATATTTGTCACAGGACGACGGCTCGGCCGTCTTCATCAAGTTCAGCGCGCAGGTCATATATCTGTTAACTCGCCAGGCGCAGTCCTGGCAGACGGGCTTTCCGTCATTTCTCGCGAAATACGTCATAACGTGCTCGTCCAACCTCTTCTGATAAGCCTTTGAAAAGTCGGAAGCATATTGAACTAGAGGATCGATCATCCTTCGATAACCTTCCAATCCTCGGCCAGGATGTCTGTCTGGCTGGCCAGCCACGGGCACTTGGCGCCCGGATAAATTGGATGGTCCGGAGAATACTCGATATAAAGATAAGGCAAGGTCATTTTGCTGTGCTCGTCGGGACGTTGCATCTTGACGACCATGCCCTTTCCGTTCCATCCCCTGCGCTGGATCGCGGCTCCAACCTTCGCGCACAAGAGTGCCTCCGAAAAGTCAACTAAAGGTTCCATCACTTCCTCCTTAGGTCCTTAACCCGCATCGTGTAGTCCGCCTCGCAATGACAGCTCGCGACCTCTTCGATGGGGGCCTGCGGATCATGCGGATGGCGAAGTTCGACGAATTTCCCCGTTTTTCTCCACCTCGAGCGCCCGGCGCCAGGGCCGGACTTTACCGTCCCGATCCTTTCGTAGGTCGGGACCCGGAAGTACCCGTCAAGCGGGACGGACTTCCCGTTGAGCGCATGGTGCCCAGGCCGAGGGTCTTTGGATAGCTCGGGGTGATGGACCCAAGTCTTCATCACCTCGAAGCCCTCCCGGTTCTGCTCGGCGAGGCGGGCAACGTATCCGTGTTTAATCTCGTTCACGGAAGCCCGTATTTCAGTGTCGGCTATCGTTCGGCAGTTCGGCGGTATGCCTATAGAAGGATCGCGCTTGGCGTAAGAGGCGAATACGGCCCGGACTTTGTCTTCGAACTGCCGGGAAAGCTCCGGGTTCATCCGGCCCCGTTTTTCCCCTCGGGCGCCCTGCATAAGAGGTTTACCCTCCGCCATCCAATCCAGAACCGCCGTCCTAAGTTCTCGGGTCAGAGAAGATCGCAACCTGTCCGAAAGGAGCTTTCCGCGGTCGGCGGCCTTTCTGATATGCACGGATCTGGCCGGGAGAACTTCCGAAAGATCGGGCACGCGCAGTTTCGTCCCGGTTCTCCGTTCGGCCAAGCGGGCTTGCTTATCGAGCTTTGCCTTCTGAACTTCGCCGATTCGATTCGACACCTGCTGAGATTGCGCGGCGATCACCTCCGTCATAAGCGATCGGTACGCGCCGCCAGTCCAACCATACCGCTGCATCAAGCGGTCGAGATGTACCTTAGCCATGATCGGACTCCTTGTAGCCGGGGAACTCCCGGTCCAATTCGTCGTATATGCTTTCCTCGTTTGACGGTTCGTACCCGCCAATTCCGTTCGGAATCTTAAAGACCTCAGTCCCATTGGTCTTGTAAAAATGGACAAACGGAGTTGTTGGAGATACGACGGCAAAAAATGCCACGTCCGGACTAAAAGATATGCCTGACGAATTCCTATTTTCGTTCATCGGTTTCCCATTCAACAGCCTTTTTAACCACCGCAAGATGGCTAAGAATATATGTTTGCTCATGCGCCCACCATTGTTTCTGGAGCCTGGCTAGGTTCATAATAAAAAGGGGCGAAAACATTCATGGAGGGTTCGGGCTCCTCGAATTGGTATCCTTCGAACAATTCCAAGGCTCGCTTCCGGATTGCCCATTCCCTGTTGATCGCAGCCAGTTCATGGACCAGCGCCGTTCTTATCTGGGCTAGCAAGACGCCTATCAGATCTTCTTGGGGCCGCTTGATGATCCGGGTTTCGGCCGCTTCCACCTCGTCCGACTTCTCCTTGCACGCTCTAAGCTTGGCGTCTTTTTCGGATTCCCACCCGGCCCGAGCGCTTTTGATCCAATCCCGCACGTTTACCTTTCGCTCTATCAAGCACGACGAGCAAGCCGCCGCAAACAATTCCCGAGCGGCGGATTCGAGGTCGTCCGGCATGGAGTCGTCCCCCGTAGCATCGTATCGAGCACGGCGCTCGGGGTCGGACAGTACTTCATAAGCGACGGAAAGCCGCGCCATGCTCGCTCCGTCTCCGCCCGCATCGGGATGCCGTTCTTTAGCTTGATCGCGATACGCCCTTTTGATCTCCTCCGGGGTAGCGCCACGCGGCACGCCGAGCTCCGCGTAAAGGTCCGATTTCATGCCTACCTCATCCCCTGTTGAGATCGAAAATCTTATCTATCGGCGGCGGGTCCTTTCTGGTGTATCTGGGATTTTGCTTGACCCACCGTACGCCGAGATTAAACCACGCTCTTATCCGCGCCAAGATCGAAAAATGCCGCCTCTTGTACGTCTTGTAAGCGCTCCTCATTTCGTTCCCTCCAATTCCGCGGCTTCCCGCTCGAGGCTCATGGCGTGCCGCATCCAGATGTCCATCATCCCGTCTTGAGTTATCGCGGCGGCGGCCCGGCACCTGCGGGCCTTGTTCTTCAGCCAATCGGCCTTCTTTCGGGCCATGTCTTCGAAGAACACGTCGAGAAGCCTGGATATTCCCTTCATGATCCGCCTCTTACGGCCACCGCGAAGGGTTCGTCCAAGGGCTTCACCTTGCACTTGCCCCAATGGACGGGGTCCATCCCGAAAATGTTTCTTACGCTCTCCATGGCTTCCTCTTGTGAAGAGGCTATAGCCACGGCCAATCCCGACGAGTAATCCGAGGCGAAGTCATCCCACACATAGAGCTTTACGGCGCCCTCCTCACGAAGTGGCATAGCTTCTCAGGCTTGCCCTCCGCGCGCATGATGGCGAGCCAGTCCTTCATCGGCATGAAAACGTCGTTGCCCTTCTGGCTGGCGTAGCCCGTCTTGTAGTCGCCCCACGGGTCGTCAATGATGAAGCCGTTGATCAGGGGATCGTCCACGTCTACATAGTCCACCCCGACCACGGCGACCACGTGGCCGGAGGTCTTCGGGAACGATCCCGATTGGACGCACGTCCCGCCGTCGATCAGGTGGTTGAGAATCTCTGCGGCCACGGCGTCAGTCTTGAACTGGACTGCGCGCGCGTCCACCCACAGGTTCGCGCCGAGCGCCAGGACGGCGTGCCATTGGTTCGGCGGGAACTGCCCGGATGGGTCTAGCCTCTTCCACAGCGCGGCGCACTCGGCGTTGCAGCGGATGAACGTCAGGAGCGCGTCCTCCCATTGCTCGTCGCCGAACGGCCCGGGAAGCTTCCAGCCCGCGGCGCACAGCGCATCCACCATGGCGGTGACGTTGCAGGCAGCCCAAGGGGTAATCTTGTTGTTCCTCTGGCTGAAGTACGGCGACTTGAGCGAGTTGTTTATGATCACGGCTCCTCCCTTTTGTTGGGGTTAATGGAAGCGGCGGGAGTCGAACCCGCGTATTACTGACGTCCTCTTCACGGGCATAACCAGCTTGTACTTCGCCGTAGTTGCCCGCCTCCCTCGTTGCCAGCGCGCCACCCGTTTCGCTACGCTCCCATGTTGCCCGAGCGTCGGTCGGACTCGCCCCAACGATGAGGCCGAGTTTACGGCCTTCTGTGCGCGGGCACCGTGAAGGCCCTTCCTAAAGGCTATGGCCGTGGGGGTCTTCCGGATCTTGATCATACTGACGCCCTTATCGCCATCTTCCGGCGAGCTGCCACTTTCCTCTCAGCTGTGAAATTGCACGGCGGAATGTGCGGCAACGTCAACGTACGGAGCAAAAGCCCGAGGCAAAGCGGATAGCTGAGTCGGGTAATCCTGTTGATACGGCGCTCTTTTGACTTCATACGAGATTTGACGCTGCCAATTCGGATCTTGGTCATGGCCTGCACCTTTCCAAAAGCTCAATCAGGGGCATCGCGCATTCCTCGCAGAGCGTGACATCCTTGCTTTCCAGCTCCTGCGTCATGTCCTCGTCCGGCCCCATGGCGCCAGCCAGCACCGCGCTGCCTCCGAGCATCATGGTGAGTCCCATCTGCCGCTGCAGCGCGTCGATCTTCAGGCCGTGGTGCTTGATGCTCGCCGTCCAGAACATCGGCAATCCGGTGTGGCCTATTTTCCTTTTGCAGCACGAACATTCAGCGTGCTTGCGGAGTTCACTTTCCCTCATGGCTTACCTCCACGAGGCGAATGGGCCATTCGATGCCAAAGTCCTTGTCCTTCCCATGAACCTCTACCCCATTAGCATAAACCGCGATAATTTCGCCCAAAGAAGGGTCGATTTCAGAAGGACAAGCCACATCGACCGTCCTACCGAACCACCCGGCCGCCACAACGGGGTCGCTCGTCTCGGTGACGGGCCCCCCGGCCACGATCGCGGCGCGGAGGTCGTTCGCCTGCCTGAACCGTAGCTTGGCGCCAGCGGCGGACAGGCCGTCGGGAAGCACCTGGCTAAATAGCCACGTGGCCGCGCGATCGGAGGCGACGTGAAGGGTGTCCCCCACGATTCCATCCAAGGCTTTTATAATCTTTTCTAATGTCAATCCGTCCGTCAGTTGCCCCCGCGCGCCGCAGGCCGGGCACTGGTCGCCGCGGACTACGTACTCCGCGGCGAAAGTCGAAGCGCAAGCCTGGCAGCACATCATCCTTCAACCTCCGGAACCCCGTCAGTCCCCACGCCTATCCTCCAGGCGGCATCGGCCCAGGCGTCCTCTTCCTCGTCGTACGAATCGCTTAGGATGAGGCCGGGGGCGACTATCAGCAGGCTTTGGCCGTCCTCCGTGTCCACGCAGACCGTGGCTCCCGGATATTTTGCCAGCACGCGCTCTTTTTCCAGCGGCGTCTTTAGCGCCCGCGCCGGCTTCCTGGTGGTGTAGCATTCGCCGGTAAGCCCCGCCTTCCCTTCCTCGTAGCCGTCGCACGGCGAATCGCAGTTCGGGCAGTTCTTCGGCACGGCGTAGGCCGGCACGCAATCGGACCAGTCGCAACCGCATAGAAAGACGTCTCCGAGCGAGCAACCGAAGCAACCTTTGTCATTCGTCAGTCCGTCGTAGCCGTGCTCCTCGAGCCATCCCTTGATGATTGACCGCGCATCCAGCTTAGACCCCTTTCCTTCCTTCGCTTCCATCCCTTCCTCCTTTTTTTAAGACTCCGGAAACTCTGTTTGATCGCCCATAGCCATCGCCCGCGCCCTTCTCACCCGTTCCCATAGCCATTCCCCGAAGGCCGCCATGCGCTTGTCGGGTTCCTGGCTATCGTAGTATGCGGGGTCCGTCGCGCGGTAGTCGGCCAAGCAGCGCTCCAACCAAGGGTTGAATTCTGGCACCTTGTAGCGGACGTCTAGGCACCGCCATGCGGCATAGGCCGGCGATTCCTTCCCGATCGTCCAAGCCTCGCGAAGCGTGGGGCCGATGTCGCTCAAGGGTTTAGACTCGTAAATCTTGTACTTCTTCGACCAGACGTACCATAGCCGGTCGCTTTCCAGGATGCAGCGGCCCCAGTCCACCTTAACGATTAGCCATTTGTACCTGTACCCTCCTTCATCCCCCTCCAGATCATCCTTGGCCTGCTTGTAAGCTTCTTCGCTTAGAATCACGCATCTGACGGCGGCAGGCTGATCTTGGTAAGGCTTTAGGCCCTGGTTAATTATCGCCCTACAGATGCGCTCCATGAGCTTTTCGCCCGTTTCCTGAATTTGCATGCCCACACGGTTCTCAATGCCCATCGTTAGCCCCCAGTCTTGGCTCGCAAGACGCGTCCAGCCCGAGGCGGGCCTTGAACGCCGAGTCGCTTTCGTCGGTGAGGAAGCTTTCCACCTCGAGCATAGCGACGCTCAGGTCGTACTCGCGCAAGGCCTTCTGGTACTCTTCCTCGCGGCCGGCCTCTCCGAGCTCGTGCCAAGACTCGACCAGCGCCCTCTTGTAGGGGGTCATCGTCTGGCAATCCCGATAGAGCGAATCTAAAGTCAGGTATCGCGTAGGTTCGATCACCTTCTACCTCTTGGCATTGACCGCCGGATTATGCCGTACAAGTTTTGATCGTGACGGCGCTTCATCTCCCGCTTCTTGCGCAACCGATTGCACGCGGCACGCTTCTGCCTTCGGCGCATCAATTTGTCGGGTGCGTCCAGCTTAGCGTCCATCGTTGACCCCCAACGGCTTGGGCTGCGGGAGGCTTGTCCAGCAGTCGAACTCCCACTCCGAATCCTTGAGCGGGTGGGGCAGCAGTCCCCCATCCTTGGGCGGCGGCCATAGGTACCATTCGCCGGCCTTGCGGAAGACGTCGAGGTGAACGTACTTGCCCCTTCCCCCGCCCCACCCCAAGTGAATGAACCATGCCGAGAGCTGCTCGTCCTCCGGAGCCTCGCTCACGAGGTGCGAGTATTGCGGCGCGGGCTTAGGGTTCGCTGCCATCCCGACGGCCTTGCCGACCGAGTACCCGCAGATCGAGATCACCAATAAGACCCCGACCAGAAGCATGAGCTTCATTTCGTTCCTGGTCATGCGGATCTCGCGCAGCGCGGCAAGAAGCAGTTCTGAAGCTTCCCCGTGTCCCGGTTGACGTGACGCGCAATGCCACAAACGTCATGAGTGAAATCGAAGTCCGGGAAGGCGAGTAGCCTTTGAAAGTCAAGGGAGCAACCCTGGTTGTTGACGGCAAGCAAGTCCATTGCCGTGCTTATGCGGTCCTTGGTGATTCCCATCTTCTCCGCCCGGATGACAATGCTTCGAACGACCTCGTGAACATCGTCCGTGGCGCTAAAGTTGATATTCTTCATGATTTCCTCCACCATGGAAGTGTCCTCAAGGGACGTCGCCGTTTACCCTCGGAATGCACATTTTGGCGTTTGGAACCAATTCCTCCCTGTACTCCGCCAAAGCCATAACGATTACTTGGGAGAGAAGCATACCCAAATACGACCACTTCAAGGCTCATTTGCGCCCTAGCTCCTTTTCCCTATCGTTCGGAAGTTCTTCCGCCATAGCTGTCGGCCCTTAAAGCCCCGCCGCGCGGAGCTTCGTATAGTACTGCGGATTCTCTTTTAGGTGGTCGAGCGCGATCTTCATGGCCCCGCGCCAGTCGTCCGTGTGTTCGAATTCGTGGAGCGTCCCGTCGTAAAGCTCCTCCGAATCCACCTGTAGGCCCTTGCGGATCTCGGCGGCGCACGCCAGCGCGCACCTGACTTTGTCCTGCGCGCTCATGGACTTCTTGCCGCTCCTGTAGTTGTTGACGGCGCCCCAGGCAATCTTCGCCGCTCGCTCCTCGCTGTAGCCACGCTTCCTGGCTTCCGCATACGTCGCGGCTAGGATGGCTTTCTCTTTATCGGATATGTCGCCGGGCTCGGGGCTTTCGTATCCTTCTACGGTTCGCGCTTCGGCTACCCCTTCGCCGGTTTGCCCGGAGGTTAGACCTTTCTTGGCGCTTCGATACATGCCGTAGCATTTGCCGGCGGCCTGCTCCTGCGTCGCGCCCTCAGCGAGGACGATCGGGATGCACCTCGATACGAAATCCTGCTCGGATTCACCTTTCTTTGGATTCGGCATGATCATCCTCTTTCTTGCCCTTCTTCTTCTTGGCCTCGGCTATCTCAGCGCGGGCGAATGCTCCGGCGACCCCAGCTACGATCGCCTCTTTCCGGCCTTCCCGCTTCCTGCATTCCCAACAGGAAGTCTCGGAAGACCGCGGCATCATCCGGCCGCACTTGCACCTGATCTGGTCGTTCAAAACGTCACCTCGTAGCGGGCGTATATTTTGGTAAAACCGCCGCCGGCGTCGGATTCCATCAGCGACCAACCGTCGGAAAGGACCGGGTGAGCGCATTCGTGCTTGACGCCTATGATCAATCCGCCGACCTGAACCCCGGCGCCTACGGTATACGTGTCGCAGAACGGAGTACCCTTAACGGGCATATAGCTCTCGCTGAAGCGCAACATCATAAAGGTTTCGACCACGCCTTCGACGAAAAAGTACGTGAAAACTGGTACCTTGACGCCCAATTGGGCATAAAAAGTCTTATCATAGTCTCCCATCAGCGTCGTGCGGGCGTCGGGGGCGTAACCCACCTCAACGAAGGATTCGGAAACGGCCTGCCCGAACGCTACCGCGCCGGCAAGCAAAAGAACCAGGATAATTGTGGAATTCTTCATGATCATCCTCCATATACGGCCATCGACCGTATGCTTATTATATTAGCACATTTTTTGCCGCTTTGCAAGTCTTTTTTACTCATTTTTCCCCTCAAAAAGGGCGTCTATCCGGGCTATCACGTCTTCCGGGAAGGCGCCCGCCTGGGCCGCTTCCGTCGTCTCGCGAAGGACCTGGTCAAGCATAACCTTGAAGGCCGCCTCGAGATCGAGCTCGAATGGCCGGCGCATTTCTTCGAATTCCTTCCCGTCTACAAGCCCATTCCGGAGGGTGACGTTCGGCATCATTGGCCTCCCCGGATCATCCGACGCTCCTCATGCTGAGCGGATTTAGCGCCGATCCGTCGGCCGCGGACGGCGATTTTGGCCTATCGTATTCGGGCTCGGGATAAGGCTCCTCCCCGGCGCCCGTCCGTACCTCATTTACCGAATACGCGCCCGTCTCCAGCCTGGCGCGCAGGAGATCCACCTTCTGCTTGTCGTTCAGTCCCTTTTCGGATTCCAGGGCGTACCCGTGCCCGAACTTCTGCGGCAGGATATCGGTATTGATGGCGTCCTCGAATTGCATGGCTATCGGCGCCCAGCCCTTCTGCTGGTCGGAATCCTGCTGCGATTCGGACGTCGCGCGCCCGGAGGTGTCCTCCGACCCCGTAAGATTGATCTCCACGTTCGATACGTTGTAGACAATGGCTACCGCGCGGAGAATCTTGTCCTGGCGCTCGCTCTGGCTTTGGAACGTGGATTCTCGCGAAAGGTCCACCACCGTCGGTTGGCCCTGCCCGCCGTAGCCAGTAAGCACGCGGATGGCGTTCCGCCTCGGCTCGTTCATAAGCGTCTCGATCTTAGATTGTTCCTCCCTGGTGAGCGGAACCGGAAGGTCTTTCCCGAGATCCTCATCGCCGAAGGGGAACTGGTCGTTCATGACGATAAGCTTCTCCGGGGCGCTCGTCCCGTCCGCCTTCTGCGCGGCCTGCTCGTCGAACATGAGGTACTCGGCCACTTTGTTCACGAGGGCCTCAAGGGGAACGGCACCGTAGGAAAGCATCGAGTTTGGGGCGTACGCTATGTAGGTGATTTCGTCGGGAAAGTAAACCTTCGGCGGGATACCGTTAAGTATCTGCACGTACGCCGAGCCGCCTCCGACAAACGTGGATCGGAACGGAAGAACAGTACCGCCCGGAAGAACATAGACGTTTTCGATCAGCCTGTTCATCCGTTCTTTGTACCAACCGACGCCACCGTGCACCATGAGATCGATGACTGTTTTTTGAACAAATTGGTTAAAATTGTCCTCAGCGTTGGGCTCATGTAGCCAATCCATGATCTCCTGCGACCTGTCGTCGTAAGCCATCTTGTTGCGGCGCTTCCAGCGCGCGAGGGCCGATCCGATGTTTGAAAAGTCTGGTCTGGCGTCTGGAAGTATTCCAAGCACGTATTTTAAGCATCGGGCTCTGATCACCTGGCCTTTGATCGTCGGCTCGGACCATTCCCGAAACAGTTCCGTCGCCATCTTAACGTGCGCTTCGATTCGATCGTCATCTTTGGTGACCTTTTTCACCGCCCATTTTAGGCCGGCTATCCGCTTCGCCCGGCCCGTCACTAGCCCAAATACGGGATCGCATTTTCGGTATACCTGGACACGTTCGTCCAAGGATAGGGTGAACAGGTTCTGTTGGATGGTCCCGGAAATTATCTCCCCGCCTCGAGCCTCACCCGATACGCTCAACAAGTCGGAAAGCGTGTATATGTTTACTCCGCGTCGCCCCTTCTGGTGAGCCGATCGCCATGGCTGCGCGACGGATTCCGCGGTGACGTATACCGTCCCCCTGCTTATGTCTGACATGCCGACTCCTTCGCGCGCTCCGCGTCCCGATCAACTTCTCGCACGCGCCGTTCGAATCTGGCCCGGGTAAACGGACCCATTGACTCCATGGCTACCGCAAGCAGAACAGCATTTTCAACCACCTGAACGGTAGCCGCCTCAAGGTAGCGCTTATAATCTCCGCGTATTTTGAGCTCTCGCTTTTTGGCTCCGTTCCCCGCGGCTTTAAGTATCTCTACATTGGTATTGGCTGAATCAACGATTCTTGCCACGTCATTTACGGTAAGCCTTTTAGCCACGACTACCTCCCTAGAATCTGCGATAGCAAGAATCTGACCGCGATGATGAGCAACCCGCCCAAGGCGCATATTCCAGCCGTCATCAACGTCATAATTATAACACCAGAAAGAACGTCTGACGACGTCTTTATCCAGTTTTTTTCCATCTTATCTCCTCATCGTGGCGAGCCTTTTAGCCACAAGCATATAGCCCAATGCGTGGAAATAATGATCTGCCCTCGTCCCTGCCCATCCATACGCGCCTTCACCGCCATTCGCGTCCGGATCGTAAACTCGGGTAAGGGCAGTCATGTGATCTACAAAATCCGGTATCGATAGGGCGTCGGCCGGAAGTATTATCGATTTTAGATTAACAGCTTCCTTGACCGCATCCAGCGCCGACGTTCGATCTACCGATACCACCTTTGCTTTCAGATCGATTGCGTCGCGCTTGCCTGCCGCATAACGGCACATAAACCAGCGCCGATACCTATACGCGAGCTTGCGGGCGAACCGTACCTCCGGCCTTTCATCTATTACGCCCGTTCTAACATCGTACCGAGATATTTCCATTCCAAGATCGGAAAGGTCTTCTATCCCTTGAATCGTTTTAATAAGAACTAGCCGGACTTTACCATCGCTGCAAAGATTTCCGACTATTACGTGCAGAACGGTTCCGACGTCCACTCCGACAAAGCATGGGCCAGAAGCCTGTCCTTGCGGATAATTTTCGACCAAATCATCAAGATCAGTTCTTGCTATGCGGACTCCCGGAGCATCGTACGCTTCGCCGAGATCGCCATTATAAAAGCGCACCATAGATTCGGGATTATTTTCTCCGGCTTCGTATCTCCTAACCAAGTCGCGAAGTTTAACGTTCGCGGAAAATAATTTCGTTATGTGGTAGCCTCTAATCGCTGCATTCGGATTTTCTGGAATCCATTCGCCTGCCCCGCGCCTATCGATAGGTCTTCCGCATTTATCGCAGATCATTCGGCAGTCGCGCCCGCTTGCCGGATCGTATTCGTCATCGGCATAAACCATCTGCCCATCTACATCTTTTATAACGTGCCGAAAGAAATTCGGACGCACGTAATTTCCGCAATCATGTTTGATGTGCCACTGGCACTTATCCGATTCGGAAAACGCGGCATCTATGCCAAATCCGGTTATAGTTGGGTTTGAGACCTTTATTTCTCTTCTGTTCTCGGGTAGCGATGCGGACAATCGTTCCCATCCCATTTCAAGATTGGCTTGATTGCATCTATCCAATTCGTCAACGACGAACCAATCAGCGGCGAATTCAGTGAACGCATTCGGAACCATTGATCCCGCAAAGCTTATCGTACCAAGACCTATCTGTTTTAATGTGACCGAATAAGCTGCTTGAGCTTCTTGTCCTTGCAGATAAGCGGAATAAGCTGGTGTCATTCTCATTGTCTTATCGAATCTTTCCATAACGAATCTTCGTACTAATTGATAATTTGGCATCACGTAGAATATACCACGACCCAATATTGCCGCCGCTAAAACTAAAACCAAAAGCCACTCGGATATTCCACACTGTGTAGATTTTTTTACAACTATGTTTTTGTGCAAATCTTTATAAATACGGATTAAATAAGGATTATTCTTAAAATCAAGACGTTTCCCTTTATGCGTGACGTGATAGGTCATCGCATTAACCATGGCTAGATTTTCAGCGGCGAGTATATTTCGACTCGACGAATATTTCATTCCCCCTCCATCTTGTTCGAAAGATCGGGGAAGAATAATGCGAAGTTTTCGCGATAAGCGGCTTCATCTTCTGGAGTCATTTTTAATATTCCTACAGCTCCTCCATGAATCATTCGATCGCGGCGGCCATATTCGTCGGGATAACGTCGCTCAAGATACGTCATCGCGGCTTGCCAGTTTGTAGGCATGGCGGCCCGTACATAACCGACAGCCGTTACCTTTGCTTTTATCAAAGCTTGTTTGACGGTATTGTACAGATCAACGCAGGTTTTCTCTTTTGTGCTTATTTCCTCTCCGGCTTCTATTTTTTTTTGAGCCAGAGCACCGATTTTTTTATATTCGAAATATGTTGATTCGCTTATTCCGGCAGCAGCTATTGAATCTTTTTCCGTATTTCCTGCCGATATCCACGTCATCAATTCTTTTATCTGTTCCGGAGTTATTGCTAAAGGTCTAGGCATTCTTTTCCTCCACATTATATTTAACGCCGTTCTTTTTTATTTTACATTTTTTATTATTTTCTTTAGCCCATTTAACAAATCTATAAACTATTACATCGCAATATTTTGGATCTATTTCCATGCCTCGCGAGTTTCGATTTAATTTTTCACAAGCGATTATTGTCGTACCTGATCCCATAAAGGGATCGTATATTATATCTTCTTCCTTGCTTGAATTAGAAATTAAGTAAGCCATTAAATCAACCGGTTTCATCGTAGGATGTTCCGCATTACGCGACGGGCGAGAATAATCTAGTATCGTCGTTTGCTTCCGATCCGCATACCACAGGTGAGCCGCGCCTTCTTTCCATCCGTATAAACAAGGTTCGTGCTGCCATTGATAATCCTGGCGCCCCATTACCATAGTCTGCTTTTTCCATATCAGACATTGGCGCACGTACAATCCGGATTCTTGACAAGCATTTCTAACATTAAAGCCTTCGGAATCTGCATGCCATATATAAAAGGCCGCTCCGGCTTTTATTATTTCTTTAGTAAGCTTAAATATATTTTCCAGGAATGTTTTATAATTTTCTTTTGTTTGTTTGTCTCCTTTTATTTTTAAAGCGGCTTTCGTTTTCCCGCTATAATTCACGTTATAAGGAGGATCAGTTATTAGCAGATCCGCCTTTTCCGTTTTCATTATTTTCGTTATTGCATTTTGATCTCCGGCATCCCCACATATTATTTTATGCGTCACCTTGCCTGTTGTTAATTCGTATATATCGCCTATTTGAGTTATGCAAGGAACATCTTCGATTATATCATCATCGCCAATAGTATCTTTTATTGCATTTGCATTTCTTAAAATCCGTATTAGTTCATTATCCGACCAGGGTAATCCTTCCCCGAAATATTCATCATTCATCTGCAATTCGGCCAGCAATTTTGCTAAATCTATTTCATCAGATTTTCCTCTTGTTTCATTCATAATTATAGTTAATGTTTTTGCTTCTTCATCGGTTAAATCCAGGACGTTTATTGAAACCTCTTTGAACCCTTCTTCTATAGCCGCCTTCCATCTATGTTCGCCATCTATTATTTCATAACGATCTCCGTGTATTCTTGTCGTCACGGGATCTACAAAGCCGAAACGTTTAATACTTTTTCGTTCAGCTTCAAATACCTTTTTTGTCATTTTGTTAGGATTCCAAGGATTGGGGTCTAAAAGATTTATAGGCACTTTTTTAACGTTCAGCTTCACCATTCCCTGGCTCCTAACTTGAGGGGGCTAATGCCCCCTCAGAATGATTTATGCGATCACTACAAAATCCGGTAGATATTCCTGGAGGTACTTTTTTATCCGATCTATGGCTTCGTACTTCCAACGCCCGCCGTCTGCCTCGAAAAGCGCGCAGGCAATCTCCTGGCCTTGTTCCTTCATGCGGAACAGCATCTCCGATTCCGGTTGTTCGATTTCCAGGAAGGTCCTGAATGGCCGAAGTTTCACCGATTTCGGAGCGGACTTGATCTCCGTTATGGCGCCGGAAACGCTCTTCTTAACCGTCGCTACCTGCGTTATGCCATCGTCTTCCTTGGTGATTCCGTTTTCTATCGTCACCTTGGAGACGAATTTGCATAGCCGCTCGTTGTCGTCCGAACCTGCGAATTGGGAATTCAGACGGATAATGAATTCCTCCACCGGCATGAATTTCCCGAATGGATATTCGGCTGTTTCGTCTAGCCCGGTAGCGATGTATGTATCGCGCCGGCGAAGCTCCGGGGAAAGCTCGGATAGGACGCTTACGGTTTTGTAATCTACGACATGGATGATCACCCCCGTTGCCGTAATTGCGTCTTGGTTCTTCGTGAGAAAATCCACGATTGCCGTTAGGCTATGCGTCTCGAGCGCTTCGGCCCTTGGCTCGAAGATCACCGGCTCGAGGTTTTTGGCCGAATATTGACGTCCCTCGATTTCGACGATGAACGAATCCCTAACCAGGGATTCGATTTTCTCGATTGCGTCCTTATCCATTATTCTCCCCCTGCCGTTTTCTTAAACGGCGTGACGTTGTCGGGCTCTATAAGCTCCGGCTGCTTGACGTCGGCCGTATACGCGGTGATCTTGGCGCCATCGTTTCCGAACAGGACGAATCCTTCATGCGGCTTGATCGGCGCGTATTTCCCGGTAACGGCGATTTGTGTGATTGCGCTTTCTCGCGTCTCGTTGGGCCGCACCTTGATCTTGATGGTGATCTCGCGTACTAGTTCCGCCTTGGTGTTTGGGTCGGCTATGTTCGCGAGCAACTTCTTGAGCTCGGCGTCGAATAGTTCTTCGACGGCTCCCGAGTTCAGATTGGCCAGACTGGCCTCTTGATAAGACCCCTGCATTCCTTCCTCCTCTAAAACGGTATGTCGTCGGTGAATGCTTCACCGCGATTCCCTTCATTCTGTTCGGCGCCCTTCGGGGTTTCGGCGCCTTTAGGAGCCAATGACAGATCGATCAGATTTATCACCATCTTCCGTTTAGTCTCCCCGTCTTTCTCCCAGGTTTCCTCTTCCAAAGTTCCCGCCACGACAACGCGTTTGCCTTTCAGCAAATATTGCGCTACGGCAGCGTATCGCTTTCCCCATCCCTTGCATTCGATAAACAGGGTCCGTTCTTTGCCTTGTGAAACATAACGGGAATTCGCTATTTTGAATTGCGTGACCTTATACTCTCCGACGGTTTTAAGTTCGGCATCGGCCACAACATTCCCTTCGAGTAAAATGGAATTGATCACTTTCCATCCCTTTCGTACATCGCTTGCCTTAGGTACATGCACAAATCCACGGCCTCTTGGTAAGCGTCCATCAATGCATCGCGGCCATTATGAGCGCGAAGTTCGATTCCGTATTTCAACTTTCCAGCATTTGCTCGAGCCTCGAAATCTTCTCGAACCAACTCTAAAATTATTTTTCCGTCACCCTTTGGCGATGGCTGTGGAATTGCAGATTTAAGCATTCCCTTTCCCCGCATATCGTCGCCGTAAGATTCGATAATCATCATCTTTCGTCCCGCCGAAGGCAACGAAATCGCATTTACCAGCGAGCCGGCTTACGACCGAATAATCGAACTTAGCCGAAAGTTCGGCCATTCCCGTGAGGTTCGTCGTTCCCACCAGGGCGATGCCTTCGCGGACGCAGGCATCGTAAAAGGCGAATACTTGGCTGCGCGCCCACTCCTTGTCGGTCTGCACTTTATCGAGATCGTCTATAACGACAAGATTGCACGAAAGAAGCGCTTCTATAAATCCGCGATCTCCGCTAGCCCGGATTATTTCGCCAAGCATGTCGGCCATAGCGACGAACCGCGCCTTGGCGCCCTTCTCGACCGCGTCGCGCATCACGGAAACAGCACACCGCGTCTTCCCGGTCCCAACGCCGCCGCACAGCACTATCCCGCGGCCATCGCGCCAGGCCTCCGATTTCGACCATTCGCAGGCGCGCTTCATCGCGTCGTTTATGGGCCCTCTAACCGAGTAGTCCCAATTTTTCCACGTTGAATCGCTTTCTACGCCCGGGACTCCCGCCGCCACAAGCGCCGCGCGGATGCCGCCGTCGCCAGCCACCTTTGCGCGTTCGACCTTGGAATCGGCCAAGCATCCGCAATCGGGGGCGTAGTAAAAGAATTCCCCAAGCAGGCCAACAATCACGTTCCCATTCTCGTCCTTAACATCCCCCGATACGTGCCTTTTAACCCATTCCCTGCCGCATTTGGGGCAGGGACCGCCCTTCTCTTCCATTTCGACGGCTAGAATATCTTCTTCCGGCGCCCCGGATCTGCGAAGGGCTAGCGCAAGACGGCGTCCGGTTTCGACGGCATATTCCTGCGTGATCGGCGCGGGGAACATCTTCACCACCTCAGATTGTTTCACGTGAAACATGCCTGGTCCATTCTGGCGAAGAATTCGCGGTCCTCTGGATTTACTTTGGGCGAAGCCTTTGAACTCACTATTTCGTCGTAATGTAGTACGAAGGCGGAAAATGAGCGTTCGCCGTTCTTGGCAAACCACCACGAATCGATCGAAAAGAACTTCCGAACCGCTGCAACCACCTCCTCCGCGGGGTGGCTACTAAGCAACTGCTTGATGTCTTTGAAGTCGCGCCCTCTCCAGGTCGGCTTCTTGCCGGTTGCCCGGCCGTATTCCTCCTGGAATGCGTCGGATACGGTTTGCTGGCTTCTGGCGACTTGGGAAATTGGCTCCTCGGGGATATTAAGACTTGTAGTATTAAGCTCTCTTGTAGTATTAGCTCCAAGTTTTCTTGGAGTGGGTGGTCCCGGTTTTTTTGGAGTGGCCACTCTAAGTTTTTTTGGAGTGGGTATCTCCGAACTCGGCGCGAAATCCGCCTCCGAAAGGCTTATTCGCCGCGTCGTTCCTTCGGAAGTCTTCTTATATGCGATTTTCACAAATCCGACCTTGGCGAGACTTCCGATCCATCCGGACACGGCATTTTCGGAAACTTCGTAAAGTTTTGCGAAATACGCATTTGATGCCCAACAGTACCCTTCCTTACCGGACAACGCGGTTATTTCGCCATACAGAAGTTTCGCATTCGCCGATAGTTCGGCGCAGTACCTTACCTTGGCCGGGATTATGGCGTAATATCCCGGTTTTTCTTCCGGCTCGTCGAATAGCGCTTCCGACATGACTCCCTCCCTTAAAAAAAAGCCCCAGGACAGCGCCCTTCACGCGCCGCCCCGGAGCAAAAACCGATACTTTTAGCGGGATGCCGTGAAGGGGCTCCCGAAAAATGAAAAAGCGTCCGGTTACTCCCCGCCGGGTGGCAACCGGGGTCCCGTGATGGTAAAGGACCACAACGGGAAGTAACTAGACGCTCTTGTATCATACCACCACCTGTCCCTTTGAGGTAGCCAACCTCGCACATACTGTAAGGCACTTTCCCTAACCTGTCAATGACTACCTGTCAACGACTACCCGTACCCGTACCCGTACCCGTCCCCGTCCCCGTACCCGTCCCCGTACCCGTACCCGTACCCGTCCCCGTCCCCGTACCCGTACCCGTACCCGTCCCCGTCCCCGTACCCGTACCCGTACCCGTACCCGTCCCCGTCCCCGTACCCGTCCCCGTCCCCGTACATTATTTCCAACCTTTAGCCTCAATTACAAAAAGAGGCTTTTGAGGAACGTCGATATCACCGAGGTCTTCCAAAACCGTCAATTCCAACGGGCCGTCCCGTAATTCTCCTAAACCTTTTTTTGTTCCCCACCGCCGGATACATTGAGCTTCTCCTAAAGTCTTTGCCTTGGCATCCCAAACCCCAACAAGTACCCACCCATACCAAAGTACCAGAATGCTTTTCATACTTTCGCTCCTTTACAGTGCTATCCATGCATCGGACATACGCCCGAGTTTATACCCGGAAAATCCTTAATAAAGGTATTTCGCCCTCTACTCTAAAACTGACCTCGGCTCCCTCGGTGAAAATCCCCTCATCTATAACCTTTGATGGTATGTATAGAGAAATGCGAGATTGCCTGCGAACGACTTTATATTCTCCGTAAAGACCACCGGGCCAAGGCGATACACCCGGATTGGTAACAAGAAGATCCTTCCCGTCCTTGAATAAAAGGACTTCGTCTCCGAAATCCATTTCCCGGCGCACTTCTTTCGGGATTGGGATAAAATGGGCGCTACCGCCGCGCACAACCTTTTTTATCGCTTCAAACTTCCTGTCCAACTTCTTCCTCCTTACCAAAGAATTCTCCCGAATTGTCGGGCTCGGGCCATTCTCGAGCCCGTTCTTCCCAGCAACGTTGGAGATATTGACAGTACATGCAATGCCAGTCCGAACGGTAAATTCTGCCGGCTTTCTGGAATTGCTCGCGGATCTCGCCCCCCTTTATCGCAACGGTATATGGCCGCTCCGGGAGTTCGCCGCTCGCGACGAGTCCCTCTATCATGCGGAAACGTTCGATGGCATTGCCAAAAACCTTCGGAGAAAATGTCCTCATCGTCTCGGCTTCTCCCCCCGGGAACATTCGCGACAGGCGAAATCCTTCTTCACCGACAGCCTCGAGACAGAAAAGAACTCGGTCCGCGTTATCGCGCGAGACGTACATCACATAGGCGCGGGATATCCCTTCCGGCGAAATGGCCGTCGACAGGGCAAGATAAATTATGGTCTGCATAAGGGCCGAATCCTTGGGACCATTGCGCTTTATTTCTCCCATTCCGCGCCCGAAAGCACTCTTGATTTCGACGATCGCCTTAGCCATATCGGAATCCGTTATGACGAGGTCCACGCGAAATCTTACCGGATAATCGAGGCCGGATATCGGAACTTCGCCCGACCTTACTTCTGTCGCTGCCGTAAATCCAGGCCACGCAACTGCGGTCACCATATCGGGATCGTCCGCCACGCGGCCGAGGCGGACTTGGCAGAGCTCATGGATGGCGTTGCCGATGTTGATGCGCCAGTATCCCGTCGCATCGATCGGATTTGTCTCGGGCGTTTTAAGCCATTTATAAACGATCTTTCGCGGGCAATCCGTCACCTCGCTTGGCCAATGCGCGTCCTTTTTACGTCCGTCGCCATACGCGAAAGTTCGTTCGATTAAGTCTATAATATTCGTCATAGTATTCCTCCAATCATCTCTTGTTGAGAGTTATGCGCCGTTAAGAATTCGCGCCAAGTTCTTTTTCTGTACGACGGTCGTGAACTTCGAAAGCTCCTCGATGAGCGCGAGCACCTTCGCCGCGGATGGTTCGGGCAGTCCGTTTCGCCCCGAGTCGGCGCCTATGTTGACCTGGACGGGCTCGCATCGGCGAATCAGATTGAGCATCGGCTCAAGGTCGAAATCGAGAATGGGTTCGATGGTGACGAAGCGGCGAAAGTCAGAAAGTCGCTCCATGCCTATAGCTCGGGACTCCGCGGGGGGAGACGCTCCCTTGCACGGGTAGAAGCGATTCGTCTCGATCGTGGTGCAGGTGACGACTCGCTTCTTCACGATCCAGTCATCGAGAAGAAATTTCGCCATCCGCATAGGGTCCTTGCTCTGGAAGAGGAACAGGCTTGAATACCAGTTGCATTTCGTCAGGGTGTCGATGATCCACTGGCGCGGGATGCCCTCGGCGAACATGTCGCAGGATGATCCGACAAAAATGAAATTACCATCGCCTAAATCGGTCTTTAGTTCGCGTTCATCGAAATGGAGTTCGGGTTGTTTCCCCCAGCGTTTGCAGTAACAATAGGAGCAATTATGCGGGCATTCTCCTTTGATGGTGTTAAAAGTATGGCTTACAAAACTATACATGTTCCCGATCGATTTATTTAAGCCCATCCTTTCCTTCCTTTTCGCCAGACCTATTATGTGCCGCCTCAACCTTTGGCCGGAGATGCGGGTATACCGCGAGGAACGCCTCCCACCCGTTGAGATGTTGCGCTACCTGTTCGCCCGCGCCGACGTGGCAAGAATCGCACAGCCGAAGTTTATTCCACGCCGTGTTGCTTCCCCCGGCGCCTTTGGAAACTATGTGCGCCATCGAACCGGGCTCCCCTTCCCCGAGCTTCCGCCCGCACGCTTCGCAGAACACAACGCGCCGACGGTATTCATCGTCGTCGGAATAATCGTCCGCTAATGGGTCGCCGCCCTGGGCCTTGAATCGCTCTTCATACCAGCGATGCCAATAGTCGGCTATGGATTCGGCAGACTCCATCTCGACGCCATGCTCGGCAAGCTCTTTAAACGTTCCCTCGATCAGCCGGCAAAACTCAAGTACGTTCATATCCTTCGACCGCTTCGGAATTGCTAATTTTGAAATTGGTCCCTCAATTCTTGGTGCGTATATTCGCAGAAGTTCTTCGTGAACGTCGTCTTCATGCCCGTGCTCCTGGAATATCTCCCACGCGAGGATGTCGACGAGCGCCCAATAAAGCGCGTTCTGATCGAGGCTGCGTGGCTTGTGGTACATCTTGAAGGTCACTTCGATTAGCGGAACGCCACGCCCCTTGCTCTCCATCTGTTTCTTCTTGGCGAGGTATTTTGTCAGGAACGGTCGGAGCACAGCCCGATCGGATTCTTCGATCTTTAGAGATACGTTGCCGCCCGACCCGGTACTGACGATCTTAGCCTTCATCAGAACATCCCCGCGTTAACGAGTTTCGTCAGGCCTTTCTCTATACTCAGAAGATCATCGATTCCCTTGGCTGCCTCGACCTTTCGTATCGTATCTTGAACAATCTCCTCGTCGATGGTCTTCATTCTGCGGCCTTCACCTATTAGACATTTAATCCTGGCCTTCGCATCGATTTCGGCCTGCGATACGACCTTAGGTTCGGGTTCTGGCGCGAGCGCGACTTCCCCCTTCCCCGATCCCCCAGGAAGGGCCCACGCCGGAAGAGTCGGAGGTTCCCAATTGAACTTCGTCCCGTCCTTCGTCTTGCCGCGGTACGGCCCTCTCCCAATCGTGGCCATGGCCGATTCCAGATTATAGAGATAGCGGCCGATGCCCCATTGAACTGCTGCCCGCTTCATCGCCGCCGACAAGCCGCCCTTTACGTTGGAATCTACGTCGGGCTTGCCGTCTTCCGTTAGCGATGTGTTGGCGGCGCCGTCCCACTTCGTGATCCATCCGCGGTCTCCGAGCCATATCGACAGGCCGCACATCACCCCACCGGATGGGCCGGCGGCGAACTCGTTGCGCCAGTTAGCCGGTCCAAAACATTCGTCTAGCCGGTCCATTATGGCCCGATTCGACACATACGGAATTACGATTGCCCATATCCCTCGATCCGTGGACCCGCAAGATTGTATTCGCCATTCTATTTCATCGGCGGCAAATGGCCGGGCCAATTTTGCGAAATTCGCATCATCCATCATATTGCTACTTCCAGCCTGCTGTGGTTGTAGAGATATCCCGATTCAAGCCACGAGTCCGCGCATTCGTCGGGATTTAGATTCTGGAGTTCCCTGATCACCGAGTCCACGGCCTTCGGTAGCCGCTCCGCAAAGAGCTTCCTAAACCTCTCGACAATAGCCTCTTCCGGCATCTTCTCCGGACCCCACGAGGCGATGAGATATTCCTCCCCGTCCTTCTTTCCCTTCACCCCTATGGCGACGGGGTCGGGCAGCTTGTCGTGAAAGCGGATGTACACCTTGGTAAAGTCGCCCGTCATCTTAGCCAAGCTTATAAGCCCAAGGGCCTCGACCGGCGGTATGTCGTGCTGGTACTCGTCTATAGAGGACTCCTCTGGACAGAGCCACTTCAAGGCGTTCTTGAGCTGGTTTGACATCTTCGGATAACCGAAGGCCACCTTCTTGCCCGCGGCCATCTTCTCCAGCGCCGAGAATCCGCCCTCCTTTACGAGACGAAGCCACTCGTCAGCTTGCTTGCCGTCGATCAAGTCCTCGTGGTCCTTCAACCTGTAATCCGTAACTACAATTTCCATAGTTTCCTCCTCAGAATTGCGTCATCCATTTCAGAAAATTGACTCTTCATGCTTCCTCCCTATTCCCCCGGAATCATTGCGGCGAGCGCGTTTTCGACGGATTCCAAAATTACCCCGTCGCGCGCTATCGATGGCGGGCAATCCTTTAGGACCTTTTGGGTCTGAAGGAGCGCGAGCCGATACTTTTCCGTCTGCTCGGCTAGATTCCTTTTAATCCAGAGCGTGATGCTTTCCTGATCATCTTCTCCGGATCGCATGAGCAGGTACTCGTCTACCCGACGGAGATCGTCTCGCAACTTGAGGATTGTTACCGACGCCTCATTCAGCCCGTCATGCATAATGCGAACCGTATGCTCGAGAAATTCTATGCCTTTGGGGTTTAGCTCTATCGGGCGCCCGCAGTAGCTAAACATTGGGTATTGCCTTTCCGATTTTTCCGCGATACCATTCATATTGACTTTCCTTCCTTCCGCCCCGCCTGACCAGCGGGGCATTTTTCTGACAAAATCGAAAACGGCGTATTCAGAAGTTCCTTCAATAGCGCATCCGCCTTTCGATACCAAATATCCGCCATCTCGGCTTTCCCGCTTTTTCTACACCTCCTTTCCGCATCCAGAAGGCGGCGAGTTTTCGTAACCATTTCATCGTATCGCGTCATTTTAGCCTCGCTAAGGTAAAACTATACGCCATGTTTCAACCTTTTGCAAGCGTTTTCTACCCTTTTTTTAGTCTTTTTTATCTCAATTCTCTTGACAATCCCAGGCGCTTAGATTATAGTATAAATAGATGATGAGCGCGGACGACACAGGGCGTCGGCTAATGGAGATTTGGTATGTATGCGAAAATACGGATGTTTGCGACTCACAACGATACTGATAAGTGGGCAGTGTGTGTTGATGGTTTTTATGGATTATATCCCGATAAAGACCAAGCTAGTCGGGTATACAAGCTAATTGGGGGCTATGATGGCGATGACGGGCTGGCCGAAACAGCATTTGGGTCGGCGGATATTCTCCCGCCACACTACGAGGCGCGGCGGTGGGATGGAAGTGAGCCTGACGGTGGATTTGATCGTTTGTCATTGCATCGTGCAATTGATATCGAAAATTATATCAAAAAAAACAAGTGCCGTGCCCTCTCACGCATGTGTGATTCTCAGAGTTCAGCCAAGGATCGGTTATGGTTTAGGAAGCTATTTCGGGCATAACGCCCTGACGAGCCGGTGAAATTCCGGCGAAGCCGACTACGGGCGGTCGGCGTGAGCGCGGACGACATAAGGCGACGGCTTGGAGGAGACCGAGATGAAACGAAGAGCGGAAAAAACCAAAATTGCGCGGATTTTTGAATACGTCGGCGGCTACTTTTGGTGCGATGCGGCCAGCGAAATCTGGGACGCTCGCGGACATGCCTACCAGACCAAAGCCGCGGCGATGGAAGCGGCGGCCCGCGGTGGATACCGCTATGCGATCGGTTCCGGGACTTATTGGGATGGCGTACGGGCTATCCCCGAGTATATAAGGGCTCGCGCCCGCTAATCCTTTCGCTTGGCTTCGGCCAGGTCGGGGCGTTAGGCTCGCCCCCTGATGATGGCCGAGCACGGCCGAAACCAAATTGAGAGGTATAACATGAACAAGACGAGCGCAATCTCCGAGACCATAAGCAGCGCGGCGAGAGAACTCGGTCGATTAGGACGAGCGGCCATGACCAAAGCCCAGGCCGCGGCGTCGCGCGCCAACGGCAAAAAAGGTGGGCGCCCGAAAAAAGCTCGTTCCCCAGCTCGCTACGCGATTAGCAACGCATCCGGCGTTTCCTGCGTGGCTTCTTCGCGTACGATGCTCGGCGCCAAGCGCGAAGCGAGCGCCCAAGCGACATTCGGCGGCGGAGACGTCGAGATCGTTGATCTCGAAACCGGGGAACGATGGCGCCGTGTTTTTTGGCAAAAGCTGCATTGTTTCGGCTGGGAGCCTTGGGAAGAAGTGGGCTAAGGGAACGACAAGTCGATCACGAACCCCACGCCGGCTCCGGCGGCCGCCCCCCACGGGACGCCGCCCCAGCCGGCGAACGCGTATCCGGCGAACCCTCCTCCCGCGGCGCTAGCGAGGCCTACGGTCACCTTTAGGAGCAGGATTTCCGCCTCCGCGCGTGATTTTAGCGCGCCTAAGGATTTGGACAATTCGGCCAACTCCTTTCCGCGCGTTATCAGCTCCGTCCTGAGCTCGTTCCAGTCCGGCCCCGACAGAGTCGCCGTGTCCAGCGGCCCCAGGACCGGAAGGCTTTCCGGGTCGTCCCAGCCGTCCGAAAAGGAAAACCGCGACAAGAAAAGCAACAGCGATAAGGCCAGAAATGATCTCTTGCACATCAGGGCTCCTTTTTGTTGGTGCCTTCCACCGACCTGTACGGCGGCTGGTCGGTTCCGGCCACCAGGTTTCCGAGCCCCTCGATAAGGTGCAGGAACGTCTTGATCACCACGTCATACCCGAGCTGCACGGTGGCCAGCGTCAAGAAGGTGACGATGGGCCATAGGAGCAACCCCGCCTTCAGCGTGGAGTCTTCCAAGACCGGCCAGACGACCGCGGCGGCCAGGCCAACGGCCACGGACAGCAGGCCCGTGATGAGCGGCCAAGCCCAGTCTTTCTTGGCCTTGACGGCCGCGACGAGCGCCCGCGCCCACTGCACGTCGCCGATCACGCCGAACGACGCGATCAGGATGAGAAACAGGATCGTGTTCATGATAGCCTCCTTAAACAAGGTCAAAATAGTTCGCACTCGGCTCGTCCGGCACGGACTTGTCCTCGATCAGCGCGTATCCGGTGTCGCTGAACGTGAACCGGTACTTCGTGTCCGGGACCACGTTCTCGGTCTCCACGAGGTCCATCTCCCAGTACCCGGCAGCGTTGGTGGTGGCGACCACCGCCAGGTTTCCCACGGCCGTTTTCGTTTTGTACTTGACGATGTTTAGTAACTGCGCCCTGACGGTTATCCCGGGAAGCGGCAGCCCGGACTCGTTGTACACGTAACCCCACACCGTGCAAACGTGCACGTCGTCGACCGGGCGGGCGAAAAACGAATACTCCTCGGTCACGCTGGTCAGCGTAGGGGTCGTCGTCCCTGCCGACGAGTGCAGGTACGCGACGGGCCTGACGTAGGCCCCGGCGCTCAATAGTGACGCGCAGTTCGCCGCCACCTCCGCCGCCGTGTTGCTCTGCGCGTAGCCTGAGCTGGCGGCCCAGGCCGTCCCGGTTCAGTACTTCTCGGTCCCATCCACCTCGAGGGTAAACTTGACGGCATCGCTCCCGCCCGCAGCGAGCGAAGCGGCGAACGTGGCGAGCGAGTCCATCCCGATCGTCCCGTTGGGTTTGATGGTGGGGTTCGTCGTGGAATAGACCTGCCCCGTGTATGTCACGGTCAGGTCATCGACGCTCATTTGGGACGCGCCCGCGTTGAAGACGATCGACACGACGAAGCTTGCCGCGGTCGGGCAGGTGGCTATGTTCGCGAGCACTGTGGCGATCGGGTTGGACTGCGCCCACGATCCGTCGCTCGCGGCCCACGCCGTGCCGGTCCAGTAGTGGCCGTTCATAACGAGCCGCGGAGAGTTGACCTCGGAATCGATCACGTTCGTGAGCGCCTGGATCGACCCGGCCCCGGAGTACGTGAACGCGGGACAGTCCACCTTGGACGTCTCGTATATGGTTTCGGACAGGACATACCCAGGGGTGTAATTCGCCGTGTGCTGAACTGAAGAAAACACTTCCACGTCGTCGAATTCCCCGTCGGAATTGGACAGGTCGTGCGCGGCGCCAATTCGAAGGTAGGATGGAGTGGTCCTGGTCCCGACGCCCGTTATGGTCGATCCGACTTGCGTGCCGTTGACGAATAGTCGGGTGGCGCCCGCGGTGAAGTCAAAGTCAAATTCGAACTCGTACTCCGTCCCGGCCGTTGGGCTCCACGCGGCCAAGGTCCCCTGGAATATGTAGCTTCCGGCGCTGTCGCACAGGCGCGCGGACAGGTTGCCGGTGATCGAATTGTGTATGATCTGAAGGCTATTGTTATCGCTCGCCGGGTTGCTGTACAGATCAAAAATGTACCTGTTGGTCGCAGGTATTCCGGAATAATTGGGCGTGTATTTCAGCCTTATGCACCCGACCTGCGTGTTAGGAGCGTTCCCCGCGGCGGCGTAGGTGACGTACTTCTGCGTCCCGCCCTTGAGGTTGAGCTTCCCGCCGGCGGCGGCCGCGCCGCCGGACGCGGTTCCGGTCAGGACGCCTCCGCCCCAGTTCCCGTCGACGCCGGCCGTGAACGTGGCCCCGAAGGTCGCCCCGGCCGCGCGCCTGTCCTTGGACCGTACGGCCCCTCCGACGAACTCGGCCCTCGAGCCGTCATACGTGAATCCGGCGTCGGACGTGAAGGGCTGGTTCCACGAGAGCCCGGGGGCGGCTTGAAGCTTGAGCCTGGCGAGCAGCCCCGTGAATTCGACCTTGCCGGAGTCGAACGCGAAGTCCGCAGGGTTGATGAAGTCATATTTGGTCGTTATCATGATGTCCTCACTTCTTTATCAGCGCCACGACTATGGACCCGACTATGTAGATGGCGGACGAGGCGACCGTCGACGCGGCTATGATCTGGGAGGACGTCAGTTCCTTCCTCACCTTGGACTTCTCCTTCACCTCTTCCTTGACTTCCTTCGTAGCTGCCTTGCCTTCGTTCAGCTTCTCGAAGATGGCGTCCAGCTTGTGGATCAGGTTGAGCTGCAGCGCCTGAAGGTCCAAGCGCAGGAGCTGCAGCTCCTTCTCAAACTCCTTGTGCTTCCTTTCATCCTTCTCGTCGTGCTCGGCGAAAAGCTCCTGGATCCTGAGCCTAATGGCGCCGCTCTCCGCCTTGAGCTTCTCATGTTCGGCGTCGAGCCTGTCGACGATCCGTTCAAGCTCGGCGTTAGTCATGAAGCTGCCTCAGCGCGTCTTCGATCAGTTCCCTATAGGCGCCGTTCATGACCTCGTATTCCCTGTTGATCTTCTCCAGCTCCTCGATGACGCGCCGCTCGCGCGCCCGGTACCGTTCGACGATGGCCTTGTAAGTGGTCCAGAGGCCCCACGAGAACAAGACATTGAACATGAGCCACCCGAAGGTGACCACCGACGGCCCCAGCCCGACGGCCATGATCGCGGCGGCCACCGCGACCGTGGCCGCGAGCTTCAACCCCCCGCGCTTCTGGTAAAAACCGTGGGCCACGCAGAGCAGGAAGCTTATCACCATCGCGCCCATCCCGAAGTATCCGTCGCCGTCGCTCCACAGGAAGCACAGGAACGAGAGCGCGGCCAGGCCGGCGACCTGTGCGACCTTTCCGAACACAGATTCCTTAAGCGCGGTGTACCCGTAAAGGACCGTTACGCCGACCATTATCGCATAATAGTGCGACGGCACGACGGCCTGTATGGCATACATGCCCAGGCACGCCATGGAAAAGATAAGGTACGCAAGTCCGACGCGCCGCTGCAAGCTCATTCCCTAAAACCAGAATCCTTGATTCGCTTCCTTCACGGAGAAGACCGCGGCGACGTCGGGATACTTGCGCTCGCGCCTGAGCAGCCATTCCCGAACGCGGGCGCGCTCCGCTTCCTGCTCGATCATGCCCTTATTGACGTCGTGCGCGAGCGCGCAAAGCAGGACCAGCTTTCGGCAGTACTTCTTTTTGGCGCGCATCCAGAACGGGACGGGCCACGGGAACAGGGTCTCGAGCCGGTCCCACTGGGACTGCCCGGGCCGGCGCGCGAACGCCGAGTCCTTGTTCTTGATCTCGTCCTCGAACTGCAGCTCGTTCGCGCGGGCGTAGTTCTTCCAGTTTCCGTTTCCGCAGAGCTGTGGGAACGCCTTCAATGCTTCGATGAGTTTCATAAAACCTCCTATTTGAGCATGTACAGAAGATCAGCATCCAAGGAGGGCTGCAACGTTTCAGCTATCCATGCCTTGGTGATGCTTTCCACGAACCGATATATGAACAGGTAAGGGCTGGTGACCTCTTGTGCGGCCGCCATGTAATTTCCGTCTAGCGTGAAGACTATTCCGTTTGGAGTGTTGGTGCATGGCAACGCGGGATCGCTGACTTTGATCATGGTTTCCTTGACCATCTTGTAAATGTAAATAAACGGAGAAGATCCGGAACCCACCACTAAATATTGGGAATCTGGCGAAAACATGCATCCCTTTGCGTTGGTGGCGGGGACAGTCGCAGGATTCGTAAGCTTCGTGAAGGTGTCTGCGAATGCGTTGATCTTATAGACCGTCACGAATGGCGTGGTGGTGTGCGCCACGGCAAGGTATAGGCCATTCGGAGAGAACGAACAGCGGTACCCTTGGGCCGCCGGCAAGGACCCTGGATTAGTTATTTTCGTCAGCGCAGGAGTTCCATCTATCTTGTATATTGTGACGAAAGGCGTGACTGCGTGCGCCACTGCTAAGTACAATCCATCAGGAGAAAAGGAGCATCCCCACGCGGCTCCGGTCGGCAACGTTCCAGGATTGGTAAGCTTGGTAAACGTGTCCGTTGACGTGTTTATGGTGTACACGGTTATGTACGGGCTTCCGCTTGAAGTCACCGCAAGCATGGTGCTGTCCGCAGAGAAGCAGCATCCTTGCGCGCTCACTCCGGGAAGGCTGCCTGGATCTGCGATCTTGGTGAACGTGTCGGTAACGTTGTCGATCCTATATATCGTGATATAGGGTGAAGCAGTGTGAGCCACCGCTAAATAATTCCCGTCGGAAGAGAATGACACGCCTATCGCGTTTCCGGGCGGAAGAGTTCCAGGGTCGGCAAGCTTGGTGTACGTTTCCCCGCTTATCTTGTAAATGTGAATGTAGGGAGATGCAGCAATTGCCACGGCAAGATACTTTTTGTTTGGGGAATATGCCACGTCATAGGACGTTCCAGTCGGAAGAGTCGCGGGATCGGCGAGCTTAACAGGAGGCTCGATCCTGCTGTATCCGCTACCCTTGTAGCTTAGGATAGTCCGGTCTCCCGGCTTCATCTTCATAAAGCCAGTCATCGCAGACGACGAATAAACGCCTTTCGTGGTCCATAGGCGGTTCCGATAGTTGATGCCGGATTGAGCGTCCGCTTGAGTTATGAAGCACCAAGATTCCGCATACAGTTCGATTCTTTGCCCTTCCGTCAAGGATGCAGGGAGTGTCACGGTGCAAGGATTCGTGATCTTATACCGCCCGGCGACGGTGAGCGTCGTGTCGGCCGATATAACAGTTTCAGCGGATGAATCGGCATAACCTTTGGTTGCGGCGTCCGCCGCGGCGGAAGGATCTGCCACCTGAAGCCTGCTTGCTGAATCGCGCCTGGCGATCGCGTAGGGGGTCGCCACTGATCCCACCATCTCGGGTGACTGCGCCGTGACGGTCACGACGCCTCCGGCCGTCACGGTGAGCGTCGCGAGCAGGACCTTGGTCGCGTCGCCGGTCGGGTCCGTGGGACCGCACGACAGCGTGTACGACGGCTGGCGCTCGTAGTTGTACGTCCCGGCCTTTTTCTTCCGGGTCCGAGTGCCGTTGGCCTGCGTGGTCTCGGCGTAGGACAGGCACAGATAGTTGGGGGTCGCCCCATCGGCCGTCGGGCTCATCGCGCCGCCCGTGTGTATGTCAAGGTTCGTCTGCGCCGGTAGGTAAACGGGCATCGTCTTGACGTCCGCGCGCGTGGTCGGGGGCACGGCCCACACCACGGAACCGTCGGTGACCACCACCGCCACGTCCGCGAGCGCCTGCGCCGCCGTTACGTTGACGAGCCACGCCGTCCCGGCGTATGAGGTCACGCCGCCTGAGATCAGAACCGGGAACGACTGGAACTGGCGCTTCCACTGCGCCGCGAGCTCGCAGAGGAAATGGAAGTCCCGGGAGAGGTCCTGGCCGTAGTAATAGTCGCCGACGGCGTACGGCAGGCCGGCGGGCGCCGCCGCGTCGAAGTCGTGGTTGTGGTGAAAAAGCATGGTCCCTCCCTAATGAATCTGCCCGCCGGGATAGACGACGAATTCGCCCCCGGAGACGTATCCCAAGAACATTCTGAAGTACGCCGGCACGACGTCAAGCTCGAGCTCGTACACGAGCGCCGCGATCTGCGCGGCTGTGAGCCCCGCAGTCCCGACGTCCACATAGACGTTCCCCGGGAGCTCGGGCTCGGTCCCCGTCCCGACGAGGAGGAGCCCGCCGATCGTTCCATCGCCGCCGACCGTGGCCATCCAGTCCGTCGGGTCGTCCGCCGCCCCGACGACCAGCCACCCGTACGACGACGTCCACACCGTGTAGATCGATGCCGACGCTCCGGACACAAGGTCGATCCTGGGCTTGACGTCGAGCGCCCACAGACCCCGGTTCGTCTGACGCGCGATCGCGGTGGCTATCTTCTCCCTCTTCACCGAGTCCGAATCGGTCGCCAGGAGCTCGGCCCCAAACATGTAGCCCATCTCGTCGAGACACGAGGACGGCGCGCGGCCGGGGTCCCGGAGGTATTCGAGGCCCATGGTCTCTTCGAGGGCGGACTCGAGGGCGGCGTCGACGTTGTCCGCAAGCGGCGCGGGGTCGCCCTGGTCCTTGAGCCACCGAGGAATCTGGTCTACAAACGGCAGCGGGAGCAGGCTTCTCATGGGATCTCCGAGAGGGTCAAAACCCCGTAGGTGGTGATCTCGTCATCCGCGCACGCGATCGGAAATGACGGCAGCGTGACGGTCATATAGTCGATCCCGTTCGTATAGCTCTGGATGAAGGTCGTCACGTCGGACGACTGTATCGTGTCCCCGAAGTCCCTCGGCCCGAAGATCGGGAGGGCCTCGACGAACTTGGCGACCTGCACGTAGTCGGGGACGTTGAACGTTTCCCCGAAGATCGCGTTGATTCTGGACACCGCGTAGGCGATCCCGTTGGCGAGGTATCCCGTGCTTATCTCCTTGCCTGCCTCGGAGAGGATGAGTTTCCACGCGAGGCGGAAGTACGGCTGCACCGTGGTCCACGAGTAGCCGGGAAGCATCTTCGCCGCGCTGGTGACCGCCACCGAGGTGATCGTCGCGTCCGTGAATCTCACGTCCATCGAATCCAGGATGCTCCGGGCGATCAGGTACGCCTGGATCGAAGCCTTAAGCGGCGCCGCCGGATTACCGCCTCCGGTCGCCACGCCCACGACCTGGCAGGACAGGGCCCCGTAGACGTTCGGGATCACCCGCGTCTGCGTTATTCCCCCGTACGCCAGGACGAGCGACTCGCCGTCCTCGATTGTGATGAACCGGTCGCGCGCCTTGAGCGTCCCGGGGGCTATTTCCTTCGCCGTCTGTATGTCGGACGGGTCCGCGCCTCCGGAGAACGCCGTGGAGTTGGAAACGCCCGAAACGTTCGCGTCCGTCCCCGCGTAGACGTTTATCGATCCTAGGACGGAGGCGTTGGAGTCCACCCCGCCGCCCGTAGCGTAGGTCACCATGACGTCGAACGCCCCCGGGATCTCCCCGTAGGTCCCGTTCCCGAACCTTATGAGCGAGGACTGATCCGTGTTGTAGACGAGCTGGTAAACCTTGTCGGTCGCCCCGGACTGCGCCATGTTGTCCACCCGCGTAAACGGGACGGAGTTGACCTTGACGACGAGCGTGTCGCGGAGGACGTTCAGGTCCGGCAGCGCGTACTCCTGCCACGGGGTGATCCCGTCGCTTGAGCCGGCGGAGAATTCCGCCTTCGAAAGCTGCTGGTAGGCGGTCACCGCCCCCGAGTACAGGTGGATGGTCATCACGCCGGACCCGCCTGTGATCGTCAGCGCGGTGCCCGAGTAGGCGTTGGCGGCCGTCGAGGCGAACTTCACGTGCGTCGCGTCGACCGCGATCACGTAATAGTCCGTGGCGAGCGCCAGCCCCGTCGGCAGGGACCCTGCGGTGGTCACCCGCACCTTCTCGCCAGTCGTGAAGGCGCGCGTCACGACGACGGCGTTCCCCGACGGCGGGTTGGCCGTGAGGTCCGACGTGTCGGTGACCGCGGTGAACGTGGCCGGGCCCCGCGCCTCAAAGCGCTTGGCCGCGGCGGCTATCGACCCCCGAGTGGTCGCCGCGAAGTCCTTGGCCAGCACGGTAAACGGGTACGTCACCGAAGCCGGGAAGTAGAACAGGAGCGTCCCCGAGGAGGTACTCTGCGGGGCGAGGTCGTACCCGATGAGGTTGCAGAGGTCCTTCACCGCCTGGCGGGTGAACGCCGTCCGGAGGTACGCGTTGTTGGCCGCCCCGTTGTTGATCATGGACATGACGTCCAGGACGCCCGCCATGACCCTCTTCCACCAGTCCGGCTTGTCGGCGAGCTCGGGGTCGGCGTTGATGTCGGCCAGGGCCGTGTTGAACGTCCTTGACGTGTACTTTATCGGGTTGGTCACCTGGCGCCTCCCATCGGTATGTTTATCACGGTCGGGGTCTGGTAGTCCGCGTACGGCACGCAGAAGACCTGAACCTCGAGGCCGTCGTCCCCGACGGGCGTGATCCTTATCGCGTCCTGGGAAGTCACCGCGCGCCGGTCGCGCGTCCCGTTCGTGCCGTTCGAGACCTCGAGGTTGCGGCGCGCCACCCAGGACGCTATGTCGTACCGCATGCCGATCTCGAGGCTCAATCCCCGCGGGAAGTTCTCGTATTCGGGCACGCCAGCGCCGAAGCTCCGGTCGTAGAAAATGGATCGCTTGTCCTGGATCAAGCCCTGGTTGAGGTCCGAGAGCACCTCGTCCCGGAGCGGGACCTGGCCGTAGTGGAAAAAGTAGTCCATCACCGCTCCTTGAGTATGAGCGCAAGCTGCGCCCGGTCCGCGGCGATGTTCGCGCCGTCCGCCGTCAGGTTCGCTATCGTGCCGGGGTCGAGCACGTACGGGGGCGAGGCGCCTATCGTGGTGAGCGCCGAGAGGTGCGTCACGAGCGTCGAGAGGTGCTCAAGGAGGCCGTCCAGCGTCCCGGCCAGGCTCGCGGCCGCGTTGCTGGCGTCGAACGTGCCGTCCGTGGAATTTGCGGAAAGCGCGAAGCCGGACGCTTCGTCAGCCGCCACGACCTCCGTGGTCCAATCCGCATAGGCTGAGGGCTTGCCCTCCTTCACGTGCCCGAGCTTGGGGCCGTACACGGGCCGCGCGGGGTCCCCGCCCAAGAACCACACCTTCACCCACGATCCCACCTGCGGGACGACGAGCCCTCCCGACACGTATTCCGGATCGCACCACGGGCCCTCGTCCGGGGTCATCCAGCCGAGCGCCGGAACCGTGACGTGTACGCGACCGCGCGACAGGGAATCCGCGACCTCGCAGACCTGCCCGTCGTAGGCTCGCATGTAGCGCGTCTCCTGCCCGATGAGGTCCTTGATTATCCCGTAGATGCTGTATCGCCTGTCCATGGTTCAGCTCGTGCTCGGATAGAGAAGTTCGCCCGTGGGCGAGAACGAATACGCGTCGGCGACCTCAAGGTCGGTGAAGTACCCAGACGCGTCGATCTTGTGCTCGGCCTTCCGGACCCACCACGTGCGGTCCGCGGCGCCGACCCGGTCCGGGAATCCCGCGCCGAACGTCGCCACCAGTCCTGCGGTGAGCGTCGGGTCCCCCATCATGCTAGCGTTCACCACGATCCCGGAGCCTTGAGGGGCCGTCGAGACCGAGTCCTCGACAAAGAACCGCTTAACTTGGGCGAAGTCCTTGGCGCTCAGGTAGTCCATCAGCATCGAGGTCCTCGTCGTGACGTCGTG
>Ga0316628_100000107_pt1 | contig 48263 bp, 33 predicted proteins | sample OWC_Aug_M2_C1_D5_FD_207648 | JGI IMG/M metagenome (GOLD analysis project Ga0316628, IMG submission 207648) | Wetland soil microbial communities from Old Woman Creek delta, Ohio, United States - OWC_Aug_M2_C1_D5_C | ecosystem: Environmental > Terrestrial > Soil > Wetlands | place: USA: Ohio...
GCCGGCACCGCTGCGCCCGCAGGAAACCCGTGCGGGCCGCGAGCGCGGTCTTTGGTTAGATTCCGGTGCGCGATCGAGGCCCTCCGCCCCACCGCGTTCCCTCGCCACCGAGTGCCCCCATGAGCAGCTTCAAGCCGGAGCAGCGGCGCGTGACGCTCCGCGGCCGCGAGTTTCACTTCGTGTCCTACGAGGGACAGCAAGCCAATCCCGCGCGCCACCAGGTCGCCATGGACCCGATGTGGTTCCTGATGAACGCTGGCAAGCGCTGGCCCGTCATCCCCCACCAGCCGGGCTTGGAGCCCGGCGAGCTGGACCGCCAGCTGGCGCAGTGGCTCGAGCAGCACGTGTTCGCCTGATGCCGTTCTCCACCTTCGGCCTCGACGCGAAGCTCCTCAAGGCGATTCGAGAGCTCGGCTTCACCCGCCCGACGCCCATCCAGGAGCAGGCCATCCCGCCGGCGCTGCGCGGCAAGGACGTCCTCGGCTCCGCCATGACCGGCAGCGGCAAGACGGCCGCCTTCCTGCTCCCCATCGTCCAGCGCCTGATGGCGAAGCCCCGGGGCACGACGCGCGCCCTCGTGCTGGCGCCCACTCGCGAGCTGGCGGCGCAGATCCACGAGCACCTCGAGGAGCTGGCGGTCCACACGCCCGTCACCGGGGCGCCGGTGTTCGGAGGCGTCGGGATGTCGCCGCAGGAACACGCCTTCCGCAGCGGCGTGGACATCGTCATCGCCACTCCCGGCCGCCTGCTGGACCACTTCCGCCAGCCGTACGCGAAGCTCGAGCGACTGGAAGTGCTCGTCCTCGACGAAGCCGACCGGATGCTCGACATGGGCTTCCTCCCCGACATCCGGCGCGTCCTGAAGCACATCCCGGCGAAGCGGCAGACGCTGCTCTTCGGCGCGACCATGCCGGCCGAGATCGTGAAGCTCGCGGGGGAAATGCTGCACCTGCCGGTCGCCGTCAGCGTCGAGCGCAAAGCGGCACCGGCCGTGGGCATCACCCAGGCGGTGTATCCCGTTCCTCGGGAGCTGAAGTCGGCGCTGGTCGTGGAGCTGGTACACCAGGGCGTGGTGCGCGACGCGATCGTCTTCACCCGCACCAAGCACCGGGCCAACCGGCTGTCCGACTACCTGACGAAGCACGGCGTGAGGAACGCGAAGATCCACGGCAACCGCAGCCAGAACCAGCGCACCGAGGCCCTGGCGGGCTTCAAGAGCGGCGCGGTCAAGATGCTGGTGGCCACGGACATCGTGGCGCGCGGCATCGACGTCGAGCAGCTCGGCCACGTGGTGAACTTCGACGTTCCGAACACTCCCGACGACTACATCCATCGGGTGGGCCGCACCGCCCGCGCGGCGAGCACCGGAGACGCCTTCACGTTCGTCTCACCCGAGGAGGAGGGCGACCTGGCCGCGATCGAGAGGGCGATCGGCCGCCGCCTGCCGCGGGTCACGCTGCCGGGCTTCGACTACGCGCGGAAGACGGCCGAGCGCCTGGAGATTCCGCTCGGAGAGCGGCTGGCGGCGCATCGCGCCAAGCGGTCGGAGGACCGCGCCCGCCAGAGGGTCAAGGAAGAGCGGCGGGTCAGTGCCCCGCGGGCGCCGGAGCCGAGGAGCGCGCCGCAGAGGGCGTCGCGCCTGCACCGCCTGCACATCGGGGGGCGGCGAGGCTAGCCCTCACCGCCTCCGGTTCCACCAGATCTCGACGGGACCGTCCGCGAAGCCGGCGATGATGAGGTCGAGGTCGCCGTCGCCGTCCAGGTCTGCGAGCACCGGGCCGAAGGGCGATGCGTTCCCGGTGGCGACGAAGCCGGACTCGGAGAACCGCCCCCGGCCGTCGTTCACCCACACACGGAAAGGCTCTCCCCGGCTGGTCAGGACCAGGTCGGGGGCACCATCGCCGTCCAGGTCGCCGAGCGCGACCCGGCCGACCTTCACGGCGGGGAGCGACTGTCCGCTGTCGGTGAAGCGGCCCGTCCGGTCGTTGAGCAGGATCCGGGTCGGGCGCTGGACCTGCCTGTCTCCGTTGGTGACGACTGCGTCCACGTCGCCGTCGCCGTCGACGTCCCCCAGTACCACGAATCCGTATCGGAGACTCGTATCCGCCAGGGCCCAATGCTCCCGGAACGTGCCACTCCCGTTGTTGAGCAGCACGCGGTAGCCGCGACCTTCCTCCCTCACGAAGAGGTCCGTGTCGCCGTCGCCGTCGAGGTCGCCGGGGTTGGCGCCTTCGGGCATGTCCCGGCCGCTGTCGGTGAAGTGCCCCCGCCCGTCGTTCAGGTACAGACGGTCCGGCTGCTGGTAGTAGACGACGAGGGCGTCCAGGTCGCCGTCCCCGTCCGCATCGAACAGGTGAACGGAGTTGCCGCTGCTGGCGCTGTCACCCAAGTGCTGCCCCGAGTCGGTGAAGCGACCGCGCCCGTCGTTGAAGTAGATCCGGCTCGGCCGGTAGTGCTCGACGCCGCCGGCTCCGTAGCTGGCGCAGGGGATGAAGATGTCGGCGTCGCCGTCGCCGTCGAGATCGGCCAGCGCCACGCCGTGTCCCTGTTGAGTCAGGATCTGGCGGCTGTCGACGAAGCGCCCCGTCCCGTCGTTGAGCCAGATGCGGGAGTCGTTCGCTCCCATGTTCGAGAACACGGCGTCGAGATCCCCGTCCCCGTCGAGGTCGCCCAACCCGATCTGAACGGTGTTCCGATACTCCAGGGATCGGGTCCCCTTCTCCAGGGCGATCGTCCCGCCGCTGGACCTCGCGGCGCGGGAGGGCGCCGGAGATGGGCGAGCCTGCGCGTGGGCGCAGCCGGCGGCTGTCGGCAGGGCGGCGAGCGCGAGCAGTGCGGCACCCGCGAGGAACGCGCCCGGCCCGGGGACGCTCCTCATGAGTCGGTCGAGCCGACCGGATTCGTGCGGCGCCGCACTAGTGGCCTCCGGCTCCGGCCACCGCGGCGCGTCCCGCGTCCGTCAAGGAGGGCCGCGCGGCGGCGTTCGCCACTGCGAGCCCGGTGTAGAAGGCGAGCCTGATGACGCGCGTCGCCTTGTCGGAGTCCATCCGGTCGAGCGAGTCGCCGGCGCGGTGCAGGTCCGGGTGCTGGCCGCTGAAGAAGAACAGCGCCGGCACACCCTGCGCCGCGAACGGGTAGTGGTCGGACAGCTGCCAGTAGACGCGCTGGGCCGGCGGGTCATTCAGCGCGAGACCGAGCTCCGGATGCTCGGCCGCCAGCGACCCGGCCAGCGCCCCGAGCGTCGAGTAGTCCTTGCCCGGGGTCTCGATGCTGTCGCGGGCGTTCCGGCCAACCATGTCGAGGTCGATGACCGCCACGGTCCGGTCCAGCGATCCCACCGGGTGGCGTGTGTAGTGCCATGCCCCGAACAGGCCGCGCTCCTCCGCGGAGACCGCGACGAAGACCATCGTGCGCGCCGGGCGAGGGTTCAGCGCGGCGTAGGCTTGCGCCAGCTCGACGATCCCGACCGTTCCCGACGCGTTGTCGTCGGCGCCGTTGCAGATGGAGTCGGCACCGGCGATGGCGCAACGGCCGGAGCCGTCGGGAGCGATGTAGCCGACGTGATCCATGTGGGCCGTAAAGACCACGAACTCGTCGCGGAGGGTGCGGTCGCCGCCGGGGAGAACGCCGACGGTGTTCGGCACGGTCGGCTCGCGCAGCGTCCGCCACGCGGGCTCGGCGCCAACCTGCCAGCCGGCGAGCGGTCGGGCGGTGAACGTAGGGTTGGCCCGGAACGCGGCCGGGTCCACGCCCGCGGCGCGCAGCAGGTCGGCCACCGTGCTGTCGCGGACGGCGAGAACCACCGGCAGCCCGTCGCGCGAAGCCGCGTTGCCACCCACCAGCTCCCACTCGGTGCGGAGCGCGGCGCGGGTGAGCCCGGCCCACTGCTGGTCCGGCGGCTGCACGACGAAGGTCCAGGATGCCATGCCCTCGGCGAAGCCGCGCATGATGAGCGGGTTCACGACACTGCCGCGGAGCTGTCCCTGGGCCAGCACGTGCACGACCGCCGCGCCGCGCAGCGAGACGCCCGCGAAGGGGTCCCCGCTGTCGGCGGGGATGCCGGTCACGAGCACCACCGGATGCGCGCCGCGGACGGTCGGGACCTGGTTGCCGAGGATCGCGACCTCGCGGCCGAAGAGTGCGCGCCGCGTGGAGCCCCCACCGGTGATGGTGAGCGCGAACGAGGAGTCCATCTGCTTCTCGCGCAGCGGGAAGCGCTGGATGTAGCCGCCGGAGTCTCCGCCGGGGCGCAGGCCGATGCGGCGGAATTGCGCCGCTACCCACTGGGCCGCCTGCTCGAGCTCGGGGCTGGGAGTCTCGCGACCGCGCATCGAGTCGTCCGCCAGCACGCCGATCCCGGCGCGGATGTCGGCTTCGGTGATGGTGGCGACGGCGCGCGCCACGGCCTGCGGCGAGGGCTGACGGACGTTGCGCGGCGCGGGAGTCTGCGCGGCGGCGCCGGGCGCTGCGAGCGCGAGGGCCGCGAGAACGACCAGGGAACGGCTGATGCGTGCCATGCGTGCCATGTTTGCCTGTTGGCTCGGGTTTCTTGGCAGCTCGAGATGGGGGCGAGAGAGCCCGACATGCTGTTCGATACGGCCGGCCGCCGCTCCGGGTTTCCCCGGAGGCGTCCGACATATCGGAGCGTGGCGCCGGGCGTACAGCGAGCGTGCCGTGGAGCGCGGCTGCGGGCCCTGCGGCGGGCGTCCTCGTAGCGCGCCGCCGGGCGCCGCCGCCGGCCTACGCTACCGCTCTCCCACCGCGATGGCCCGTTCCACCACGAAGCTGCCGGGCGCGCCGGTCGGGCGCAGCAGCAGGAGCTGCGCCGGCTGGCCCACGGCGATGGTGGCCTGGGGGCGCGCGGTGGCCCGGTCGGGCAGCGTGATCGTGTCGCCCTGTCTGGCCGACGGCAGGAAGTTCGGCGCGAGAGTGAGCCCGGCGGCGTCTATCTCCTCGAGCGCGGCGTAGACGCGCAGGTCGCCGAGATCCTCGATGCGGCCGGTGAGCGCGATCTCGCGGCGGCCATTCGCGGTGCGCACCGTGCGAGCCGTGCCCACGGCCACATCGGCGGTGAATGGCGCCACTCCGGTGCCGGCCCAAATCGTCGCGCCGCGGATGAGCACCGTGTAGAGCTGCGACTCGTTCATAGGCAGCGACTCGTAGCGCGCGGGATCGGCGCCGGCGACGCGGCCGGTAGCGAGCGCGTCGAGCGCGGTCACGAGCGCCACGAAGTTGAGCCGCACCGGCGGGCGATCGGGCTCGGCCAGGCTCCAGGGGCCCGTCTCGATCAGCACCACGGGCGTGCCCCATAGAGTGACGTTGTCGCCGAAGGCCCGCACCTCGTACTCGTCGTCGTAGCGGCCCAGCCGGCCGGGAGCCAGCGGCTCGAGCGCGTCGCGGATCACGGCGCAGAGCCGCTTGGTGAGGAGGCGGCCCTCGTTCATGGTGCGGGCCTCGTCGAAGGCCACCGACAGCAACGTGATCGACGCGGGCCGCGGCGGCCGGCTCACCGAGGTGCGCCAGCTCTGGTTGTGGAGGTTGAAGCCGACGTCGGCCCGGAGGCGGTCGCGCAGCGCCTTGAGCGCGCGGCCCTCGGGGGTCTGGAGGTGGAGCGCGTCGCGGTTGATGTCGATGCCCTGCGCGTTGCGCCGCTGGAATCGCTCGGCGCCGTCGGGGTTGAGCATCGGCACCGCGTGGATCGTCAGGGCGTCGAGCATCCGGGCGACGGCGGGCTCGGCGCGATGCCGGCGCACGTACTCGAACAGGTCGAACAGGGCCGATGTGGCGCTGGGCTCGTCCCCGTGCATCTGCGACCAGAGGAGGACCGTGAAGCGTCCGCGGCCGAAGGAGAGATCGTAGATCGCCCGGTTCTCCACGGACCGCCCGATCTCGGCGAGAGAGAAGAGGCCGGGCGAGGCGTCGCGGACGGCGTTGAGCCGGGCCTCGACGTCGCGGTGCGTCACCAGCGGCGCGGCGGGGAGGTCCACGTGCTCCGCATCCCACAGGCGCGAGAGCGCCAGGGGGTCGGGCGCGGCCTGGGAGGCCGGCGCCTGAGCGAGCACCACGGTGGCGCAGGCCGCACAGGCGAGGGACGCGAGGGTGAGCGCGAGCGGGCCGCGGGCGTGCGTGCGGGAGGCGTGTGACCCGGGGAGAGCCTTCATGTCAGCGGTCCTGTGGTTGTGCGGATGGGAGCGCGGCCGCGACGGCCGCGACGGCGCGGAACGCCCGCTCCAGGTCGAAGCGCTCGAAGTCGGCGTCGCGCAGCACCGGCTTCAGTTCCGAATCGAGTTGCGAGCGGAGGGCGGCGAGCCGGGCGGGTGAGACGTCCACCGCCGCGTTTCCGGGCATCCGGAGCTTCTCCCGAACGAGCCCGACGAACCCGGGCTCCAGCGTGCTCCAGCCCAGCCGCTCGACGGCTTGATCCACGTCGTAGAAGTCACGGATCGCCGGCTCGCGGCGGGATAGCGCGGCTCGCAGCTTCTCGGCCATCGCCTCCCGGCGTGAGAGGCAAGAGGTCGTCACTGGCTGCGCCGCGGCCGTGCCCAGAATCGGGTCCAGCAGCAGGGTCTGCGCCGGCGCGCTCGCGGGGGGTAGCAGCAGTGGTTCTCTCAGGCCGATCTCGATCCTGATGGTCTCGTCCTGCGCGCCGAGAAGCGAGCGGTACACCAGCACCGCATTGTACTGCGCCGAGGAGTTCGAGCCGGTGAGCGCCTGAAGCACTTGCAGGCCGGAGAGCGCCCCGGCAATCGCGGCGACATCCCGCTTCACGGGCTCGGCGCGGCGGCTGCGCTCACCACGCGTGGCCGATGCCGCTGTCGGGATCACGTAGTCGAGGTCCTCGCTGAGCCGGTAGAAGCCGAGGTGCACCTTCGCGAGGCACGTGCCGCCCCGGAAGACGAGGGGGCTCCCCTCTCGGGCCAGGTGCCGGAGCACCACCGTGCAGAAGTAGTCCTTCTCGATCAGCCGGGGTGCGAATCCGGTCTCCGCGGCGGTGTACGCGACCGCCTCGCGGAAGAGCGGGGCATCCTCGTGAAGGAGGAGACCCGGCCCCTCAGGCGCGCTCATTCCAGACCACTCCCCAGCGCCCGTCCGCCGTCCCGCGCCGCGGGCGGGTCGGGTCCAGGGCGATGAGGGCCGACGTTGGTCTCAGCCGCCGCCGCAGCCGCCCGAGCAGCGCGTCGGTCGCTCCCTCTCGCGCCAGCAGGGCGCCGACGCGGCGGACGGTGCCGACGTCGCCGTAGCGCAGGGTGACCCGCGCCAGCTCCGCCGCGGCCACGCGCCGCGCCGCCAGCTCGGTCCGTATCCAGCCGAACGCGCGGGGCAGACCGTTGAAGCGCGACCAGTCGTACACCGCGTCCACGAGGGTCCGCGCGCGGGAGCTGTAGACGATGGTCGCGCCGTCGGCGCTCGTCACCTCCTCGGTGTCGCCGAGGCGTGCCGAAGCCACCTTGATCAGCGTCATGGCGATCGTGCCGACGGTCCGCTCCTCGGAGAGACGATCGTTGTAGGCGTAGAGCCGGTTGGGGACCTGACTGTCGAATCCGTACCGGTTGAACGCGTTGGGGCCGCAGACCTGGTAGCGTGCGCCCCGGCTCCTCATCAGCGCATCCAGCGCCAGAGCCTCGCCCGGGGTCCACCGGCCGCCCAGCGGGAGCCGCGGCGGCACGAGGTAGAGCCCGCGCCACACGCGGGCGATCAGCCCCGCCTGCGCCATCCTGCTCAGGAGCCCGCGTTCCTCCGCGGCCGACAGGCCGAGCGGCGCGCGCAGTTCTCCCGTGCGGACCGAGCGCAGTCCGCGCAGCTGGGTCCAGGCGAGAAACGCCCGTTCCAGCGGTCCGAGGCCTCTTGCCATGTGTGTATTGTATGTCGGGAATAATGGCCTGTCAATCGATTGTCCCCTACATCGCGTACACCGCGCGCCGCCTCGCGTGCAGCGCCCGGCATCGCTAGAACCCGCCGGCGAGCTAGGAGACACGTGCTCGCCGCTCGGCGCCTGGGGAAGCGTTCACCGTCGCGCGCAGGGGCCGCTCGCTGAGTCTGCGAAGTGCAGGCGCGGTCGAGTTGCGCACGCGCGGACAGCCTGCTCGGCGTGCTTCGGCCGCTGGCTGGCCGCCAGCGGACGCCGCGGAACGAGGATCGAGCCCCGGCCCCGCTGGTCCCCGCCCGGCGGCGGCCATTGCTGTGATCGTGGGGCACCAGGCCGCCGGTCGCTGAGGCGCAGCCCCCGCCGCGAGGGTGTTCCCGGCGCACGAGAGCTCCCGCTGGGGGCGTGCGCCACCGAAGGCCAATGGCCCCTTGAATCGCAGGGCTAATAGTTGTAATATCCACTCATTGTCTATGCCAACTATACGCAAGGACGCTCCCGCCCCGCTCTCCGCCAAGGAGTACGTGCAGATCAACCAGGCGCTGTTCAGCCTGGCGCATGCGTATGAGTCCCGAATGACACGCGAGAGGAGGCAGCTCCAGACCGGCCTCTCGCTCGCCGACCGGGCAGTCATCATGGTCTTGGGCCAGCGCGCACCCGCCAACGCGCGCCGGCTGTCCGAGCTCATGGACATCAACCCCGGCACGATCTCGCTGTACGTGCAACGGCTCGTCACGAGGGGACTGGTTCAGAAGGAGCAGGACCGGGACGACAGGCGGAACTGGTGGCTGAGCTTGACTGAGACCGGGCAGCAGGCGTTTCAGGAGACGATCGCCGGCACGGTCGCCTACACTCGCGACTTCTTCTCGGCGCTCGACACGGCCGAGCAGCGCGCGCTTCACGGCCTACTCCTCAGGGCGTCGCGCAGTCTCGGCTATGAATGGCAGTAGCGTGCTTCGCGGCGCGATAGCCGCGGAAGCCGATCGATTGGAGAAACGATGGCCAACGTGGGGGCTTCCCGATTGCCGTCTCTCGACGCCCTCCGGGGTCTGATAGTGGTCTTGATGGCCCTGGATCACGCCGTGTTCTTCGTCGCGAGGAGGCATCCGCTTGAGTACTGGGGGACTCCCCCACCTCAGCACCAGGACGCCTTCTGGATGCTCACGCGGCTGTCGTCCCACATCTGCGCCCCCGGCTTCTTCTTCCTCTTGGGCTGCGGGATGGCCCTGTTCTCGGCTTCCCGCCGCGAGGTCGGTTGGTCGAATGGCCGGATCACACGGCACTTTCTGGCCAGGGGACTCGTGCTGCTTGCGATCCAGCAGTTGGTCGTGAACCCAGCGTGGTTCATCGGGACGTTCGGGTCAACGGCGATCTTGGGGAGCGCCGGCCCTCCCGGCGGCGGGGGCATGGTCTACTTCAACCTCGACGTGCTGTACGGCCTCGGCGCCTGCATGATCGCCATGTCCTTTCTCCTGAGGGCCAACGGAATCGTCGTGGCGGCCACCAGCTGCGCGGCGATTGCAGCGACTCAGGTCCTGACGCCGAGGCCCGAACACGTGGGCACGCTCTACCCTCCGCTGGAACGAATGCTCCTCATCCCCGGTCAGACGGGCATCCTTCTGGTCGGGTATCCAATCGTCCCTTGGCTGGGTGTGACGGGCCTCGGTCTTGTGTTCGGCCGGCGTCTGCTGCGGCACCGCGACCGCGCATTCCGGTGGCTTCCGGCCATCGGTGCAGCTTCCCTGACTCTGTTCGCCCTGCTGTGGGGAGTGTGGGGCGTCGGCAATCTTCGCGCCCCCACTGGTGAGGGGATCGCGGATCTTCTGAGTCTCACCAAGTACCCGCCGAGCGTGGCGTTCCTCCTGTTCACTTGCGGCGTGCTCGCGCTTCTCCTCTCACTCGTGGCGAGACGCCAGCGGCCGCCGGGGCAGCGCAGTCCGCTCCTGGTCTTCGGCTCTGCGGCGCTGTTCTTCTACGTTGTGCATCTGTACGTGTACGCGGTGAGTGGGCTGCCACTTCCCGCCGGCACCGGACTGGTTCCCACTTATCTGGTGTGGCTGGTCGGGCTCGCCGTGCTGTATCCGCTGTGCGCCTGGTACGGCGCCTTCAAGCGCCGAACGGCGCCCGATTCCGCATGGAGGTACTTCTAGGATGAGTGGCATCAGCAACGGCAGGCGGCGTCGGGTCGTCGTAGCGGCGTCTTGGGTTTTGGTCTGCATGCTGCCGGTCCCGTCCCCTGCGCAATCGCAGGGCGATCTCTCCGGTCTGTTGCGACTGGTCCGGCGACTGCATGCGGACGGCGACTACGCCGGGGCGCTCCGGGAGCTCCGAGCGGGGCAGCAGCAGGACCCCGGTAGCTACGACGTCCGATGTTGGACGCCGGAGATTCTGATGGACAGTGCCGAACTCCTGAGCCGGAGCGGAACGCGGGCGCCGGCCATGTCCCTGGCGGAGGAGGCCCTGAGGCACGCGCGGGCGGCCGTGGGCTCGCGACGTCGTGGTGCGGAGGGATGGTTCCAGGTCGGACGGGCGACGGGAACCATCTCGCAGTTGAGTGGAGGTCCGGAGTCCGTGCAGATGGCCCGTGAGTCCAAGAGCGCGTTCGAGACAGCCATCTCGCTCGATTCGAGCCACGCCTCCGCATTGCACGGGTTGGCCAGGTGGCACCGTGCCGTCGCCAGCGTGTCCGCCATCGAGAGAGCGGCGGCGAGTCTCTTCTTCGGAGGGCTGCCCCCGGCCTCACGTGAGGATGCGGTCCAGCTCTTCCGGCGAGCGGCGGCTCTTGAGCCGGACGCGTCGGAGCACCATCTGGAGTTGGCGAAGACCTACCTCGAGTTGGACCGCAACGACCTGGCCCGGGCCGAGCTCGAGATCGTCGTGGGACTGCTCGAAGCACGCCGCGGCGACGCCGCGAGAAAGGAGGAAGCGCGCCGGCTGCTGGGGAGCATGGCGGCCGGGAGACGGCCGTGACGTGAGCGCGGCGCCGGCACCGACCAAGGTGCTCACTCGTTGATGCGAAGCCGCGGGCGGCGAGTTCATGCATGCTGCATCTTCCAGCTGGTCGCTGGATGCTACTGTCCCGTCTCTGAAGTTCGTTGCATAATCCGCGGGCACTGCGACCGCTCGCACGCCCGAGGATGCATCAGGTGCGGCGAGTTCCGCGACGTCGCATGGGGCCATGGCACGGACTCCATCGTGCTGACCGGTGCGCCGCGTCGTACCTTGCAGCGTGGACAGTGGCTCGATGATGGCCCGGCGCACCTTAGTCGTTTGGTGCCACCATCTTGCAACTTGACATATCGCGCGTAATAGCGTACGTTATTGCGTGAGTGGTTGACCTGTCGAGCGAATGGGGCACTATTGGCGGCCATGACCGAACCCACACCCGATCTCTCCCGTCTGCGGATCAACCGCGACTCACCCAGTCCGCTCATGCGGCGCGCGTTCCGCAACTCGGTTCTCATCGCGGCGGGCGCGGTGGCCCTGGTGGTCGTGGCCATTCTCTGGTTTAGGGGTAGCGGCAGCGCGACGCCGGTGCAGGTGGTCACCGCCACCCTGAGCGGCGGCGGTGGCGGCGGGACGGGTGTGGTCGCAAACGGCTACGTGGTTGCACGGACGCAGGCCTCTGTGTCGGCGAAGCTGCCCGGCCGGCTGGCGTATCTGGGCGTGAGTGAGGGCTCGCACGTCACCGCAGGCCAGGTGATCGCCCGGCTCGACAACGCCGACTACGCCGCCGCCGTGACGCAGGCGGAGGCGAACCTGGCCACCGCCCGCGCGACGCTGATCGAGGCTGAGTCCGACCGCGACCAGTTGCAGCGCGAGGCGCGCCGGGCCCACGACGTCCGCGCGCAGAACCAGCAGCTCATCTCGGAGCAGGAGATGGAGGCGGCCGACAGCCGCGCGGCTCAGGCCGGCGCGCGCGTGCGCGCGCAGGAGGCCCGCGTGCAGGCGGCCGATGCGGGGGTCCGGCTGGCGCAGGCCAACTTCGAGAACACGCTGATTCGCGCCCCGTTCACCGGCACCGTGTTGCGCAAGGACGCCGAGGTCGGGGAGGTGGTGGCGCCCTCGGTGGGGGGCGGCCTCACGCGGGGCGCGGTGGTGACCATGGCGGACCTCTCGACGCTCGAGGTCGAGGTGGACGTCAACGAGGCGTACATCGCCCGCGTGCGGAGCGGCCAGCCCTCGCGCATCACCCTCGACGCCTACCCCGACACCAGCTTCCGCGGCGCCGTGCGCATGGTCGTGCCGACCGCCGACCGGCAGCGGGCCACGGTGCAGGTGAAGGTCTCGATTCTCGACCACGATCCGCGCATCTTGACGGAGATGGGCGCGCGTGTGGAGTTCCTGGAGACCGCAGGTGGCGCGGCTTCGGCCGGCGGCGGGCAGGGCGCCCCCGCGCCGCAGTCGCGGCCGCGGATCACGGTGCCGGCGGAAGCCGTGCGCACCGAAGGCGGCGCGACGGTCGTGTGGCTGGTGAGAGAGGGCCGCCTGGAGCGCCGCGAGGTGGACGCGGGCCCGGTGAGCGGCGGAATGCGTGAAGTACGTTCTGGATTGGTGGGTGGCGAGGCGCTGCTGCTCTCGGGAGTGGCCGATCCGACGGCCGGCCTGAGGGTGCAGATCGCGACGCGGCGGTAGGGGGGAGCCAGCCAGAAGTCAGAGGTCAGAGGTGAGAGGTCAGGGGGGCCGATGGCTCCTCACTCCTCACCTCTCACTCATCACTCGTACTCCGAGCCCCAATGTCCCTCGTAACCATTCGTAGCCTGGCCAAGTCCTTCCAGCGCGACTCCCAGTCCATCGTCGTCTTCGACGCCCTGGACCTGGAATTCGTCGAGGGGAGCTTCACCGCGCTGATGGGTCCCTCGGGGAGCGGCAAGAGCACGCTCCTCAATCTGATAGCCGGCCTCGACCGGCCGACCAGCGGCACGCTCACTGTGGCGGGGGCGGAAGTGAGCGCCATGCGCCCCACCGAGCTGGCCGCGTGGCGAGCCCGGCACGTGGGGTTCGTGTTCCAGTCCTACAACCTCCTGCCCGTGCTGACGGCGTACCAGAACGTCGAGCTGCCGCTGCTCCTCACGAGGCTCTCGAAGGCGGAGCGGCACGAGCACGTGCTGACCGCGCTCGGGGTGGTGGCGCTCAGCGACCGGGCCGAGCACTTCCCCCGCCAGCTCTCGGGCGGCCAAGAGCAGCGGGTCGCGATAGCGCGCGCCATCGTCTCCGACCCGACGATCATCCTCCTCGACGAACCCACCGGCCAGCTGGACGCCAAGTCGGCCGCCGAGATCCTGGCGCTGCTCCAGCGGCTGAACCGGGAGTTCAAGAAGACGATCGTCATGGTGACGCACGACCCGCACGCCGCCCAGGCGGCCGGAGCGGTGCTGCACCTCGACAAGGGGGTGCTGACGCCATGAAGTACTTCCATCTGGTCTGGGCCAACCTGACGCGCCACAAGCGCCGCACCGTCATGACCACGGCGAGCGTGGCGCTGGCTCTGTTCCTGTTCGCGTCGCTCCGCTCGGTATTGACGACGCTGGACGCCGGCGCACAGGTGGGCAGCGAGTCGCGGATGATCGTGCAGAGCGCCAAGGCGATCACCTTCTTCCTGCCGGCGAGCTACCGGGAGCGGCTGGCGGCCGTGCCGGGCGTGGCGGCCGTCACCTGGGCCGACTGGTTCGGAGGCGTCTACCAGGAGCCCAGGAACTTCTTCGCGAGCTTCGCCGCGGACGCGGAGTCCTACCTCGAGATGTACCGGAGCGACCTGGAGCTGCCGGCGGACCAGCGGGAGGTCTTCCTCCGGGAGCGCACCGCCTGCATAGTTGGCCAACACCTGCTGGACAAGTTCGGCTGGCGCATCGGCCAGGACGTCACCCTCCAGGGCACCATCTTCCAGGGCGACTGGACGTTCACGATCCGGGGTGCGTACCGGGCGGTGGATCCGGCGTTCAGCGAGGACGCCATGGTGTTCCACTACGAGGTCATCTACGAGCGGTACCCGCAGTGGGTGAGCCCGGGCTGGTACGTGCTGCGGCTCAGCGACCCGGCGCTGGCGCCCCAGGTGGCGGCGGCGGTGGACTCGATGTTCAAGAACTCCGCCGACCCGACCAAGACGGGCACCGAGCGCGCCTTCAACGCCAACTTCATGACGATGTGGGGCAACGTCAGCTTCCTGATGAACTCCATCGGCATGGCCGTGGTCTTCGCGATCCTGCTCGTGGCCGCCAACTCGATGATGCTCTCGGCGCGGGAGCGCACGAACGAGGTGGGCGTGCTCAAGACCGTGGGCTTCACGGACGGGCTGCTGTTCGCTCTGGTGATGGCGGAAGCGAGCGCAATCGCACTCGGCGGCGCGGTGCTGGGCCTGGGGGCCGCCAAGCTGCTGTACCGGTCCACGGGCTTCAGCGCGATGGGGTTCCTGCCGGGCTTCGACGTCACCGCCGGCACGCTCGCCGGCGGCTTCGGCATCGCCCTGCTGCTCGCGCTGGCCAGCGGCCTGGTGCCGGCGCTGAACGCGGCGCGGCTCTCCGCGGTGCAGGCCTTGAGGCACGTCGAATGAAGATCCCCATCATCTACAACGTCCGGAGCCTGCTGCGGCGTCCGGTCTCGAGCGCGATGACGGCGCTCGGCGTGGCGCTGGTGGTGGCGGTGTTCATCGCGATGCTGGCCCTGGCCAACGGCTTCCGGATGGCGCTGGTCAGGACCGGCTCGCCGGACAACGTCCTCGTCTTGCGCAGGGGCGCCGACTCGGAGCTTTCCAGCGGCATCTCGCGCGAGAACGCCTCCGTCATCGCGGCCCTCCCGCAGGTCGCCACGGGCGCCGACGGGCGGCCGCTGGCGAGCCCCGAGGTGTTCGTGCCGATGAGCATGGAAGCGAACACGGGTGTGGGCGACCGGCTGGTCGTGGCGCGCGGCGTCTCGGCCCTGGCGTTCGACGTGCGGCAGAACGTGCGCATCGTAGAGGGGAGGCGCTTCGCGCAGGGCCGGGACGAGGTCATCATCGGCACCGCGATGGCGCCGCGGCTCGCGCACAGCGCGGTGGGCGACACCATCCAGTTCGGGGGGCGCGGCTGGCTGGTGGCCGGCCACTTCAGCGCCGGCGGCTCGGCGTTCGAGTCCGAGATCTGGGGCGAGAACGAGCAGCTCATGCCCGTCCTGCGCGGCCAGGTCTTCCAGGTAGTGGCCCTGCGGCTCCGGAGCCAGGGCCTGTTCGAGGAGGTCAAGCGCACGATCGAAGACGACCGGCGCCTCCAGCTGGACGCGCACCGCGAGTCGGAGTTCTACTCTTCGCAGAACGGCGTCCTGCGGATCATCCTCAACTTCCTCGCCGTCTTCATTACCGGCATCATGGCGATCGGCGCGGTGTTCGGCGCGGTGAACACGATGTACGCCGCGGTGGCCTCGCGCACCGGGGAGATCGCGGTGCTCCTGACGCTCGGCTTCAAGCCGCGCAGCGTCCTGGCGTCGTTCCTTACGGAAGCCACCTTCCTGGCGCTGGTCGGGGGGCTGATCGGCTGCCTCGTGGCGATCCCGATCAACGGCATCGTGACGAGCACGACCAACTGGTCGTCGTTTTCGGTGATCGCCTTCAGCTTCCTGGTCTCGCCCCGCATCCTGCTCTACGGCATCATCTTCTCGGTGGTGATGGGCGTGCTGGGCGGCTACTTCCCGGCGCGGCGCGCCGCGCGGATGCCGGTGGTCGAGGCGATCAGGTAGGCGCGAGCACAGCGGGATCGGCGCTCCCGTAGGGCCGAGGGGCCGCTGCGGCGGGGCGGGTCAGTCCCGGCGCGGGACCGGCGGGTTGCGGTCCAGCACGTCTCTCGTCATCGCCAGCAACGCCTGGGGCTCGACCGGCTTCGCGACGAATCCCGTGGCCGCACCAGGCAGTCCCGCCCACGACACGTCCTGTCGCAGGTACCCCGACATGTAGACCACGCGCAGGCCGGGGTGCGATGCCACGATCCGGTCCGCCAGCGCGAGGCCGTTCATCCGAGGCATCATCACGTCGGTGATCAGCAGATGGGGCGGCGGCGTCTCGCCGAACCGGCGAATGACCGTGTCCACGTCGTCGGTCTCCTCGACCCGGTAGCCCGCGGACCGCAGCAGCCGGCCCACCGATCGCAGCGTGTGCGGATCGTCGTCGACCACGATGACGGCCTCGCCGCGTCCCACGGCCGGCCGACCGCGGACCGCAGGCGGCGCCGCCGGCTGGGGCGGCGCCACGACGCTCACTGGTTCCGCCACCACCACTCGATTCCGGCCGGCCTGCTTCGCCGCGTAGAGTGCGCGATCTGCGGTCGCCACGAGCACCTCGAACGATCCCATGCCGTCTTCGTACCCCGCGACACCCGCGCTCACGGTGAGCCGGCCCCACGGGAAGGAACGTGCTTCGATGCCGACCCGGACTCGGTTGGCGAGGGCAAGGCCCGGCTGAGCCCCGCTTCCTCCCAGTATCGAGATGAACTCCTCTCCTCCGAACCTGGCGGAGAGGTCCATCCGCCGCGTGTTCTGCCGGAGCACTTCGCCGAAAGCGCGGAGCGCGGCGTCGCCGGCCTCGTGCCCGTGGCGATCGTTCACCCGCTTGAAGTGATCGAGATCGAAAATGACGACCGAGAGCGCGGCCCCGCGCGCGGCCGCGGCGAACTGCGAGTCGAGCATCATCTCGGCATGCCGCCGGTTGGGAAGCCCGGTCAGCTGGTCCACCAGAGCGAGCGCCTCCGCGGCGCGCCGCTCGCGGTGCAGGACCTCGGCGAAGACGGCCAGCGCGATGCAGACCCCGGCGTAGACCGCGACGACCGGCAGCAGGACGTGCCAGTTGGGTGCGGTGCTGCCCAGCAGGAGGACGGCGCCCTGCGTCAGGAGCAGAACGGCCATCCCGGCGGCAACCGCCAGGGCGACGCCCCGAAGGCCACGGTAGTAGGCAAGGAGGAACGCCGGCAACAGCGAAGTCAGCCAAATGAGGACGCCCGGCTCGGCCTGCGCCCATCCGGGAAACACCACGACCGCGGCCACGGGCACCGCGAGCGAGCCGATGGACAGGGCGAGCGCGCGGACCGGCACGGGGTGGGGCATCTCGGTCGCCGCGGGCACACCCCAATCTGCACTTCGCTGTGGGCGGCGGCGAGGGGGACACCGGCCGCCGCCGCGTCGCCGCCGCCGGCAGCGGCGGTCGGGACGCGGTCATGCGCGGAGGGCCGCAGCGAGCGGGCCCTCGTGCGGCGGCATTGCGGTAGCCCCTGCGGCGTGGCACGTTCTTCCGGTCGAGGACACGAGGCTGGAAGATGGGCCGCCCGACTCGCTGGTTGGTGGCCACTTCGGTTCTGGGAGCGCTCGCCGTCGGCACGGCCGGGGCTTGGCTCTACGTCGCCCAGCGGCAGTACCTCCACCAGACCGCGAGCGCCAACCTCCTGGCCATCGCGCAGGCGAAGCTGGACCAGATCGGCGCCTGGCGGGCCGAGCGGCTCGGCGACGCTGCGGTCCTCCGGGAGAGCCCGTTCTTCGGCCCGGCCGTCGCGCGGTGGCTGGCGGGGCGCCGGCCCCCGATTGCCGCCGACATCCTCACCCGACTGAGCAGCAGCAAGGCCTACTACGGGTACGACGACGTGCGTCTGGTGGACCGTGCCGGGCGCGTCGTCATGGCGACGAGCGGACGTTCGGCCACCCTCGACAGCGGCGATGCCGCGGCGCTCGGTGCCGCCTTCCGGGAGCGGCGCCCTGCGATGGGCGACGTGCACGCCTCCGCCGCTGACTCGATCCCCCATCTGGTGGTTGTGGCCCCGCTCTTCGCCTCGAGCGCGAGAGACGCCGAGCCGCTCGCGGCCGTCGTGTACGTGGTGGATCCGCGGCTCGCCCTCTTCCGCGTGGTCGCCGTCTCGCCGAGCCCCCGCCGGAGCGTCGCGGCCATGCTGGTGCGGCGGGACGGCGATTCGGCTCTCTTCCTGACCGCGCCGCGTTCGCAGGCCGGCGTGGCGCCGCTCCGCCGTGTCGCCCTCAGCCGCCGGAGCGATCCCGCCGTGATGGCGGTGCTCGGGGCCGAGGGGATCGTACGGGGTGTGGACCACCGCGGCGTCAAGGTGATCGCGGCACTGCGGGCCGTGCCGGAGACGGCGTGGCTCCTGGTGGTGAAGGAGGACGAAGCCGAGGCGCTGGCCGTGTGGCGGACGCCGGCGGCCCTCGTGTTCGGCTTCCTGCTGGCGCTGGTGCTCGTGGCTGCCGCGACCGCCGTCGCCCTCGGCCAGAGGTCCGCCACCGCTCGCTTCAAGAGGCTGTACGAGGCGGAAGCGGCGCTCCGCGCGAGCGAGGCGCGCTTCCGCGCTCTCGTGGAGGAGGCCGGCGACGGGTTCGCGATCCTGGATGCGGAAGGCCGGTACCTCGACGTGAACAGCGAGTGCTGCCTGCAGCTGGGCTACGCGCGCGCGGACCTGCTCCGCCTGAGCATCTCGGACGTCGACTCGCTGTTCACTCCCCAGCAGTTCGCGGCGGACTTCCAGTCGCTGGTGGGCAAGCGGCCCGCGAGCTACGAGTCCGTGCATCGGCGCAAGGACGGGACGACCTTCCCGGTGGAAGTCACGCTCTCTGTCGCCCAGATAGGCGACGTGCCGCGGGCGCTCCTGCTGGCTCGCGACATCACCGAGCGCAAGCGGGCGGTGGAGGCGCTGGTGGAGAGCAAGGAGCGGTTCCGCCTGGCCGTTCTCGCCGCGTTCAACGCGGTGTGGGACTGGAACCTGCGGACCGATGCCGTGTGGTGGAGCGAGAGCTTCCAGACTCTCTTCGGCTACCGGGAGGAGGAGATCGAGCCGGGCGTCGAGTCGTGGAGGAACCGAATCCACCCCGACGATCGCGATCGGGTTACCTCGGTCATACAGGCGGCCATCGACTCGGGTCGGCAGGGCTGGTCCGACCGGTACCGCTTCCGGCGCGGGGATGGCTCCTATGCGGTGGTGGACGACCGGGGCTACGTCGTCCGGGCGGGGAACGGCGACCCCGTGCGGATGATAGGCGCGATGCAGGACATCTCCGAGAGCGCGCGCGCGGAGGAGGCGCTGCGGCGCAGCGAGACGCTCCTCAACACGACCCAGGAGCTGGCCAAGGTCGGCGGGTGGGAGTTCGATGTGGCGCGGCAGAGGATGACCTGGACGGCGCAGCTGTACCGCCTGCACGATCTGCCCGAAGGCGGGATCGCGCCGGGCTCGATGGAGCACATCGACAGAAGCCTGGAGTGCTACTCCCCCGAGGATCGCCCCACGATTCTGCGGGCGTTTGAGCGCTGTGCCCAGTGGGGCGAGCCGTACGACCTGGAGTTCCCCTTCACGACGTTCGCGGGGCGCCGGATCTGGATCCGCACGTGCGCACGAGCGGAGAGGGAGAACGGGAAGATCGTCAGGGTCGTCGGCGACCTCGCCGACATCACCGAGCGCAAACAGGCGGAGGAGGTACTGGCCCGCACCTCCGCGGAGCTGCACTCGGTCATGGACGCGGTGGCCGAAGGCGTCCTCGTCGTCGACCGGACGGGGCGCGTGCTGCTGGCGAACGCGCGGTTCAGGGAGATGTGGCGGATCCCCGACGAGGTGGCCGCTTCCAGGGAAGACGGGGTGCTGCTCGACTTCGTTGTCGACCAGCTCGTGGACCCCGAGGGCTTCCTGGCCAAGGTGCGGGCTCTCTACGGGCAGGATGTCGAGAGCTGGGACACGCTGGCGTTCAAGGACGGGCGCGTGTTCGAGCGATTCTCCCGCCCGCTGGTCGAGGGCGGACTCGCGATGGCGCGGCTGTGGGCATTTCGGGACGTCACCGAGCGCAGGGTGGCGGAGGCGGCGCTGCGGGAGAGCGAGGAACGCCACCGCAGCATCATCGAGCAGCTCACCGACGCCTACTACCGCACCGACCGGGACGGGATCATCACGATGATGAGCCCGTCCGCGGCACAGGTCTTGGGATTGCCCTCGATCAGCATGATGATCGGACGGCCGATCGAGTCCTTCTGGCAGGATCCGAGCCAGCGGGCGGCGTTGCTGGCGGCCATCGCTGAGGACGGGTTCGTGCGCGACTTCGAGGCGACGGCCGTGCGGACGGATGGGACAGCGGTCGCCGTCGCGGTGACCAGCCACTTCGTGCGCGACGGGTCCGGAGCGGTCGCCGGCGTCGAGGGGATCATCCGCGACATCACCGAGCGCAAGCGGGCCGAGGCCGCGTTGCGCGCGCTCGCCGTGCACCTCGATTCCGTGCGGGAGGAGGAGCACACCCGGATCGCCCGGCAGGTCCACGATGACCTGGGCCAGGCGCTCACCGCCCTGCGCCTCGACCTGACGTGGGTCGGCCGGAAGCTCCCCAAGGGGAACACGGCGCTGCGACGCAGGATCGACGCGGCGGTCGGGCTGACGGACGAGATGATCGCGGTCGGGCAGCACATCGTAGCGGATCTGCGCCCACCGATCCTCGACGATCTGGGGCTCGTGCCCGCAGTGGAGTGGTACGCGCAACACTTCGCCAAGCGCAGCGGGCTGCGCATTGAGTTCGACGTCGGGGCCGAGGAGCCGGCCGTGCCCGATCGCCTGGCGGTCGCGGCCTACCGGATCGTGCAGGAGGCGCTGACCAACGTGGCGCGCCACGCGCAGGCGACGCAGGTGCGGGTACGCCTCGGCGAGCAGGATGGTACCTTGACCATCGAGATCCGCGACGACGGACAGGGCTTCCCGGAAGAGGCCATCCGCAGTCCGCGCTCCTTCGGCATCGTCGGGATGCGCGAGCGGGCAGCCTCGCAAGGAGGTGTGCTTCTCGTGACCAGTTCGCCAAGTGCGGGCACCACGGTACGGGTGACGTTCCCGCTCGATCGCCCGACCGTTCGGGAGGAGCCCCGGTGATCCGCATAGTGCTCGCCGACGACCACGCGCTGGTCCGGGAGGGACTGCGGCGCATCCTCGAGGACCACGCCGACCTGCGGGTGGTGGCCGAGGCCACGACCGGCGAGGAGGCGCTGCGGGCCGTGGCGGCGTCCCCTGCGGACGTGCTCTTGCTGGACATCTCGATGCCCGGGCCGGGGGTCTTCGAGCTGCTCAAGCGGCTCGGCGAGGGCCACCCATCGGTGCGCACAGTTGTGCTCACGATGCACCCGGAGGACCAGTATGCCGTCCGCGTGCTTCGGGCGGGAGCCGCGGGGTACCTCTCCAAGGAGCGCTCGTCCGGACTCCTGGTAGAGGCGATCCGGAAGGCTCACCGCGGCGAGGTATTCGTCAGCCCGTCCCTCGGCGACACCCTGGCACGCCAGGTCGCCGGCCGGGGAGGGCGCCCTCCGCACGAAGCGCTTTCCGACCGCGAGCTCGACGTGCTCGTCCGCCTCGCCAAGGGGCAGAGCGTCAAGGCCATCGCCGCGGACCTGTCGCTGAGCCGCAAGACCGTGAGCACGTACCACAGCCGAATCCGCCGCAAGCTGCACCTGGACTCGGACGCGGACCTGTTCCGGTTCGCGATCGAGCAGGGCCTCACCGAGTAATCCCGACAGTATCGCCCCTCAATCGTAGGCCGGGTCGCACGAGGGGGCGAGGCGCGGGCTGACCGCGCGTTCGCCCCGTTCGCGTGAAGTTCACGGTGTGCTCAGCGGCGCGCCTCGGCGCGCCGAAGCGCGCTCCGTTCGCAGGAAAGAGCGGTGGCACTTGGACGTGTTCCTCGTCGAGGACTCGGCGGAACTTCGCCAGCGGCTGGTCGCGGAGCTGGAGGAGGTGGCGGGCTTGCGGGTGGTCGGGTGGGCCGAAGGCGAGGCCGACGCCACGGCGGCGATCACGCGCCTGCGCCCGCGGTTCGTGGTGCTGGATCTCAGGCTGGCTCAGGGGAGCGGCCTTGGCGTGCTCGCAGCCGTCAAGCAACTCGATCCGCCGCCGATCGTCGCAATGCTGACGAACTACCCGGAACCGCAGTACCGCGCGCGGTGCGCGGAGCTGGGGGCCGACCACTTCTTCAACAAGGCCGCCGGGCTCGACGGCCTGCTGGAAGCGTGTCGCAGCGCCGCGGGAGCAACTGGGGAGCTCGGGGGCCGTGACTGAGATGGTGGCAGGGGTGGTCAACCTGGGGGTGAGGAGGAACGACTCGTGAGACGCAGCGGAGCCAGGAAGGTGGCTCGTAGACCGCGCCGCAGCCCCTCGCTGGCCAAGGCGCCCACCGGGATTCAAGGACTGGACGAGCTGACCGGCGGCGGCCTGCCCCGGGGGCGGCCGACCCTCCTGTGCGGCAGACCCGGCTGCGGCAAGACGCTCCTGGCCATGGAATTCCTCGTGCGCGGCGCTGTGGACTCCGGCGAGCCGGGCGTCTTCATGTCGTTCGAGGAGAACACTGAGGAGCTGGCGACGAACTTCGCCTCGCTCGGGCACGATCTCAAGGCGCTGGTCGCGCAGAAGAAGCTGGTGCTCGAGCACGTCCACATCGAGCGCAGCGAGATCGAAGAGACGGGCGAGTATGACCTCGAGGGGCTGTTCATCCGGCTGGGGCACGCGATCGACGGCATCGGCGCCAAGCGCGTGGTGCTCGACACCGTCGAGGCGCTCTTCTCCGGGCTGAGCAACACCGCCATCCTGCGCGCCGAGCTGCGCCGCCTGTTCCGCTGGTTGAAGGCCGGAGGCGTCACCGCCATCGTCACCGGCGAGCGGGGCGAAGCCGGCCTGACCCGCTGCGGGCTGGAGGAGTACGTGGCGGACTGCGTGATCATGCTCGACCACCGTGTGGACGGGCAGATGGCCACGCGGCGGCTGCGGATCGTCAAGTATCGCGGCTCGACGCACGGCACGAGCGAGTATCCGTTCCTGATCGACGAGGGCGGCATCTCGATCGTGCCGATCACCTCGATGGGGCTGAAGCACGAAGCGGCCACCGAGCGCGTGTCGACGGGCATTCCGCGCCTGGACGCGATGATGGGGGGCAGGGGCTACTATCGCGCCAGCAGCGTGCTGGTGTCCGGCACGGCGGGCACGGGCAAGACGAGCCTGGCGGCGCATTTCGCACAGGCGGCCGCCGCGCGCGGCGAGCGGTGCCTGTGGTTCGCCTTCGAGGAGTCGTCCAGCCAGATCATCCGCAACATGCGCTCCATAGGCATCGACCTGGAACCGGCGGTGCGGCGCGGGACGCTGCGCGTCCACGCGGAACGGCCCACGATGTTCGGCCTGGAGATGCACCTGGTGACCATCCACAAGCTGGTGGACCAGTTCAGACCGCGGGTCGTGATCCTCGACCCGGTCACGAACTTCGCCGCGCTCGGCAGTGAGGCGGAGGTCAGAGCGATGCTGACGCGGCTGATTGACTTCTTCAAGATGCGGCAAGTCACCGCGCTGTTCACGAGCCTCACCGCGGGCGACTCAGGCCTGGAGGCCACCGACGTGGGCGTGTCGTCGCTGATGGACACCTGGCTGCTGCTGCGGGACGTGCAGAACGGTGCGGAGCGCAATCGCGTGTTGCACCTCCAGAAGTCGCGTGGCATGGCCCACTCCAACCAGGTCCGCGAGTTCCTGTTGACCGATCACGGGGCGGAACTGCGGGACGTGTGCGTCGGGCCGTCCGGCGTCCTGCTCACCGGCAGCGCGCGGGTGGTGCTGGAAGCGCAGGAGAGGGCCCAGGCCCTGGTGCGCGAGCAGGAGGCTGGGGGCAGGAACCGGGATCTGGAGCGCAGGCGGCAAGCCATGGAAGCGCGGATTGCCTCGCTGCGGGCGGAGTACGAAGTAGAGCAAGCGCAAGCGGCGAAGCTGAGGGAGGAGGACCAGATGCGCACCGGCGTGCTGGCTCGTGACCGCGTCAGCATGGGCCGCATGCGGCAGGCCGATGTCGCCGCCGCGGGGAAGGCGGCAAGTCGCGAGCAGGGAGATACACCATGAGGACCAAGCGCAAGACCCGCTCCGCCAAGGCGGCGCCGGCGAAGCCCCCGGACGTTTGGAGACTGCGGCTTTACGTGGCGGGGCAGACGCCCAGATCGCTGACGGCGTTCGCCAACCTCAAGCGCCTCTGCGAGAACCACCTGAAAGGGCGTTACACGATCGAGGTGATCGACCTGGTGGAGACGCCCCGACTGGCGAGGGAGGACCAGATACTCGCCATCCCCACACTGGTGCGCAAGCTCCCGGAGCCGGTGCGCAAGATCATCGGCGACCTCTCCAACACCGAGCGTGTTCTGGTGGGGCTGGACCTGATCGCCGCGCCCAGAACCTCCGCGTGATCGCCCGTTGGCCGGAGAGGCCATGGTGAAGACCGCGAGAGCAGGGAATGCGACGGCAGCCATCGGGGCCTCATTGGCTAGGTCCGGCAGGTCGCAGTATGTGCTGCGCTTGTATGTGGCGGGCACGACGCCGCGCTCCACCCGCGCCGTCGCCAACATCAAGAAGATATGCGAGGAGCATCTGAAGGGGCGCTACGACCTCCAGGTGATCGACATCTACCAGCAGCCGGTGCTGGCCGAGGGAGAGCAGATCGTCGCCGTGCCCACGCTGGTCAAGATGCTTCCGGGGCCCCTGCGGCGGATCATCGGCGATCTCTCGGATCGCGAGCGGGTTCTGATCGGGCTGGACTTGAGGCCCCGGGAGTGACGGGAGCGACCGCGCCATGACAACCGTGCTTTCAGAGCGTGGACTCGCGGCCGAGCTGGAAGACCTCCGCGGCCGGCTGGCCGAAGCCGAGGAGGTGGTGCGCGCCATCCGCAACGGGGAAGTGGACGCGGTGGTGGTCGCCGGCGAGCGCGGCGAACAAGTCTATACCCTGAGCGGGGCCGACCGCGTCTATCGGCAGCTCATCGAGACGATGAGCGAGGGCGCGGTGACCTTGTCCGCGGACGGAGTCATCCTCTACGGCAACGCCCGCCTGGCGGAGATGTTGGGGCGGCCGCTCGAGCGAGTCATAGGCACCGCCCTGCGGACCTGCCTGCCGCCCACGGACCAGCAGGCGCTCGACGCCGTCCTCGCGCAAGCCCGCACGGAGCCCAGCCGCCGGGAGATCTGCCTGCAAACCGGTGCGGGCCGTCTGGTGCCCGTCTATCTGTCGGCCTCTCCCATTCAGAGCGAGGGGGCGGAGACGGTCTTCTGTCTCGTGCTCACGGACCTGACGGAGCAGAAGCGCTACGAGCAACTCATCGCGGCAGAGCGATTGGCCCGCCTGATTCTGGAGCAGGCCGCCGAGGCAATCGTCGTGTGCGACGAGCAGGGCCGGGTCGTTCGCGCCAGCCAGGCGGCGCAGTGGTTGTGCGACGGCAGCCCGCTCCTGCGGTCATTTGCCGAGGTGTTTGCGCTGCGGACCGACGCGTCAGAACCGTTCGACGTCGGCCAGGTCTTGCAGGGGGAGACACTGCGGAATGTGGACGTTGCCTTGGACTGGAAGGGGCAGAAGCTCGACTTGATCCTGAACGCGGCTCCGCTCCGCAACGCTCGGCAGATCCTCGGCTGCGTCGTGACCCTGACCAACATCACCGAGCACAGGCGTGCCGAGGCGGCGCTGCGGGAAAGCCACGAGCGCTTCCGGTTGGCTAATCTCGCCACCTTCAACGTCATCTGGGACTGGGATCTCCGGACCGGTTCCCTATGGTGGAACGAGAACTTCCGGGAGTTCTTCGGCTACGGAGCTGAGGAGATCGAGCCGGGCGTCGAGTCGTGGACGAAGCGCATCCACCCCGAGGACCTCGGCCGGGTCACCACCGGCATCCACGCGGCCATCGACTCGGGGCGGCAGTTCTGGTCCGATCAGTACCGCGTCCGCCGGAAGGACGGCTCATATGCGGTGGTGGACGACCGGGGCTACATCACTCGGACGCCGGACGGCACCCCGGTGCGAATGCTGGGCGCGATGAAGGACGTCACCGAGCGCAAGCGGGCGGAGGATGCGCTGCGGGAGAGCGAACGAGCGTTCCGCGAGACCCTTAGGCACCTGGATGAAGCGTACTACAGTGTCACTCCGGACGGGCTGATACTGGACCACAACCTGGCGTTCAATCGGATTCTCGGCATTGAGGCCGGCCAGGACCTGAGAGGACGGCGCACCCCCGACTTCTGGCTGAATCCCGATGATAGACAAGCGTATCTGAACGAACTGATGACCAAGGGACTCATAAGGAACTACCTGGTTGATGTGAAGACTGCCAGTGGAGAGAAGGTAGTCGGCTTGTTCAACTCTCATCTGGAGAAGGACGAGCACGGCAGGTTGGTGCGAATCGTCGGGACGTTCACGGACTTCACCGAGCGCCAGCGGGCCGAGGAGGAAATCCGGTCACTTCTGGCCTCCGTCGAGGGCGAGAAGACCCGGCTCTCAACACTGATCGGCAGCATCACCGATGAGGTCTGGTTTGCCGATACGGAGAAGAGACTTGCTCTGGCGAACCCATCCGCTCTTCGGGAGTCCGGGTTTGCGCCTGGCGACGCGATCGGAGTGGAAGGACCAACGAATAGTCCGCAAGTCCTTCGTCCCGACGGCAGTCCCCGACCCCTCGATGAGTGCCCGGCCTTGCGCGCCCTGTCGGGAGAGGTGGTACGAAACCAGGAGGAGATACTCCCAATCCACGCCAGCGGGGAATTCCGGTATCGCCAGGTAAATGCCGCGCCGGTCAGGGATGCCTCTGGAGGCATCGTCGGGTCCGTATCCGTTGTCCGCGACATCACCGAGCAGAAGCTGGCCCAGGAGAGGATCGTCCACCTCAACCGCGTCCTGCGCGCCGTCCGGGACGTCAACCAGCTGATCGTTCGGGAGCGGGACCACGACCTCCTCATCGAGCGAGTGTGTAAGCTCCTGGTGGAGGGTCGTGGCTACCGGAGCGCGTTGGCCATCCTCACCGACGCGGCCGGTGTGCCCCAGGCATTCGCCATGGCGGGGATGGAGGACGTCTCTCGGCCCCTGGGCGAGAGCCTGCGACGGGGAGTGCTGCCGTCCTGCTGCCGCCTGGCGCAACAGCGCGAGGGGGTATGCCACGTGGAGGACCGTGCCGGAGTCTGCGCGCCGTGCCCCGGCGGGGCAGGGTACGTGGACAGCGACGCCTCGTGCATCCAGCTGCGGCACGGCGGGACAGCGTACGGCTACCTGGCGGTATCGGTGGACAAGATGCTCGGCACGGACCCGGAAGAGGACTCGCTGCTCGACGAGGTGGCCGGCGACGTGGCCTTCGCGCTCCACGGCATCGAACGCGGGGAAGCGATGACGCTGGTGGAGAGGGACCGCGACCGCGCGGAGAGCGAGCTGCGGCAGTCCCAGAAGATGGAGGGCATCGGCAGACTCGCCGGCGGCGTGGCCCACGACTTCAACAACATGCTCACCGTCATCAATACCAGCTGCAGCTTTCTCGAGGACGACCTGCGCGGATCCGAGGCGGCTCTCGACGACGTGCACACCATACGCGAGGCCGCGGACAGCGCCGCCCGGCTCACGAGGCAGCTCCTGGCGTTCAGCCACCGGCAGGTGCTCGAACCCCGGCCGCTCGACCTGAACGCTCTCGTCGGCAACCTGGAGAAGATGCTGAACCGGCTGCTCGGCGAGGACATCTCGATCCACGTGGAGCCGGCGCCCGCTCTCGGTCTCGTGCTTGCGGACCCGGGGCAGCTCGAGCAGGTGGTCGTCAACCTGGCGGTGAACGCCCGCGACGCGATGCCGGAAGGCGGCACGCTCACCATCTCGACCGCGAACGTCGAGCTGGACGAGGCGTTCGTGGGACAGCACCCCGGGGCCGCCACGGGCGCCTTCGTGAAGCTCGCCGTCACCGACACCGGCGAAGGGATGGACGCCGAAGTCATGGCACGGATGTTCGAGCCGTTCTTCACCACCAAGGAGGTGGGGAGAGGAACGGGACTCGGCCTGTCGACGGTATACGGCATCGTCAAGCAGAGCAACGGGTACATCACGGCGGACAGCCAGATCGGCCGCGGCAGCGGCTTCGAGATCTACCTGCCTCGCGTCGAGCCGGCCGGTCACACCTGGCGACCGCCGAGCCAGGCGGGCTCCTCGAGAGGACGGGGCGAGACCATTCTGCTGGTTGAAGACAACGACCAGCTGCGGAAGACGACCGCGCGGGCCCTCCGGAAGCTGGGTTACAGAGTCTGCGTTGCGGCCGGGCTCGACGAGGCCAGGCGCATCGCCGCGACGGAGAGCGAGATCCGCCTGGTGCTCACGGACATGGTCATGCCGGGTGGCTCGGGCCACGACGTGAGCACCGTCGTGACCGCCGGGCACCCCAACATCAAGGTGCTCTACATGTCCGGCTTCACCGACCACGCTATCGTCCAGCGCGGAGCCCTGGAGCCGAACACGGCGTTCCTGGATAAGCCGTTCACGCCGGAGTCGCTCGGCCGGAAGGTGCGGCAGGTGCTGGACGGATAGCCGTCAGCCGTCAGCGGGGCGCACGCCGACGGCTGAGCGCCGCACCCTGAGGCCGCGGCCCGGAACCTCTCCGCCGCGCCGCCGCGGGAGGGAACCATGGCCAAGGTGCTCGTCGTAGACGACGATGCCGGTATCCGGGCGGCGGCCCGGCGCACGCTCGCCCGGATCGGCCACGAGGTGTGGGACGTGCCCGGCGGCGCCGAAGCGCTGCCTCTCCTGGACGTCGTGCCGTTCGACCTCGTGATCACCGACGTGTACACCGACGCGGTGGACGGGATCGAGCTGCTGACGCGAATTCAGCAGAGGCTCGTTCGAATACCGGTCGTGGTCATCTCGGGCGGCGGCTACGCGTCTGCGGACGACGTCCTCGACATTGCGGAGAGCTGCGGCGCCGCGGCCACCCTCGACAAGCCGTTCACGGCGCGGCAGCTGCGCGAGACGGTGGCGCGAGTCCTCGAGTAGCCGCCGCGCCGGAGTTGTCCCCGGCGGGGGCCGGCTTGCGCGTCCGCTGCGTCCGCTATAACCTTCTATGATGCATATGGCAGTTAGCGCACCACGGTGCGCTCGCCGCGCGCCGGAGCGGATAGCATGAGACCAGCCGAGTCACGCGTGGAGAAGCTGCTGGCCATGATCGGGGAGCGGGGCTGGAAGGCCCGGATCGTGCCGATTGGCCGGCTGGCGGACCTCCGGGAGGCGGTTCGCGGCCGCTACGAGGCGGGGCTCATCGACGGGGCGCTGTTCCGGGAACAGCTGGCATCGTTCTCGTTCCAGCCGCCGGCGGAGCTTCCGCAGGCGCGGTCCATCCTGGTGGTGGCCGTGCCGACTCCGCAGATGCGGGTCGTCTTCCGCCGGCGGGGCGAGAGCGTGGCGGTGGTGGTGCCGCCCACCTACGTCAGCTACACGCCGCGGGCGGAGGGCGTGAGGGCGGTCCTGGAAGCGTGGCTGCGGCGGGAGGGCTTCCGGCTGGCGAAGCCGCAGCTCCCGCTCAAGACGCTGGCGGTGTGCAGCGGCCTGGCGGAGTACGGGCGCAACAACATCTGCTACGTCGCAGGCATGGGCAGCTTCCTCGAGCTGGTGGGCGCCGTCTCGGATCTGCCGTGCGAGGCCGATCCGTGGCGGGAGCCGCGGGCTCTGGCCCGCTGCGAGTCGTGCGTCGCCTGCCTGCGCCGCTGCCCCACGGGGGCCATCGGGGAGGACCGCTTCCTGCTGCGCGCGGAGCGCTGCCTCACCTACCACAACGAGGCGGCCGCCGACTTCCCGGCCTGGATCGAGCCGTCCTGGCACCATTGCCTGATCGGCTGCATGCGCTGCCAGACCGTCTGCCCCGAGAACCGGGCGGTGGTGGACTGGATCGAGGACCTGGCCGAGTTCTCCGAGCCGGAGACGGCTCTCTTCCTCGAGCGGGTGCCGCTGGAGCGGCTCCCGGCCGCCACGGCCGCCAAGCTGCGGAGCCTGGAGATCAACGAGGACTACGGGCTCCTGTGCCGCAACCTGTCCATGGTCCTGGGGCCGTACCCCCCATTTACACGCCATGGCTTCTGGTGACCTCCAAGAGTACGCGTGAACGCTGATGCCGGCGTGACCGAGCCGCGATCGCCGCGGGAACCGCCTGCCGACCTCGTGCGCCGCGCACAGGCCGGGGAGGCCGTGGCACTCGATGAGCTGGTGCGCTGGTGCTATCCGATGGTGCGCCGCTGGGCGCTGGTGCGCACCGGAGACCCCGACGAGGCGGAGGACGTCACGCAGGACGTCGTCGCCGGCCTCGGGGAGCGAGTGCGGCGGTTCGAGGGGCGCAGCCGGTTCGCCACGTGGCTGTTCCGCATCACGGCCAACGCGGCGACCGGCCGCGACCGGCGACGGACCCGCCGCCTGAAGCTGCTCGGGAGCTGGGGTGCGGTGCGCGGCGGGGAGAGGGACGAGGAGGAGCGGCGGCTGGCGGCGCTCCATGGCGAGATGGTGGCTGGCCTGGTGCGGACGCTGCTCGTGGAGCTGCCGGAGCGGCAGCGGCAGGTGTTCGACCTCGCCGACCTGCAGGGGTACGACGCGGCCGAGATCGCCGCGATGCTGGAGGTAGACCCCGCCACGGTGCGCGGCCACCTGATGCGGGCGCGGCGGGTGCTGAGAGGGCGGATTCTGGAGGAGTTGCCGGAGCTGCGGGAGGAAGGACAATGAACTGCGTCGAGGCCCACGAGGCCATCCTGGAAGCCGAGCCGGCGGCTCTGCGCGGCGAGGGGGACGGAGCGCTGGCGCGCCACTTGGTGGAGTGCGCCGCCTGCCGGGAGCGGGCGCGGCGCGTGCTGAGTGGAATGGCCGCGCTGGACCGGGCGCTGGAGGCCGAGGCGGGAGCGTCTCCCGTCCGGCGGAAGCCCCCGGCGCGCCATCCCATCGCGCGGCGCCTCGCCCCCTGGGGAGCGGGGCTCGCGGCCGCCGCAGCGCTGGCCGGCCTCCTGCTGGTGCGGCATCCCGATGCGCCCCGCGGCACCGGCGTGACGGCCGTCACCCGGCTGGCCGCCGGCATGGAGGTGGACCTCTCGGCATCCACGCGCCCGGCTGCCGTCTTCCGGACGGCCGATCCGAACATCACGGTGGTGTGGTTCTTCTGAACGACGAGATGAAAGGACACCTCATGCGCGTGCGTCACATGGCCCTGATCGCTTCGCTGGCCGCGCTGGCCGGCTGCGGAGGGTCGTCGCTCGAGACCCAAACGTTCGAGCTGCGCCACCTGGACGAGGTCACGGCGGAAGGCATCATCGGGCCGTACGTCTACAGGGACCGGCCGGGGTCGCCCGGGACGTTCACCATCACGTCGCGGACGCTCACGGTGCGCGAGACCCGCGACAACCTGGAGCGCATCGCCCGCGTGCTCGCCGAGCAGGACCGGGCGCCCGTAAACGTGCGCCTGGTCTTCACCGTCATCCAGGCCGACGGCGCGGGCCCCGTCGACTCGAGCATCGCGCCCATCGAAGCGCAGCTGCGGCGGCTGTTTCGCTTCCGGGGCTACCGGGTGCTGGCGCAGGCGGTCACCCTGGCGCTGGAGCACACCGAGTTCAGCCACGAGCTTGCCACGGCTCGGGGGCGCAACGGCCGTGGCGCGGCCGGCGGCGGCGACCTGCTCGAATCGGACTTCCAGCGCCAGGGCCGCGACCCCATCGCGATCAGCGGGCTCCTCGAAACGGCGAACGTGCGCGGCGACAGCGGCTTCGTCCGGGTCCGGGTGCGGATGCAGGCTCCGGGCCTCGGCGTGGACATCAGCACGCGCCTCAGCGTCACGCTGGGGCAGACGGCGCTGATGGGAGGTCAGTCGGGGCGGGGAGAGGGCGCGCTGATCCTGGCGGTTCGGCCGGAGCTGGTAGCCCCGTAGCCGGGACGGTCGCGCGAGGCCGCCGCCGAACGTCACAGCCTCCCGCCGTGAAGCCGCTGCCACCGCGAGCGCACGGCGGGGGTCTCCACCTTGGCAGACTCCCTTCACCCCGGATCGGGCCGCCCGGAGCCCAGTGGCCCGCGAGGGGCGGCGTGTCGGCGCGTCACATGGGGCTGCAACCTTCGAGGCACGCGACGGCGAGGAGGCCCCCCAGGAGCAGCGTCGTCCCGCCGATGGTCGCGAGAGCCGACAGCCCCAGGTTCGCCCGACTCACCCAATAGCGCTGGATGTCTCGGAACGGGACCTTGAAGGGCGTCCCCTGCCGAGTGGTGGCGTACAGGGTGTCGTTCGCGACCCAGGGCCGCAGGGTGCGGTCGAACGCGACGTTGCGGCCGTCCACCGTGGTGACGCCGCGGACGCTCTCCGGGGCCCTGGCCCTCGGGATCACGGTGGGCAAGGCACTGGGGTCGGTCACCACATTCGCGCCGTCGCGGACGACCACGATGCGCACTACCTGGCGCAAGCTGATGACGTAGGGGCGCCCCTGGACCGACGCGTAGATCGAGTCATTGGCCACCCTGGCGCTCAGCGTGTCGAATGGCACCTCTGTGCCGTCCCGAGTCCTGACCCCGCTGATGAACCACGGGCGGGCCATCGCGCCGCCCAGGTGAGCGAACCGCACCTCCCCCGGCCGCACCCGCTGCGTGGTGTGCACCGCGCAGCCGCAGAGCTGGGGGATGAGGGTGGCGAGGAGAATCGCTGCTACGGGGCGTGTGAACATGGGGCCTCCACCGGCAGGGGTCGTCGGAGGACGCACTATCGTGCCGGAGCGTCAAGCGAGCGTCAAGCCGGGCGGCGTTCCGCCCGCCCGACTCGCACTCGGCGGGGAGCCGGATCCGGTCGCCCCTGAAGCGGAGCGGGCCGGTTCGACACCGGCCCGCCGTCGGGGAGATGGCCCGAGCGCGCCGGATCAGCCGCCCACGTAGATCTTCGCCAGCGCCGCGGAGAGCAGCTTGGAGCGCGGCGGATGGGCGCGCGAGACCAGCAGTATCGGCGCGATGCCGCCCACCACCAGGCCCAGCATCATCGCCTCCTGGTAGTACAGCACCATCTTCAGCGCGATGTTCCCGGCCTCGATGTTCGGGACCACGATGATGTCCGCGTCGCCCGCGATGGGGGTATCTATCTTCTTCTCCTTCGCGGCAGTCGGCTCGAGGCCCACGTCCACGCCGAACGGGCCGTCGATGATCGCGTCGGGCCACTCGCCGGCCTTGTGGCGCCTGACGATCTCGCGCGCATCCACGATCGCCGGGAACTCCTGGCCGGTATCCTCCATCGCGGCCGCCAGGATGACCTTCGGCTTCGCGACGCCGAGCGACTGTGACACCTTGATGGCGTTCTGCATGATCGAGATCTTCTGCTGCAGGTTCGGCAAGACGCTCATCCCGCCGTCGGTGAGGATCAGCAGCTTGTTCATGCGCGGGTTCTCGAACACCGTGATGTGCGAGAGGTACATCCCGCGGCCCTTGATCTCCTCGCGGCCGGCCTTCAGCACAGCGCTGAGTATCTGGTTGGTCTTGACCTTGCCCTTCAGGATGAAGTGCGCCTTGCCTTCCGTGCACAAGCGCACCGCGACCGCGGCGCTGTCGTCGTCGCTGGCCTGAACGACGGTGGCCGTCTTCGGCTTGCCGGCCGTGGCGAAGACGGCGCCGATCGCCGGTTCGTCGCCGACGAAGATGCAGCGCGCCACCCCGTCCTTCTCGGCGAGCAGGGCGAACTCCACCGAGTCCACATTGTCCCCGCCGACGACGGCGACCACCGCCGGCGTGCCCTTCTTCACCGCCTTGTGCAGCTCGTCGAAAGTGCGAATCACGATTCCTCCGCTGCCGGAGCTAGCCGACGTAGGTTTGGATCGGTTCCTCGCCGGCGAGCGCGGCGTACGCGCCCGATGCCAGCGCCCCCATCTCGTTCTCGCCGGGGAAGGTCATCACCCTGCCGAGCCAGCCGACCTGCTTCCTGATGTCGGCGGCCAGCCGCCTGGAGTTCATCAGGCCGCCGGTGAGCAGGATCGCGTGGAGCTTGCCGCCCAGTGGCACGGTGTACATCCCGATGTTCTTCGAGACCTGGTAGACCATCGCGGAGTAGATGAGTTCCGCCTTCTTGTCGCCGGACTCGACCATCGCGACGACCTTCTTGAAGTCGTTCGTGCCGAGGTACCCGGCGAGCCCGGCCCTCTTCGTCAGCATCCGCTTCAGGTTCGTGTCGGCGCTGCGCAGCGCGTCGTCGATGACGTGCTCCCCGCAGCCGGCCTTGCGGATCTCCGCGCCGGCCTCGGTGAGCGCGAGCTTCACCAGGGCGCGCATGGGAAGCACGCCGGCGCGCTCGATGGAGAACGGCCCTTCGCCCAGCAGCGCGTCGCCGTTGTCGATCACCTTCCCCTGCCTGATGGACGCGAGGGTGAAGCCCGAGCCCAGGTGCGCGACCACGAGGTTCGCCTTGGCGAACGGAATCCCCAACCGCTTGGCGGCGGCCTTGGCGACGGCTCGCACGTTCAGCGCGTGCAGGCGGCTGGTGCGCACGATGCCGGGCACGCCCGAGACGCGCGCGACGTCCGTGAACTCGTCGATCGTCACCGGGTCGACGATGAACGCGCCGACTCCGGTCCCCGCGACCAGTTCCGAGGCGATGAGCGCCGACAGGTTCGATGCGTGGTCGCCGTACTTCGCGCTGCGCAGGTCGCCCAGCATCTTCTCGCCGACGCGGAACACGCCGGCCTTGAGGGGCGCGAGCAGTCCGCCGCGCGCCACCACGGCCGCCATCTCGCGGACCTCTGCCCCGATGTACTTCAGGAACTCGCGCACCTGCGCGGTGCGGCCCGCAAGCTCGTCGATGACGTGCTTCGAGCCCTCCGGCGGCGTGCAGACGAGGTTCACTTCCTTGACCGACTTCTCGTTGTCGAAGATCGCGAGCTTGCTGCTGGTGTTGCCCGTGTTGATCACGAGCACGCGCCCCAACTTGCGCTGTGCCTTCGGCTTCGGCTTGGCCGCAGGCTTCACCGCCTTCTTGGCCTTGGTCGGTCTCTTGGGCACCTCGTCATCCCTCCACGTGGTCGGTGGGCTGGGTCGGCGGCCTGCGACGTCATCCTCCATGAACCTTAGCCGCTGGGGCGCAACTTCGCATCTCACAACGCCGCGCGGTAGATCGCGGCGATCACGTCTTCGGTGACGGGCGCCGGCGTGATCCTGACATCCCCCTTGACGATCGCTCGCGGCACGAACAGCGGGATGTCGCGCTCCGTGACACCGTAGGTCCTCAGCCGGCACGATGCTCCCACGCCCTCCAGGAAGGCCTCCAGTCCTCCGTGCGGCGCGAACGTGCGCGTCAGGTGCGCGACCTTATCGGGGACAGTGCAGTGGCCGCCGAGGTAGCGAAGGAACTCGGGCAGCAGCACCGCGCTGGCCAGGCCGTGCGGCACGCGATGGAAGACGGTGAGCGGGTACCCCATGATGTGGGGCAGGATGGTGCTCGCGTGCGTGATGGCGACGCCTCCGAGCATCGCGGCGTAGGCCATTGCGTCCATCGCCCGCGGCTCCTTGCGCCGCGCGGCGGAGAGGTTGGCCAGCACGGTATCGACGGCTTCGAGGGCTACCCGATCGTTGAGGGGGTACGCGTCGGTGGACAGGAACGCCTCGACGGCGTGCGCCAGGGCGTCGAGTCCGGTGGAGACGACGACCGCCTCCGGCATCGAGTAGGTCAGCTCCGGGTCTATGACGGACAGGAACGGAAACAGCGAGGGATGGCTCAGCGCGCCCTTGGCGCGGGCCTCCACGTCGGTGAACACGGCGTACGGTGTGACCTCGCTCCCGGTACCCGAGGTGGTGGGGATGCAGACGATCGGGAGAGGGGGGTGCTCGTGGCGCCTGCCGCCGAGGTACTCCGCCAGCCCGCCCTCGTTCGCGGCGAGCAGCGCGACGCCCTTGGCCGCGTCCAGCGGCGATCCGCCGCCCAGTCCGATGACGGCCTGGGCGCCGCAGGCGCGCGCCTTCAGCGCCCCTCTCTCCGCCGCCGCGAAGGTGGGGTTCTCCTCGACCTCGTCGAACACCTCCCAGGTGCGCCCTTCCAGGGCCAGGCCCACGGCCTGGAGGGCGCGGCCGTGCTTCGCGAGCCCGGGGTCCGTCACGACGAGAACGCGCTGCAGTCCGCTCGGGATCGCGGCGCGCAGCTCGACCAGGCGGCCGGCGCCGAACACGACGCGCACGGGCATGTGGAAGACGAAGGGCTTCATGGACGGTTCGCCCGCAGCACCCACGCGTCGGGATCCACCTCCGCCGTCACTCCCGCGGGGACGGCCAGCGTCGCACGGCCGTCCGGCATCTCGACCCGTCGCACGCGCCCGTCCACCCGCACGTCCAGGGGCATCGGAAAGGGCAGGCCGCCGGGCGCCTCCCAGCGCAGCTCGAGGCCCGTCGCCGTTCGAGTCGCGACGAGTCGCGGCAGCTCGGCCTGGCGCAGGTACACCTCGAAGAACCAGCTCAAGTCGCTTCCCGCGATCCGGGACGCCAGCCGGACCAGGTCGTCCGTCGTGGCGAACCGGCAGCGGCACGAGGCGTTGGTGGTGGGGAGCGGCGGCGTGGGGTCGGTCCATTCCCTCAGCAGCCGGAGGAAGCGCTCGTCTCCCATCACGTAGCGCAGGGAGTGCACCACCCACGCGCCGCGGTAGTACACGTCCTGGCTGTAGCCCTGCCACGAGTCGAGCGTCTCGCGCGCCGCGACGGGCAGCGGATCCCGCGAGGTGATGCGCGCGCGCTGCATCGCCATGATGTCCCGCGCCTTCGCCGCGCCCAGCCGCCGCTCCGCGTAGAGCGTCTGCGAGTACTGGGCGAAGGCCTCGTTCAGCCACAGGTCGTTCCAGTCGGGCGCGGTGACCTGGTTCCCCCACCACTCGTGTGACAGCTCGTGCTGGTGCGTGGCGTCGAAGCCCCAGTCGTATCGCGCCATCGCGCTGTTGTTGAAGGCGGCGCCGTAGGAGATGATCGTCTGGTGCTCCATCGCCGGATAGGGGGTCTGCACTATGCCGTACTTGTCGCGCCGGAAGGGATAGGGCCCGGCTATCTCCTCCATGAAGCGCAGGTGGTCCAGGAACTCCGGCATCCGCCCTCGCGCCCGCGCGGAGTCCTCCGGCAGGACCCAGAAGGTGATGGGCATCCTCTCGCCCGCGAGGCTCACGTAGGGCTCCGTCACCTCCACGTACGGCGCCACGTTGAGAGTCACATTGTAGTTGTTGATGGGCTGGGAGATGAACCAGTCGAAAGTGCGCGTCTCGTCGCCGTTCTCCCGCACGCCCGTGCGGCGGCCGTTGCTCACCGCCACGAGCGGCGCGGGCACGGTGAAGTGCAGCGCCATCGAGTCGGTCTCGTCGGAAGGGTGGTCCTTGACCGGCCACCAGATGTCGGCGCCGAGCGCCTCGAGCGCGACGCCGACCCACGGCCGGCCGTCGGCGGTGCGGGCCCAGGTGAAGCCGGCGAAGGGGCCGATCCGCGGCCGACCGCGGTACTCCACGCGCGCCGCCACGGTCTCACCCGGCTGCAGAGTGCGGGGGAGCGCGATCCACATCCGGCCGCCGCGGCGCTCGAAGGGCAGGGGCTCCGGACGCGGGCCGACCGTCGTCACCGCGGACACGCGCATGGTGGTGTCGAGGTCCAGCACCAGGCGCGAGAGCGGTATGACCACGCGGGCGTGCACCGCCAGAGCGCCGGCGATGGAGCTGTCGCCGGGAAGGACGCGCAGGGAGAGGTCGTAGAAGGTGACGTCGTAGGCCGCCTGCTCGGGGAGGAGCGGGCCGCCGGACCTGTCGATGGGATGCTCGGCGGGCTGCTGTGCCGTGAGGGGCGCGGCGGCCATCGCCGCGAGCAACGCGAGGACTCCTGACGCGGGACTGCGCAAGGCGAACCTCCTTGTTCTGGGATGCCGGTGCGAGTGCCGACCTTGAGAGTCGCCCTCTCGCCGTCGGCGGTCAACGGCTCGCGAGCCGCGGGTCGCCGCAGCGGGCATCCTGTCAAGGCCCGGGGCAGGGAACCCGGGTGCGCGCGCCGTTGACCTCTCCGGGTCTTTGCCGCAAGATAGCCGATAGCCCTGGGCCTTCAGCCCCGTCCCACTGTGCCGCGAGGCGCCAAGCGATAGGTCCTTGTCGGAGGTACTGCCGTGAACCGCGCGAAGCTGCAGCGAACTCTGGGCTTGGCCACCGGCCTTGCCGTCGTGTCCCTGGTCAGCTGCCTGAACGACAGCGTGGGTCCGGGTGCGCGGCTCCTGGGCCGCCTTGCCGTCGCGCCGGTGTTCGATAGCCGCGCCTTGCTGTTGGTGGACTTCGACCGGATCCGGATCCGCCTGCTGCGGCCCGGCACCGAAGAGGTCGTGATCGACACCGTGGTGGCGTTCGCCTCGGACGCCGACTCGGTCGCCATTTCGCTGCAGGTGCCGGTGCAGGGTTCCGCGGAGACGTTCAGCCTGTCGCTGGCGATGGTGAACGCCGCCGGTGATACGGTCTTCCGCGGCGGCCCGGTGGACGTGACGGCGGCGCCGGGCGTGCTGACCACCGCGCCCGCGCAGCCGACCATCCGGTACACAGGGACGGGCTCCAACGCGGCATCGGTGCGCTTCGTCACGGCGCCCTCGAGGGTCTACTTCGACGACACGGTCAGCTTCGTGGCGGAGGCGCTGGACAGCGCCGGGGCGGTCATCCCCAGCACGCCGATCGTTTACTCCGTGTCCGACACGACGAGGGCCCGGGTGCCGGACCCCGGAGTGGGGCGCGTGGTGGCGCGCCAGGTGCGCGGCAGCGTCCAGGTGAGGGCGGCGTTGCTGACTCCTCCCAGCGCCACGACCTCGCTCGCCGTGCAGCCGCGGCCGAGCGTGCTCGCCGTCTCGGCGGGGAACGCGCAGACGGGGACGGTGGGCGCGGCCCTGGCGCAGCCGATCACGGCCGTCGTCACGGCGGCGGACGGGCTCGGGGTGGAGGGCATCACCGTGAGCTTCGCCGTCGCGACGGGCGGCGGCACGCTCTCGGCGGCGAGCGCCGTGACCGACAGCGCGGGGAAGGCGGCGGTCACCTGGACGATGGGGACGACGGCGGGGGCGCAGAGCGCCACGGCTACCGCGACGGGCCTCACGCCCGCGTCGGTGACCTTCACGGCGACGGCGGCGCCGGGCGCGGCGAAGACGCTGGTCTTCACCCAGGCGCCGCCGGAGAGCGTGGCGGCGGGCGCGCCCTTCGGCGTCACAGTCGCGGCGCGGGACACCTTCGGCAACGCCGCGACCGGCTTCACGGGCACGGTGAACCTGGTCCTCGGCGCCAATCCCGGCGCGGCAACCCTCAGCGGCGCGGGGAGCGTCGCGGCGGTGGCGGGCGTGGCGACGTACGCCGCCGTCAGCCTCGACGTCGCGGCATCGGGGTACACGCTGGTGGCCTCGAGCGCCGGGCTGCCCAGCATCACCAGCGCGGCGATCGGCGTGAGTGCCGGTGCGCCGGCTCGCCTGACCTTCGCCACTTCGCCCTCCGACGTGGTCGCCGGAGCGGTGATGGCGCCGGCCGTCGTGGTGGCCATCCGCGACGCGTCGGGGAACGTGGTGCCGACGGCGACGGACTCGGTGACCGTCGCGATCGCGGCGGGGCCGACCGGCGCGACGCTGCTCGGGACGACGAGGGTCCAGGCGGTCGCGGGTCAGGCGACCTTCGCCGACCTGCGGCTCCCGATGGCGGGGTCGGGCTATCGGCTCGTGCCGGTGGTGGCATCGCTGCAGCGGGACACGAGCGCCGCATTCGTGGTGACGCCCGCGCCGGCGTCGCTGCTGGCGTTCGCGCAGCAGCCGACCGATGCGACGGCCGGAGCGGCGATCGCGCCGGCGGTGCAGGTGGCGGTGCGCGACTCGCTGGGCAACGTGGCGACGGGCTACGCCGGCGCCGTGACGATCACGCTGGCGACGAGCCCCACGGGCGACACGCTGCGCGGCGTGCGCACGGCGACCGCGGCGGCCGGCGTGGCGACGTTCGACGGCCTCTCGCTCGTGAGGGCGGGCGCGGGCTACCGGCTCGGCGCGGCGGCGGTGGGCGTCGCGGGCGGCGCCACGAGCGGCACGTTCGACGTCGCACCGGCGGCGCCGGCGCGGCTCGGGTTCGTGCAGCAGCCGAGCCTCGTGAGCGTGGCCGACACGGTGCGGCCGCCGGTCGGGGTGGGAGCGTTCGACGCGTTCGGCAACGCGACACCGTCGTTCACGGGCGGCGTGACGGTGGCGCTGGGAAACAACCCCGGCGGCGCGACGCTGGGCGGCACGACGGCCGTGGCGGCCGTCTCCGGACTGGCCACCTTCTCCATTCTGACGCTGGACCGCTCCGGCGTGGGCTACACGCTGGTCGCGAGCGCGTCGGGCCTCGACCCGGACACGTCCGCGGCGTTCGAGGTGCGGGCCACCACGCCGACGCAGCTGGTCTTCCTGGTGGAGCCCAGCAACGTGGTGGCCGGCGCGGCCATCGCTCCGGCGGTGCAGGTGGCGCTGCGGGACGCGCTGGGGAACACGATCACCACGGCGACGGACAGCGTCCTCGTCGCGATCGGGACCAACCCGGGCTCCGGAACGCTGGGCGGCACGCTCAGGGTCGCGCCGGTGAACGGCGTGGCGACGTTCGGCGATCTCACCATCGACAAGACCGGCTCGCTCTACACGCTGGCGGCGTCGGCCGGCGCGCTGCCGGTGGCCGGCAGCGCCGCGTTCGACGTGACGCCGGCGGCGGTCGCGTCGCTGGCCTTCGAGCCGATGCCGGGTCTCACGCAGACGGCGGGCACGCCCATCCCCATCACGATCGTGGCCAGGGACGGCTACGGGAACCTCGCCACGAACTTCGCCGGCGAAGTGACGCTGTCGCTCGCGGCGGGTCCGGGCGCGACGCTGGAGGGCACGCTCACGGTGAACGCGGTGGGCGGGGTCGCGACGTTCCCGGACGCGCACATCGACCTCGCGGGGCTCGGCTACACGATTCGCGCCACGGCGGGGGCGGTGTGGGTGGACAACGTGACGTTCGAGGTGATGGCGGCGCCCGCGAGCGCGATGAGCCTGGCGTCGGGTGACGCTCAGACGGGGACGGTGAACACGGCGCTGGCCCAGCCGTTCGTGGTGACGGTGCGGGACAGCCTGAGCAACGCGGTGAGCGGGACGAGCGTCACGTTCCGCGTCGTGGCCGGGGGTGGGAAGTTCGGCGGCGCGGACACGGCGGCGGCGGCGACCGACGCCGCGGGGCAGGCCAGCGCGACGCTGACGCTGGGGCCCACGGCGGGCGCCAACGCGGTGACGGCCGAGCACGCGGGGCTGGCGGGGTCGCCGGTGACGTTCACGGCTACGGGGATGGCGGGGCCGGCGACGCAGATCGCGGTCAGCGCCGGCGACGGGCAGAGCGCGACGGTGGGGACGGCGGTCGCGGCGCCGCCCAGCGTCCTGGTGACGGATGCACTTGGCAATCCGGTGAGCGGCGTGAGCGTCACGTTCGCGGTTACGGCCGGCGGCGGGAGCGGGGCGGGGCTGTCCGCCACGACGAACGCGAGCGGCATCGCCGCGGTGGGGAGCTGGACGCTGGGGACGGCGGTGGGGGCGAACACGCTGACCGCGACCGCGACGGGCTTGAGCGGCTCGCCGGTGACGTTCACGGCGACGGCGACGGCGGGAGCGGCGAGCGTGCTGGTCTTCACCACGGAGCCGCCCTCGAGCCGGACGGCGGGCGTTCCGTTCGCGCCGGTGGTGACGGCGCAGGACGCGCTCGGCAACGTCGCGACGGGCTTCAGCGGCGTGGTGAGCCTCGCCTTCGGTGTGAACGCGGGTTCCGGCACGCTGCGCGGCTCGCTCGACGTCGCGGCGGGCTCCGGCGTGGCGACGTTCACCGGAATCAGCGTGGACAGGGTCGGCTCGGGATACACGCTGACGGCGTCCGCCACGGGGCTCACCGGCGACACGAGCGCGGCGTTCACGATCGTGTCCGCCCCGGCGAGCGCGCTCGTGTTCTCAGTGGAGCCGCCGAGCGCGCAGGTGGCCGGCACTCCGTTCGCGGTCGAGGTGACGGCGCGCGACTCGATGGGCAACACCGCCGGCGACTTCACGGGCTCCGTCGCCGTCGCAATCGGCACCAACCCGGCCGGAGGGACGCTCTCGGGCACGGCGATGCTGGACGCCGTCGCCGGAGTGGCGTCCTTCACGGACTTGGCGATCGACAACATCGGCTCCGGCTACACCCTCGCGGCCACGTCCTCGGGGCTCAGCGGTGCCACGAGCGGCGCCTTCGACATCACGGCGCCGGCCGGCGTGAACGCCTGGGTCAACACGGCGGACGGGAACTGGAGCGTCGCGGGCAACTGGAGCAAGAACGCCGTCCCGACGGCGACGGACACCGTCGAGATCCGGCAGAGCGGGACCTACACGGTGACGCTGGATGTGGCCGCGACGGTCAACATGCTGACGGTCGGCGGCCTCTCCGGGACGCAGACGCTGGCCATCGCCGGCCCGACGCTGACGGTGGACACGATGGCGAGCTTCACGCCGCGCGGCGCGCTGCTGATGACGGGCGGGACGCTCGCCGGCGCGGGGCCGGTGATCGTCGCCGGCTCGATGAGCTGGCAGGGTGGGACGATAACGGGGGCGCACTCGGTCGCGGTGCTCCCCGGCGCGACGCTCGACATCTCCGGGCCCGCCACCCGCACGTTGAGCGGCCAGGCGGTCCTCGATCTGGCCGGAACGGGGACGTGGAGCGGCGCGCACACGTTGCAGACGGGCAACGGGTCGGTGCTGCTCGTGTCTTCGGGGGCCACACTCGACGTGACGGGCGACGTGTACGCGACCAACAACCAGGGCACGTCGCCGAGCGTCTCGCGGATCGTGAACCTGGGTACGATCAACCGGACCACGAGCGCCGGGACGGCGAGCATCAACGTGCCGTTGGACAACAACGGGACGGTGAACGTCGCGACGGGAACGTTGAACCTGGGCAACTACGGCTACACGGGCACGAGCAGCGGCAGCTTCGTGGTGGCCTCGGGTGCGGTGCTGCAGGTGTCGAACGGGACGTCGGACCTGGCGGGGACGGCGAGCGTGTCGGGGGCGGGGACGTTCCTGGCCTCGGGCGGGACGACGAACGTGGCGGGGACGCTGACGGTGGATTCGGTGTCGGTGGCCGGCGGGACGCTGAACTACAACAACACGGGCGGCTCGGCGTCGGTCGCGAACGTGGCGGTGAGCGGTGGTACGCTGGGCGGGGCGGGAGTGCTGCAGGCCACGGAGACGTTCGGCTGGACGGGCGGGTACCTCTCGACCGGCTCGGGGACCGGAATGACGCAGGTGACGGGCGTCGCGACGATCGGCGGGGCGGCGACGCGGACGCTGGTGAGCCGGTACACGCTGGAGCTGGCGGGTACTGGGCCGCACACTTGGACGGATGGGCACACTCTGCAGACGGGCAACGGGTCGGTGTTCCGGGTGGCGTCCGGCGCGACGCTGAACGTGACGGGAGACGTGTCCCTGACCAACAACCAGGGCACCTCGCCGAGCGTGTCGCGGGTGGTGAACCTGGGGACGATCAACCGGACCACCAGCGCGGGTGTCGTGAGCATCAACGCGCCGTTCGACAACGACGGGACTGTGAACGTCACGACCGGCACGCTGAATCTCGGCAACTACGGCTACACGGGTACCAGCAACGGGCCGTTCGTGGTGGGGGCGGGCGCGGTGTTGCAGGTGTCGAACGGGACGTCGGACCTGACGGGGACGGCGAGCATCGGCGGGGCGGGGACGTTCCTGGCCTCGGGCGGGACGACGAACGTGGCCGGGCCGTTGACGGTGGATTCGGTGTCGGTGGCCGGCGGGACGCTGAACTACAACAACACTGGCGGCTCGGCGTCGGTCGCGAACGTGGCGGTGACGAGCGGTGCGCTGGGCGGAGCGGGAGTGCTGCAGGCCACGGAGACGTTCGGCTGGACGGGCGGGTACCTCTCGACCGGCTCGGGGACCGGAATGACGCAGGTGACGGGCGTCGCGACGATCAACGGGACCGCGACCCGCACGTTGGTGAGCCGGTACACGCTGGAGCTGGCGGGGACGGGGCCGCACACCTGGACGGACGCTCACACTCTGCAGACGGGCAACGGGTCGGTGTTCCGGGTGGCGTCGGGGGCGACGCTGAACGTGACGGGAGACGTGTCCCTGACGAACAACCAGGGCACCTCGCCGAGCGTCTCGCGGGTGGTGAACCTGGGGACGATCAACCGGACCACGAGCGCGGGCGTTGTGAGCGTCAACGCTCCGTTGGACAACGACGGTGCCGTGAACGTCGCGACGGGCACGTTGAACCTGGGCAACTACGGTCTGACCGGGACGGGCAACGGGAGCTTCGTGGTGGCCCTGGGGGCGGTGCTTCAGGTGTCGAACGGGATCTCGGACCTGACGGGGACGGCGAGCATCAGCGGGGCGGGGACGCTCCTGGTGTCGGGCGGCACCACCAACCTGGGCGGGACGCTGGCCATTGACTCGGTGTCGGTGTCGGGCGGGACGCTGAACTACAACAACACGGGGGCGACGGCGACCGTCGCGAGGGTGTCGGTCAGCGGCGGAACGTTGGGTGGGGTGGGCGTTCTGCAGGTGCCGGGGACGTTCGGCTGGACGGGCGGTGCGCTGTCGACCGGCTCGGGGACGGGGATGACGCAGGTAACGGGTGTGGCGACGATCAACGGGACGGCGACGCGGAATCTGGTGAGCCGGTACACGTTGGATCTGGCGGGGCCGGGACCGCACACGTGGGCCGACGCGCACACGGTGCAGGCCGGCAACGGGTCGGTGTTCCGGGTAGCGTCAGGCGCGACGCTGAACGTGACGGGCAACGTGTACCTGAACAACAACCAGGGCGTGACCCCGAGCGCGGCGCGGCTCGTGAACTACGGGACCATCACGCGCAGCGGGGCGCTCGCGACGGACGTCGCGACGATCAACGCGGTGTTCGTCGACTCCGGCTCGACGACCGTCGCGTCCGGCATTCTCGACATCACTCAGTATGGGCAGTCGGGCATTCACGCCGGCAGCGTCGCGATCGGCTCCGGGGCTGCCCTCCGCTACAGCAACGGCACGACGACCCTGACCACGTCGTCCACCGTAATGGGGATGGGAGAGCTCCACGTAACCGGCGGCGCGGTGAGCCTGCAGGGCGCGTACTCGCTCATCGGGGCCCTCCGCGACTCCAGCGGCTCGTTCACGTTCGACCAGGGTACGCCGACCGGCGCGACCGACATCCAGATCGTCGGCGGTACGTTCGGTGGCACCGGCACGGTCACGGCATCCGGCACGGTGCAGTGGCTGGGTGGGACGCTCTCCGGCTCAGGGTCGCTCACGGTGGCCACGGGCGGCACGCTCGACATCGCCGGCTCGGCGGGCAAGATCATCACCAACGGCTACCGGCTGGAGAACGCGGGCACGGGCTACTGGAGGGCCGGCAACACCATCGGCTCCGGCTTCGGCGCAGTCGTGGCCAACGCGTCCGGCGGCACGCTGCACCTGATGTCCGACGTCTCGGCCATCACCTGGAACCAGGGCGGCGCGGCGCCGGAGTTCAGGAACCTGGGCACGCTGGTGCGCGACTCGAGCGCCGGGACGTTCGGGGTGAACGTCAGCGCCGCCGCCTCCTACATGACCGGGCCGATCCAGGTCCTCACGGGCGCGCTCTCCTTCACCCGCGACGGGGCGCTGAACGGCAACACGACGATCGCGAGCGGGGCCTACCTCGACCTGAGCCCCAGCGCCACGCTGACCCTGCGCCCGGCCTTCCTGCCGACGGGACAAGGGGCTGTGCGGATCACCAGCGGCACCGTGACCGTGGACAGCGGCGCGACCCTCACCCTGCACCGGCTGGTGCTGGCGGGAGGTTCCTTCAGCCACAAGGGCCACGTCGTCGTGGACAGCACGTTCCTGTGGACGGGCGGCTCGCTGAGGTCGTCGTCGCTCGCCGGGAGGGGCACGACCACCGTCGACTCCGGCGCCACCATGACGGTGGACGGAGCGTCGGCGCTGACGCTCCAGACCCACACGCTCGAGGTGCTCGACACCAGCTTCGTGGACGGCACGTACCCCATCAACATGTCGGACTCCGCGGTCATTTACGTCGGCGGCGGGGCGATGCTGGATGCGATGGGCACGGGCGGCATCCTCAACTCCTCCGGCGGCCCGGCCGTGAACAACCAGGGCGTGCTCCGCCGGTCCACCAGCTCGGCGTCGTTCACCATCAACGTCCCGGTGACGAGCGCGGGCGCCATCAACCACGTCGCCGGCGGGTTCAGGCTGACGGGCGGCGGCTCGCTGTCGGGCACCGCGTCGACGGTCGGCGGAGACTCTCTCGTCCTGGCCGGGTCGAGCACCTTCACGCTCGGCGGCGCGATGTCGGTGACGGGAAGCCTCAGCGTCGAGGGCGGCGTTCTGGACCTCAACGGAAACAAGCTCGACGTGTCGGGCCGGTTCCGCACCGCGAGCACCGGTCAGCTGAGAATGGTCTCGGCGGCGGATTCGCTCCTGGTGACCGGCAACCTGTTCTTCGGAGGCGGCAGTACGACCGGCCTGCTGACCGACGGCATCATTCGCGCGACCGGCGACTTCGCCCAGACGGGTCCGACCACCACCGCCTTTGCGCCGAGCGGGAATCACCGCGTCGAGTTCAACAGCGGGGCGCGCCAGACGGTGCTCTTCGACAACCCGGGAGCGGCGCTGTCGCGGTTCCAGAGGCTGCAGGTGGTCGGCCAGGCGGGGATGGGCAGGGACACGGTGGAGTTGCTGGGCAACACGTACGTGTTGGATTCCCTCGCAGTCCGCTACCGGTCGGAGATTCGAAGCGCCTCGCCGAACCGCCTCGTCGTCGGAGGCAACGTCGTGGTGGGGTACTCCATTGCTGATACGCCGGCGGTGCGTCCGTTCGTCCTGGAAGTCGCCGGGACCATTGTGGATAGCACGTTCGGCCGGATTCAGCCCGACACCCTGGTCCTCAGCCGCACCGGCACCTACGGCATCACGGATCTGCCCTACCTGCACCTGCGCGTCAACGCTGGCACCGTGACGCTCCCGTTCTCGAATGTCTTCGGCGACGTCGAGGTATCGGCCGGAAGCCTGTCCATCCCGAGCGGAACGCACATCGTGGCCGGCAACTTCCGCACGACGGGTTCCGGCACGTTGCAGATGCAGACTCCCAGCTCGTTCGTGGTGCAGGGCGACGCGACGTTCGCGGGCGGGAACACCGCGGGCCTGCTCACCGCCGGCACCCTCGAGTTGAGGGGCAACTTCGTCCAGAGCGGCGCGTCGGGCGGGCAGTTCGCGCCGAGCGGCGCGCACTGGGCGGTGTTCAATCGCATCGCGGCGGGCACTCAGACGGTGCAGTTCCAGGATTCGGTGAACAGCTTCTTCTGGAACCTGGTCGCCGACCGGTCCACGGCCGACACGGTGCGCCTGCTGTCGAACGTGCTCGTGGCGGACTCGGCGATCGTGACCGGGTCCTCGGTGCTCGCCAGCACGACGAACGAGGCGCTGAAGCTGCCTGCGACGGGGGCCATCCGGGTGCTGTCGGGGGCGGGGGAGCTGAAGACCAGGCGTGCCGAGTTCGGCACGCTGTACGCGGATTCCGGCAGCATCGGCGCCGGCCGCATCGCGCCCGACACCGCGGTGTTCCTCAACGGCGGGTCGTTCCCATCTGACCCGGTCTTCCAGTGGAGAAGCGTCCGGGTCGCGGGCGGCACGCTGACCTCCTCGTCCATGACCTCGCGCGTTATCAACGGCGACCTGGTTATCTCGGGAGGCGCGTACCTGGCCGGCTCTTACGCGGTGGACTCGGTCGCCGGGGCCCTGCGGACCGAGGGTGGCGGACGCCTCATGATGACCGGGATGCCAGCCCCGACGCTGGCGGTGAGGGACAGCGTGCTGTTCGCGGGTGGGATCTCCGACAGCCTGTCGGCGGGCACGCTCCGGCTCTACGGCAACTTCAGGCAGGTGTACGGGACCGTGAACGGCGCGACGTTCCAGGCCCGCCCGTCCCACATGACCGTGTTCAGCGGGCTGCCGAGCGCCAACCAGACCATCACCTTCGAGACGCCGGGGATTACCGGCACCGACTCCCGGTTCGGCATGCTGCGTCTGGCCCGGTCCGACACGATAATGACCGCGCAGCCCGTGGCCGTCACGCTGGGGTCGTCGTTCGTCGCTGACATGCTGAGCGACACTTCCTCCGGCGCGGCGGACACGCTGAAGAGCCCGACGGGGACGGTGATCTCGCTGGGCGGGTTCGGCCTGAACTCCACCGTGTTCGACAGCGTGAAGGTGGTGGTGATGGTCGGAATGAACCCCTTGAGCGGCGACGGCATCACGTTCCTGCGCATGCCGCGGTCGTGGTACCAACTGGAGATCAACCGGCCGGACAGCGCCGCCACGATTCTGAACAACGTGAACTTCTTCCCGCTCTCGGGCATGGACACGGGCGTGTACTTCGGCGCCTATCGCTCCTCCGGCACGGGGAACTACACGCTCACGTTCACGTCGTCGTCACCGGCGAGTTTGGGGGGGAGGTACCTCCGGGGCTCTGGGACCACGGTCTACTGGAACAGCGAGACGCCGCTGCCGTAGTCCGAGAATCCCGTACTGCGCCGCCAGTCCACGCGAGCCGGCTGAGGGGCCGAGAAGGCTCCC
>Ga0316628_100000108_pt1 | contig 48174 bp, 41 predicted proteins | sample OWC_Aug_M2_C1_D5_FD_207648 | JGI IMG/M metagenome (GOLD analysis project Ga0316628, IMG submission 207648) | Wetland soil microbial communities from Old Woman Creek delta, Ohio, United States - OWC_Aug_M2_C1_D5_C | ecosystem: Environmental > Terrestrial > Soil > Wetlands | place: USA: Ohio...
CTCCGAGTACACTCCGGCGGGTTTCTGCCCTCCGCTCGCTTCGCGAGCTACGGTCGGTGGGCGGTGCAGGGTTCGAACCTGCGACCCCCGGCTTGTAAAACCGATGCTCTACCGCTGAGCTAACCGCCCGGCGAACCTAAGGGTAAAGAAAGCCCCGCGGGGTGTCAAGGCAGCCCTGCCTCTCGTCAGGTCTCCGCGGAAGGGCTCAATAGAGCGCCTTGGCCCGATCCATGATCGCGGCGATCTCCCGCCGCTCCTCGGGAGTGATGCCCGGGCCCTTGGCTCGGAGATACTTCTCGCAATACTCCAGGGTCTTGGCCTTGTCGCCCTTCTCGAGATAGGCCAGGGCCAGATTGTAGATAGCCATCGTGAAGGCCGGGTCGAGCGCGACGGCCTTCTCCCAGTTGGAGATGGCCTCGTCCGTCCGGTCGAGGAGGCGCAACGCCCCGCCCAGCCCGTTGAAGGCGGAGGCCAGGGTCGGATCGGCCTCGACGGCCTTGCCGAAAAAGGCCACGGCCTGCCTGGCCGATCCGGGGTCCTTCGTCCTGAAGGCCGTCGTCAGGTAGAACATGCCAGCGTTCTCGTTGAGCACGGCGTCGTCGGGGGCCAGGGCCAGGGCCCGGCTGAGGTCCTCCCGGGCCTTTTCGGGATCGCCCAGGTTCCCGTAGGCCACGCCGAGGGAGTTCCAGACCCGCGGGTCCTGATCGTAGAGGCCGAGCGATCTCTCCAGGAGCTCGGCGCCCTTCTCATAACGGCCGTTCATGACCAGCGCGATCCCGTATCCCGAGAGGATGGAATAGTTCTCCGGGTTCGCGGCGAACCCCCGCTCGTAAACGCCGAGCGCCTCGTCGACGCGGCCCTGCGAGCGGTAGATCGCGAAGAGGCGGTCATAGGCCTTGACGAAATCCGGCCTTTTCCGGATGACGTCCTCGAGCACCCGGATGCCCTCGTCCCGCCGCCCGGTCCCGGCGAGGTAATCGGCGCGGCCGACCATGAATTCGAGCGGGAAGAGCGTCTTGAGGTCGTCCTCGGGCCCGTACCTTGGCTTGAGCTGGGTCACCTGCGAGGCCACGTAGCCGAGGCTCCGCAGCCGCTCCAGCGTTTCCCTGTCCGTCGTCGAGCGGGCGCCCTTGGCCGCGAGGGGCGAGGCGTCCCGCGCCATGACCGCCTGGAGCTCCTTCCGCAGGGGCTCGAGGTCCGCGCCGGGGGCCAGGTTCTCGGCCTCGGCGAAATCGGACCCCATATCATAGAGCTCGGGGATCGGCGAATCCATGTACTTCCGGCCGCTCGCGATGAGGCCGCGGAGAGGGGCCCAGCCTCGGTTCAGGTAGGCTTCGAGGGCCTCGAAGTAGATCGGCCGCGCGGGCCGGGCCCGGCCCCGCAGCAGAGGCAGCAGCGATCCTCCATGGAGGGGAGACGGTTTCTTCGCGCCGATGAGGTCGCAGACCGTGGGGAAGATGTCCACGTGGCTGACGAAGTCCTTCACCCGGGCGGGCTTGATCCCCGGGGCCGAGATGATCAGGGGCACCCAGAGCGTCGAGTTGTAGGCGAAATAGCCGTGGTTGAGCTCCCCGTGCTCGCCGAGGGACTCGCCGTGGTCGCCGGTCAGGATGACGAGCGTCTTGTCGGCGAGCCGGTGCCTCTCGATCTCGCCGAAGAGGCGGGCCAGCTCGGCGTCAACGTAGGCGACCTCGCCCGAATAGGGGTCGTCCCGGTATTGGGTGAAGAAAGGCTCGGGGGCCGCGTAGGGCTCGTGCGGATCCCAGAGATGGACCCAGCAGAACCAAGGGCCTTTCGCCGCGGACAGCCATTGGAGGGCGGCCGCGATGGTCGGACCGGCCCGCCGCTCCGGGATCGGATCCCCGGCCGCCGGTCTCGCCGGATAGTGGTCGTCATAGACGTCGAACCCCTGGGCCAGGCCGAAGCGGGAGTCCAGGGTGAAGGCCCCGACGAAGGCGCCCGTCGAATAGCCGCGGCCCTTGAGGAACTCGGCCAGGGTCAGGAAGTCCGCCGCGACGACCGACTTGCTGTTCTCGCTGACGCCGTGGGCGAGCGGGGTCAGGCCAAGGAGGATATTGGCGTGGGACGGCAGGGTCTCGGGGTTGTGGGCGAAGGCCCGCTCGAAGAGGACGCCCTTCTCAGCCAGGGCATCGATGACCGGGGTCCGGAGGTATTTGGGGCTATAGCAGCTCAGCCGGTCCGGCCGCAACGTATCGACGGTCACCAGGAGGACGTTGAGATCCGCCGCCGACCCCCGGCCGGCGAGGACGGCCAGACCCATCGCCACGGCCAGTCCCGCGACCCGCATCGACTTCTTCATCATACGCATCAGGCGCCAGAGCGAGGATAGAGGACCGCCGGACCTGTGTCAAGGATGTGAGCGCCAACTACAAGGTTTCCGGGGCGCGGGGGCAAGGATCGATACCCGAGCACAGCCGAGAAGAGGGATTGCCATTTGAAAGGAAGAAGCGCCCCCGACGGGATTCGAACCCGTGTTGCTGCCTTGAAAGGGCGGTGTCCTAGGCCTCTAGACGACAGGGGCGAAAACGTGAGCCGTGCTGGACTCGAACCAGCGACACCCGGCTTAAAAGGCCGGTGCTCTCCCTCTGAGCTAACGGCCCGGAAAAAGCCCTTTTATTATAGTGACCAGGCGTAATCAGTCAATCCCCGCCCGCGCGCCCGTCCTCCCCCTCAGGCAACAGGCTCGAACTTGATGATGACCCAACGGCTCGGGATCCGGCGGCCACCGGGATCCTTGAGGTCGTACTGGCGCATGTCCAGCCTGTAGCTTTTCTTCGTGCCGGCCCTGTTCGTGATGGCCACGACGACGTCCTTGGAGCGGATCTGGCCGGTGAGCTCGCGGATGGTCGGCATCTCGCGAACGCCGAGCGAGAACATGGCCATCTCTTCCTGGGAGGAGGCGGCAGCCTTGGCGGCGTTGTAGGCCTTCTTGAGCTCCTGCATCTTGCCGTTCTCGATATCGTAGGCCTTCTGGAGCTCGTCGATCTTCCTCTGCGCGGCGGCCTTGCCGGCGGCCGACCGGGAGGTGTCCTTTTCATACTGGGCGTCCTTGAGGGCCGTGTCGGCGTCGATCGTCGGCCCGATCTGGGCGTCCTGGGCCTTCTTGGCCGCGATCTCGGCCTGGCTCAGCTCCGGAAGGTTGAACGGCTCGACCTTCTCGGCGCCGATGCTCGTGATCGACCAGGAGCCGAGTTCGGGCTGGAGCGGCTCGAGGGCCATGCTGGACATCGTGTCGTTGTCGTTCATGACGACGGCATTGAAATATCTCTTGAGGAGGTTTTTCTCGGGCGACGACGTGCATCCCTGGATAATCAAGAACGCGAGGAACACTCCGATGACGATGAGAGTCTTCTTGCGCATGATGCCTCCTTCTTGAGTTCCGAAACTTCTCTGGCAAAATCATAACTTGATTCGGAACCGAACGTCAAGCCCTTTTCTCGGCGGGCGCGGATGTGTTTTCGAGGTCCTCCATTTGTGATAGACTAAGTGGCTCCGAAAACCGGACTCGGGGTTTGACCATGACGACTGAGAAAGAACTCGTCCTCAAGCATCCCAAGGATCCCTCGGCTTTGCTGGACATCATCCGCGACGTCCAGGCCCGCTTCGGGCGGGTCTCCGGCGAGGCCGCGGCCCGGATCGCCGCGCACCTGAAGCTCTCCGAGGCGGAGGTCCGCGGCGCCGTATCCTTCTACCATTTCTTCTCCCTGGACGCCCGGGGGTCCTCGACGGTCTATCTGAACGACTCGATCACCTCGAGGATGAAGGGCCGGGCCGCCGTGGCCCGGGCCTTCGAGGAGGAGGCCGGATGCCGGTTCGGCGAGGTCTCGGCGGACGGCCGGATCGGGCTCTTCGCGACGTCCTGCATCGGGATGAACGACCAGGAGCCGTCGGCCATCGTCGACGGCGTCGTGTTCACCGCCCTGACCCCCGACAAGGCCAGGGCCATCGTGCGGGGCCTTCGGGCCGGGACCCCGGCCCGCGACCAGGTCGTCTCGTTCGGCGACGGCGCCAACCAGTCGGACCTCGTCCGGGCCATGGTCGTGAACAACATCCGCCGGCGCGGGCCCGTCCTCTTCGGCGACCACGCGACGGGGGCCGGCCTGCGCAAGGCCGTCGCCATGCCGCCGGAGAAGGTCATCGACGAGATCAAGAGGGCCGGCCTGCTCGGCCGCGGCGGGGCCGGCTTCCCCACCGGGCTGAAGTGGGAATTCTGCCGGCGCGAGACGGCGGAGCCGCGCTTCGTCGTCTGCAACGCCGACGAAGGCGAGCCGGGGACCTTCAAGGACCGGGTCATCCTGACCGAGCTCCCCGAGCTGCTCTTCGAGGGCATGGCCGTCGCCGGCTACGCCATCGGGGCCAAGACGGGCGTCCTGTATCTCCGCTCGGAGTACGCTTATCTCCGCGACCACCTCGAGGCCGCCCTGGCCAAGCTTCGCGCCGCCGGCCTGCTCGGCCGGAATGCCGCCGGGGCCGCCGGCTTCGATTTCGAGATCGTCGTCAAGTCCGGCGCCGGCGCCTACATCTGCGGGGAGGAATCGGCCCTCCTCGAATCGGCCGAAGGCAAGCGCGGCGAGCCCCGCGACAGGCCGCCCTTCCCCGTCCAGATCGGCTACCTCGGCCAGCCCACGACCGTCAACAACGTCGAGACGCTGGCCACCGCGGCCCGCATCGCGGCCGAGGGCGCGGCCTGGTTCAAGGCCATGGGCACGGCCCAGTCGGCCGGGACCAAGCTCTTGAGCGTCTCCGGCGACTGCAGCCGGCCGGGCGTCTATGAGGTCGAGTACGGCCTGACGATCGCCGGACTGCTGGAGATGGCCGGCGGCACCGGGGCCAAGGCCGTCCAGGTCGGCGGGCCGTCAGGCACGTGCGTCGCCCCGGCCGGGTTCGGCCGCAAGCTCTGCTTCGGCGACCTGGCCACGGGCGGCTCGATCATCGTCTTCGGCCCCGACCGCGATCTCTTCGAGGTCGTCGAGAACTTCATGGAGTTCTTCGTCGACGAGTCCTGCGGCTGGTGCACTCCCTGCCGGGCCGGCAACGTCCTCCTGAAGAGGACGTTCGAGAAGGTCGCCGCGGGACTGGGCACGGAGGGCGATCTGCGCGACCTCGAGACCTGGGGCGAGCTCGTCAAGCGCACCAGCCGCTGCGGGCTCGGCCAGACGTCGCCCAATCCCATCCTCACGACGATGAAGAGTTTCCCCGAGCTCTACCAGGCCAGGATCCGGAAGGGCCAGGCGTTCGTGCCCGTCTTCGATCTGGCGAAGGCCATCCAGGACGGCTGCGCGGCGGCCAAGCGGGCGCCCGAGTGCAAGGAGCACCTCTATGACTGAGATCCGCTTCACCATCGACGGCCGGGCCTGCGTGGCCCAGCACGGCCAGACGATCGTCGACGCGGCCAAAGCGAACGGGGTCTACATCCCGGTCCTCTGCCACTACGAGGGGCTCAAGCCGGTCGGCTCCTGCCGCATCTGCACGGTCCGGGTCGGCGGGCGGTACATGGCCGCCTGCACCCAGCCCGTGACCGAGGGCATGGCCGTCGAGAACTCGGCCCCCGACCTCGAGGACATGCGCAAGGCCCTCATCGAGATGCTCTTCGTCGAGGGCAACCACTTCTGCCCCTCCTGCGAGAAGAGCGGCAACTGCGAGCTCCAGGCCCTCGGCTACCGCTACAAGATGATGGTCCCTCGCTTCCCCTATCTCTGGCCGGGCCGGCCGCTTCTCGCCGGCTCGCCCCTTCTCATGATGGAGCGCAACCGCTGCATCCAGTGCCTGCGCTGCGTCCGCGGCGTCAAGGCCAAGGACGGGCGCAAGATCTTCGCCTCGATCCGCCGGGGCCCTCAGGTCACGATCGAGATCGACGCCAGGCTGGGGGCCAAGATCTCCGAGGAGGAGGCCCGCCGGGCCATGGCCATCTGCCCCGTGGGCGCCATCCTCAAGAAGGAGACCGGCTTCGCCGTGCCCATCGGCCGGCGCAAGTACGATACCGCGCCGATCGGCAGCGACGTCTGTCCCGGGACCGGGAGGTAGACCGTGAGCAAGCCCGTCATCGCCACCACCTCGCTCGCCGGATGCTTCGGCTGCCACATGTCGCTCCTCGACATCGACGCGCGCATCCTGCAGCTCGTCGACGTCGCCGAGTTCAACAAGTCCCCCATCGACGACATCAAGCGCTTCACCAAGCCCTGCGACATCGGCCTCATCGAGGGCGGCTGCTGCAACAGCGAGAACGTCGAGGTCCTTCGATCGTTCCGCAAGAACTGCAAGGTCCTGGTCTCGGTCGGCGAGTGCGCCATCATGGGCGGCCTGCCGGCCCTTCGCAACAGCCTGCCGCTCAAGGAGTGCCTCGAGGAGGCCTACCTGAACTCTCCGACGATCGAGCCGGGGACCGGGGCGATCCCCAACGACGAGGACCTGCCGATCATCCTGGACAAGGTCTATCCCTGCCACGAGGTCGTCCCGATCGACTATTTCCTGCCGGGGTGCCCGCCCTCGGCCGACGCCATCTGGGAGGCCGTGACCGCGCTCATCGAGGGACGGCCCCTCAACCTGACCTACGACCAGATCAAATTCGACTGAAGGTTGAAGCCCATGGGGAAGAAGATCACGATCGAGCCCGTCACCCGGGTCGAAGGCCACGGCAAGGTCACCATCCGGCTGGACGATGACGGCCGGGTGACCCAGTCCCGCTTCCACATCGTCGAGTTCCGCGGCTTCGAGCGGTTCGTCCAGGGCCGGCCCTATTGGGAGGCCCCCGTCCTCGTCCAGAGGCTCTGCGGCATCTGCCCGGTCAGCCACCACCTGGCCTCGGCCAAGGCCATGGACGTCGTGGTCGGGGCCGGACCCGGCCGGCTGACGCCCACGGCCGAGAAGGTCCGTCGGCTCATGCACTACGGCCAGATGCTCCAGTCGCACGCCCTGCATTTCTTCCATCTGTCGTCGCCCGATCTCCTGCTCGGCATGGACGCCGACCCCGCCATCCGCAACGTCATCGGCATCATCGGACTCGACAAGGAGCTGGCGACGAGGGCCGTCCTGCTGCGGAAGTTCGGGCAGGAGCTCATCCTGGCCACGGCCGGCAAGAAGATCCACGGCACCGGCGCCGTGCCCGGCGGCGTCAACAAGAACCTCAGCCTCGAGGAGCGGGACCGCTTCCTCAAGGGCCCCGAGCCGCTGACGGTCGACCGGATGATCGAATGGTCCCAGGCGGCCATCGAGCTCTTCAGGGGCTTTCACGCCAAGAACAAGGACCTCGTCGACGGCTTCGCCGCCTTCCCCTCGAACCACCTCAGCCTGGTCCGCAAGGACGGGGCCCTCGACTTCTATCACGGCTGCCTCCGGGCCGTCGACGCCGACGGCCGCAAGGTCCTCAACGACGTCGACTACCAGGGCTATCTCGAGCACATCGGCGAGGAGACCCGGCTCTGGAGCTACATGAAATTCCCCTACCTCCGCAGCCTCGGCAAGGAGAACGGCTGGTATAGGGTCGGGCCGCTGGCCCGGCTCAACACCTGTGATTACATCCCTTCGCCCCTGGCGCAGAAGGAGTTCGAGGCCTACAAAGCCTACACCGACGGCAAGCCCAACAACATGTCGCTCCATTCGCACTGGGCCCGGCTCATCGAGCTGCTTCACTCGGCCGAGGTCATCCGGGAGCTGCTGCTGGACAAGGACCTCCAGGGCACGAAGCTCGTCAAGACGGGACGCCGGGCGTCCGAAGGCGTCGGCCTGGTCGAGGCGCCGCGCGGCACGCTCTTCCACCACTACCGCGTCAACGCCGACGACCAGATCACCATGGCCAACCTCATCGTCTCGACGACGAACAACAACGAGCCCATGAACCGGGCCGTTCACTGGGTGGCCACGAACGTCCTTGAGGGAAAGCCCGAGATCACGGAGGGCATGCTCAATCGCGTCGAGGTGGCCATCCGGGCTTACGATCCATGCCTGAGCTGCGCCACCCACGCCCTGGGCCGGATGCCGCTCGAGGTCCGCCTCGTCGGCCCGGACGGCCGGGTCCTCCAGAGGAAGGTCCGCTGATTCCGAGCTCCGCGACGGGACCCCGGACACTCGTCCTGGGGATCGGCAACCCCGGGCGCCGCGACGACGGACTGGGCGCGGCCGCCGTCGAGGGCCTCAGGAGGCGAAGACTCCGGAGGGTGACGCTCGACGCCAATTACCAGCTCGGCCCCGAGGACGCCCTGGCCTGCGCCGAGCACGAGGTTGTCGTCTTCGTCGACGCCGCCCGCCGCCTGCGCCGGCCGTTCGCCTTCTCGCCGGTCGAGCCGGCCGCCTCGGTCCCGGCCCTGAGCCATGCCCTCAGCCCGGCGGCGGTGCTGGCCCTGGCTCGCGAGCTCTTCGGGAAGAGGCCCCAGGCCCGGCTGCTGGCCGTCCGCGGCCACGATTTCTCGGTCGGCGAAGGACTGACGGCGCGGGCCGAGGCCGACCTCGGTCTGGCCCTGGTCTTCCTCGCATCCTTCCTAAAGGGGCTCCGGCCATGACCACCAAGACCCTCACCGTGGCCCGCGATCTCCTGGCCACGAACAAGCTGGCGGCTGCGGCCATCCGGGCCGAGCTCCGGGCCCGGGGCATCCTCGGCGTCAACCTGCTGAGCTCGCCCGGCTCGGGCAAGACGGCCCTCCTCGAGGCCCTGGCCGACCGCTTCCGCGGGCGCTTCAACCTCGCCGTCATCGAGGGCGATATCGAGACCGAGCGCGACGCCGAGCGCATCCGGGCCAAGGGCGTCCCGGCCTGGCAGATCACGACCGGCGGCGCCTGCCATCTCGAAGCCCGCATGATCGGCCAGGTCCTGGGCCGGGTGCCCGCGGCCGTCGATCTCCTGTTCATCGAGAACGTCGGCAACCTCGTCTGCCCCGCCTCCTACGACCTCGGCGAGGACCTCCGCCTGGTCCTCCTCTCGTCGCCCGAGGGGGACGACAAGCCGGCCAAGTACCCGCAGGCCTTCCTCTCGGCCGACGCCCTCGTCCTGACCAAGTCGGATCTCCTGCCGTATCTGCCCTTCGATCCCCGGCGGGCCGCGGAGGAGGCCCGGAGGATCAAGCCCGGGCTCAGGGTCTTCAACGTCTCGGCCCTTTGCGGCGACGGCCTCGAGGAGCTCGCCGCCTATCTCGTGGAGGCCCTCGAGCGCCTGAGGTCCGGCCATGCATGAGCTGTCGCTCGTCGCCTCGGTCTTCGAGGTCCTCGAGGAGGAGGCCCGCAAACACGGCGCCCGCCGGGTCGTCCGGGTCGTGCTCCGGGTCGGGGTCATGTCCGGGGTCGTGCCCGAGCTCCTCGAGTCGGCGTTCGAGACCTACAAGATCGGCACGATCGCGGAGACCGCGCGCCTGGAGATCGTCCCCGTTCCGGTCAGGCTCCGCTGCCCCGACTGCGGCGGCGAGGCCGTCCGCGAGGACGCGGATTTCTCTTGCGCCGCCTGCGGCTCCCGGCGGGTCGAGATCGTCGAGGGCCGGGACCTCGTCGTCGGGACGATCGAGCTCGAGACCTGACCGGCGCGACTTGACAACCCCGGATTCCTCGGAGTATAAATGCCCTCTTATTGTTCGGTCTGTAGGGTCTCCTGGCATTCAAGGAGATTTTTATTTTTATAGACCATAGTCGCCGTCCCGCGAGGCCGGCCGTCGGCCGAGAGTTGTACCTTGCTCCTCACCCCTTCCCTGATCGGCTCCTCATCTCGCCCGCCCGGGCCCGCTCGTCCAGAACGCCAACCCCCGTATTGGAGGGATGATTTGGATATCGACAAGACCAAGATCCAATCGATCGTCGACAAGCATCAGGGCCTCAAGAAGAACCTCATCGCCATCCTCCTCGACATCCAAGAGAGCTGCAACTACCTTCCGCCCGACTCCCTGCGGCAGGTCGCCAAGGCCCTCGGCATGCCCCTCATCGACGTCATCGGGGTGGCCACTTTCTACCGGGCCTTCAGCCTGAAGCCGCGGGGCAAGCACATATGCCTCGTCTGCCTCGGCACGGCCTGCCACGTCCGCGGCGGCCCGAAGATCCTGGAGGAGCTCGAGCGCCGGCTCGATGTGAAGGCCGGTGAGACGACAAAGGACGACCAGTTCACGCTGGAAACAGTCGCCTGCCTCGGCTGCTGCGCCATCGGCCCGGTCGTCGTCATAGACGGGGAGTACCACGGCCATGCCACTATCCGGAAGATCGGTCCGATCCTGAGCAAGTATCAGAAACCGGAAGCGGCTTGACGGAAAGGAGACACATCTGATGGCCGGCAAGACTAAACTCCGCATCCAGGATCTGGCGAAGATCCGGGAAAAGACCAAGTCCCTGATGACCATCCGGGAGAGCGAGGGCCGGGCCCGGGTGACGGTCCACATGGGCACCTGCGGCATCGCCGCCGGGGCCCGCGACATCATGGACACGCTGCTCGAGGAGATCGGCAAGGCCAACATCCCGGACGTCGTCGTCACGACGTCGGGCTGCGCCGGGCTCTGCAACGCCGAGCCCATGATCACTGTCGAGCTCAAAGGCCAGCCCCCGGTGAAGTACGGCCACCTGACCCCGGACAAGATGCGCAAGATCTTCGTCAAGCACATCCTGGGCGGCCAGATGGCGACGGACCTCGTTCTGGCCGTCGGCAGCGAAACCGTGTACTGAGAGGGACGCGTGAAACAATATCGCACTCACTTGTTGGTTTGCGCCGGGACGGGCTGCGTCTCCTGCGGGTCCTTCAAGATCAAGGAAGCCCTGGAGAAGGAGATCAAGGCCAAGGGCCTCGACCGGGAGGTCCAGGTCGTGGCCACGGGCTGCAACGGCTTCTGCGAGCGGGGCCCGATCGTCATGGTCCAGCCCGACGGCATCTTCTACCAGCTCCTCAAGATCGAGGACGTCCCGCACCTCGTCGAGGAGCATCTCCTCAAGGGCCGCCCGGTCAAGAAGCTGATGTACGTTCCGCCGGCCGAGAAGCAGCCGGTGCCGAAGATGAAGGATATCGAGTTCTTCAAGCACCAGCGGCTGATCGTCCTGCGCAACCGCGGCCGCATCGACCCCGAAAAGATCGAGGAATACATCGCCTTCGACGGCTACGAGGCCATGGGCAAGGCCCTCTCCGGGATGACCCCCGCGGAGATCGTCGACGAGATCACGTTCGCGGGCCTCCGCGGCCGGGGCGGCGCCGGGTTCCCGACCGGCAAGAAATGGGCCATCTGCGCCGCCGAGAAGGCCACCCCCAAGTACCTGATCTGCAACGGCGACGAGGGCGACCCCGGCGCGTTCATGGACCGCTCGGTCCTCGAGGCCGATCCCCACGCCGTGCTCGAGGGGATGGTCATCGGGGCCAAGGCCATCGGGGCCTCGAAGGGCTTCGTCTACATCCGCCATGAATACCCGCTGGCCCTCAAGCGCATGGAGATCGCCATCGGCCAGGCCCGCGACAACGGGCTCCTCGGCGAGGACATCCTGGGGACCGGCTTCGACTTCGACCTCGAGATCGTCCAGGGCGCCGGGGCTTTCGTCTCCGGAGAGGAGACGGCCCTGATCGCCTCGGTCGAGGGCCGGATCGCCATGCCGCGGCAGCGCCCCCCGTATCCCGCCCACAAGGGCCTCTGGGGCAAGCCGACCGTCATCAACAACGTCGAGACATGGGCTACCGTCCCCAACATCATCCGCCGGGGCTCGGACTGGTTCCAGGGCCTGGGCACAGATACGAGCAAGGGGACCAAGATCTTCTCGCTCGTCGGCAAGATCGCCAACACCGGCCTGGTCGAGGTCCCCATGGGGATCACCCTCCGGGAGATCGTCTACGGCGTCGGCGGCGGCATCCCCGACAAGCGGGACTTCAAGGCCATCCAGATCGGGGGGCCATCGGGCGGCTGCCTGCCGGCCAAGCTGCTGGACCTCCCCGTCGACTACGAGAGCCTGACCGCCGCCGGGGCCATGATGGGCTCGGGCGGCATGATCGTCATGGACGATAAGACCTGCATGGTCGACGTCGCCAAATACTTCCTCAACTTCCTCCAGGACGAGTCCTGCGGCAAGTGCGTCTCGTGCCGGGAGGGGACCCAGCGGATGTACGAGATCGTCAAGGGCATCACGGAGGGCAAGGGCAAGGAGAGCGACCTGGACCTGCTCGAGGAGGTGGCCAACGTCTGCAAGGACGCCTCGATGTGCGCCCTCGGCCAGACGGCCGGCAACCCCATCCTGACGACCCTGCGCTATTTCCGCCACGAGTACGAGGCCCACATCCTCGACAAGCGGTGCCCGGCCGGCGTCTGCAAGGCCCTCATCCGCTACGTCGTCCTGGCCGAGAAGTGCACCGGCTGCCAGTCCTGCAAGAAGGCTTGCCCGAACGACTGCATCAAGGGCACCCTCAAGGACATCCACCTCATCGACCAAATCCGGTGCATCAAGTGCGGCGCCTGCAAGGAGGCCTGTAAGTTCGAGGCCATCGAGGAGCAGCGCGAAGAAGCCATCCAGATCATCTGAGAGGAAACATGATCACCTTTCGCATGAACGGTTTGGAAGTTCAGGCCGAGGAGGGCTCGACCATCCTCGACACGGCCAAGTTCTACGGCCTGGCCATCCCGACGCTCTGTCATCACGAGGGCCTGACGGAATTCGGCGGCTGCCGCCTCTGCGTCGTCGAGATCGGCGAAGGGCTGAGGAGCAAGCTCGTCTCGTCCTGCACGTACCCGGTCGAGCCCGGCCTCGTCGTCCGGACGGACTCGGCCCGGGTTTGGAAGTCGCGCCGGATGATGATCGAGCTGATGCTGGCCATGGCCCCCGGCTCCAAGGTCCTCCAGGACCTGGCCTCGAAGTACGGCGTCACCAAGGTCCGCTTCGCGCCCCGCGACGGCCAGTGCGTCCTCTGCGGGCTCTGCACCCGGATCTGCGCCGAGCAGATGGACGCCCAGGCCATCGGCTTCCAGCAGCGGGGCCACAAGCGAAAGATCTCGACCCCCTTCGACATGCGCTCGGAAGTCTGCCGCCTGTGCGGGGCCTGCATGTACGTCTGCCCCGCCTGCCAGCTCCGTTGCCAGGGCCCGCGCGCGGAGACGGCCCTCTGCAACGCCTGCCTGGCCATGGCGCCGAGCTGCCTCGAGCATTACGACGACCTGCAGTGCTGGATGTACGACGCGGGCCGCTGCGGCACCTGCGTTCAAGACAAGAAATCTTAAAGGATTACGAGGAGGTAATTCATGCCGACTTTCACGAAACTCAACAGAAGCGCCGCCACCCTGACCAAGAACAGGACGGAGGGGTCCATCAGCCCCTTTAGCGGCATGTGCGTGACCTGCGTCGACGGCTGCATCGGGATGTGCGAGATCGGGAAATCCGCCTACCGCGGCCACGAGGTCCTTTACCCGCAGCCGTTCGGCATCATCACGGCCGGCTGCGAGAAGGATTATCCCGTGGACCTGTCCCACTTCAGCATCATGGGCACGGCCAAGGGCGCCCACGGCGTCCCGGCCGACAGCGACAAGGCGACCTTCGAGAAGGTCACGACCGAGACCAAGATCGGCCGCAACAAGGACATCAAGCTCAAGCTGCCCTTCGTCATCTCGGGCATGGGCTCGACCAACATCGCCAAGCAGAACTGGGCCGGCCTCGGCGGCGGGGCGGCCATCTCCGGCGTCATCCTGACGGTCGGCGAGAACGTCTGCGGCATGGACGACGAGACCGAGCTCAAGGCGGGCAAGGTCTTCCGCTCGCCCGACATGGAGTTCCGGATCAAGTCGTACCGCGACTGGCAGGACGGCTACGGCGACGTCGTCGTCCAGGCCAACGTCGAGGACACGCGCCTCGGCGTCCAGGAATACGCCATCAACAAGCTCGGCATCGAGACCGTCGAACTCAAGTGGGGCCAGGGGGCCAAGGACATCGGCGGCGAGGTCAAGCTCAAGACCGTCAAGAAGGCCCAGGCCCTGAAGAAGAAGGGCTACATCGTCCTGCCCGACCCCGAGAACCCGGCCGTCATCGAGGCCTTCGAGAAGGGCAGCTTCAAGGAGTTCGAGCGGCACTCCCGCATGGGCATGGTCGACGAAGGCGATTTCATGAAGAGGGTGGAGGAGCTGCGCCAGGCAGGGGCCAAGCGCATCTTCCTCAAGACCGGCGCCTACCGGCCGGTCGACCTGGCCCGGGCCGTCAAGTACGCCTCCAAGGCCAAGCTCGACCTGCTGACCGTCGACGGCGCCGGCGGCGGCACGGGCATGAGCCCTTGGCGGATGATGAACGAGTGGGGCATCCCGACGGTCGAGATCTGGTCTCTGACCTGGCTGTACGCCGACCAGCTGGCCAAGCAGGGCGAATACGTGCCCGATCTGGCCTTCGCCGGCGGCATCACCTTCGAGGACCAGATCTTCAAGGCCCTGTCCCTTGGCGCCCCCTACGTCAAGCTCGTCGGCATGGCCCGCTCGCCCATGGCCGCGGCCATGGTCGGCAAGACGATCGGCGGCCGCATCGCCGATAACCAGATCCCGGTCTACGTCGAGCGCTTCGGCAGCAGCAAGGATGAGATCTTCGTCACCGCCCCCGAGCTGAAGCGCCGCTTCGGGGACCGGTTCAAGGACCTCCCGCCCGGGGCGATGGGCGTCTACACCTACTTCGAGAGGCTGAGCCAGGGCCTGCGCCAGCTGATGGCCGGCGCCCGCAAGTTCAATCCGAGCCTCATCAGCCGGGACGACATCGCCTCCTTGACCAAGGAAGTGGCCGACATCAGCGGCATCCCGTTCATCACGGACGTGGACAAGGCCGAGGTCCAGAAGATCCTCAAGGCGAAGTAGGGGCGACATTCGCGAGAATCGCACAGGGGAGGCGGGCCCGGCCCGTCTCCCCTGTTTTTTTTGTCCGTCCACATATATAATGGAAATCTGCTCGGAGTCCGACGCGGCGGGAGGTCCCAATGATCGCCCTCAAGGACGTTCTGGCCCTTCTCGACGGGGAGCTCTTGACCTCCCCGACGTCCCCCGAGGCGGCCTTTCACAAGGTCTTCGCCTCCGATCTCATGAGCGACGTCCTGGCCTCGGCCGAACCCGGCGCGCTCCTCGTGACCGGGCTGGCCAACGGCCACGTCGTGAGCACCTGCGCCGTGGCCGATCTCTCCGGCATCGTCTTCGTCCAGGGCAAACGGCCCTCGGCCGAGGTCGTGGGGCTGGCCCAGGCCCGGGCCCTGCCCCTCATCGCCACGAAGATGACCATGTTCGAGGCCTGCTCGCGCATGGCCGGGCGCCTGGAGGATGGAGGCCATGTCCGCCGCTGACGACGTCTTTCGCCAGGATTTTCCGGTCAAGGGAGGGGACTTCGCCAAGGCCGGGACGGCCGCCTGCCGGATCAAGGAGTTGCTGAAGGACCTCGGCCTCGACTCCTGGACCGTGCGCCGGGCGGCCATCGTCGCCTACGAGGCCGAGATGAACGTCGTCATGTACGCCTGGGAGGCCCGGATCGACCTGTCCGTCACGCCCGGGTCGGTGCGCCTCGTCGTCGACGACCGCGGCCCCGGCATCCCCGACATCGAGCTGGCCATGACCGAGGGCTACACGACGGCCACGGCGGAGATGCGCGAGCTCGGCTTCGGGGCCGGCATGGGCCTGCCGAACATCAGAAAGAACGCGGACGACTTCCGCATCGAATCGGAGGTGGGCCGCGGGACCCGCCTCGACATCACCATCCGGACGAATGGACGCAGGACGCCATGAAGAACCCGAACCATCACGCCATCCACATCACCAAGGACAAATGCATCGGCTGCGTCCACTGCATGTCGGCCTGCCCGACCCGGGCCATCCGCATCTCCGGGGGCAAGGCCCGCATCATCGACCAGCTCTGCATCGACTGCGCCGAGTGCCTCCGGGTCTGCCCTCACGAGGCGGTCCATTCGCACACGACCTCCTTCGCCGCCCTGGAGGCCTTCGACTACAAGGTGGCCATCCCCTCGACGGTCATCTACGGCCAGTTCGGGCCGACGGTCGTGCCCAACGAGATCTTGTCCGCCCTGCGCCGGGTCGGCTTCGACGAGGTCTACGACCTCAGCTCGATCTGCGAGCTCAACTGCGCCGCGACGGAGGAGTACCTCAACGAGCATCCGAGCCCCCGGCCCTATATCACGTCGACTTGCCCCGTCGTCGTCCGCATCATCCAGCGACGCTACCCGTCCCTCTGCGCCCAGATCCTGCCGATCGAGCCGCCGCGGGAGATCGCGGCCAAGATCCTGCGGACCATCCTGCCCAAGGCCCTCGGCATCCCGGCCGAGAAGATCGGCATCATCCACATCACGCCCTGCCCGGCCAAGATCGTCTCCATCAACAGCCCGGCCACGCTGGCCAAGTCTTACCTCGACGGGGCCATGTCGATCAGCGACATCTTCCCCCAGATCCTGAAGGCCCTGCGCAAGAGCGAAGAGGACGCCTTGATGCGTCACCTCTTTCCGGAGACGCTCTTCAGCGGCATCGGCATGGGCTGGCCTCTTTCGGGCGGCGAGACGCGCGGCCTCAAGAGCCACCGGGCCGTGGCCGTCTCGGGCATCCGCGACACCATGCGGGTCCTCGACGAGGTCGAAGGCGGGCTGCTCCAGGACATCGACCTCCTCGAGTGCACGGTCTGCCCCGACGGCTGCGTGGGAGGCCCGCTCGGCGTCGAGAACCGCTTCCTGGCCAAGAGCCGGGTCCTCGAGCTCGTGAGCGCCGCCGGCGAGCACGCCGTGGTCGACCAGAAGGACGTCAGCCGCCTCTATCACCGGAATTTCCTCTCGTTCGACCACCCCGTGACGCCCGTCGAGTCCCGGCCGCTCGACGCGGACCCCGGCGAGGCCATCCGCAAGGCCCAGCGCCGGGAGGCGATCTTCGCCGGGCTGCCGATGAAGGATTGCGGCATCTGCGGGGCGCCCGACTGCCGGACCCTGGCCGACGACATCGTCCGCGGCTATGCCCGGCTCGAGGACTGTCCGTTCCTCGGGAAGGAGAAGCGATGACCCTGTCCGAGATCGCGTCCAGGCTGGAACTGAAGGTCTTCACGGAGGGGATCCCCCTCGACGCGCCGGTCCACGGCGGCTACGCCAGCGATCTCCTCTCCGACGTCATCGGCCACGGCCGCAAGGGCGACCTTTGGCTGACCATGCAGATCCATCCGAACATCGTCGCCGTCGCCGTGCTCAAAGACCTGGCCGGGATCGTCCTCGTCAACGGCCGGGAGCCCGACGCCGGGACCCTGGAGCAGGCGATGCGGGAGAAGGTCCCCCTGCTCGGCGCGCGGTCCGGCACCTTCGATCTCGCGGGAAAGCTGTACGGGCTGGGCGTCAAGGGGAGTTGATGCCCCTCCGGCGTCTCCGGGCCGACCTCCACATCCACACGTGCCTTTCGCCCTGCGGCGAGCTGGCCATGTCGCCGCGGGCCGTGGTCGCGCGGGCCCGCGCGGCCGGCCTCGACCTCATCGCGGTCACCGACCACAACACGACCGAGAACGCGGCCGCCGCGATCGCCGCCGCGTCCGGCACGGGCCTGGCCGTCCTCCCGGGCATCGAGTTGACGACGGCGGAGGAGGTCCATCTCCTCGGCCTGTTCGAGCCGGCGACCGGCCTCGGCCCCTTCCAGGACGAGGTCTACCGGAACCTGCCCGACCTCGCGGCCAAGATGAAGTTCGTGGACGACCAGGTCCTCGTCGACGCGGACGACTACGTCACGGGTTTCTGCCCCCGCTGTCTGTTCGGAGCCACCCGTTTCTCCGTCCAGAGCGCGGTCGAGCTCATCCATAGCCACGGCGGCCTGGCCATCGCCTGCCACATCGACCGCGATTCCTTCAGCCTCATCTCCCAGCTGGGGTTCGTCCCGCCCGGCCTCGGCCTCGAGGCCGTCGAGGTCTCGCCGCGCCTGAGCCTGGCGGAGGGCCGGGCGGCGTTCGGCCCGCTCGTCGGCCGGCCCATCGTCCGCTTCTCCGACGCCCACAAGCCCGAGGAGATCGGAGCGGCCGTGACCGAATTCCTCGTCGAGGGGCCGACGCTCGAGGAGATCCGCCGGGCCTTGGCCGGCGCTGACGGCCGGAGGATCGAGCCATGATGGAAGACCTGTCGCTCCACATCCTCGACATCGCCGAGAACGCGGTCACGGCGGGGGCGTCACGGGTCCTCGTCGCGGTCAACGAGAACGAGCGGAGAGACCGTCTGACCTTCCGCGTGACCGACAACGGCCGCGGCATGTCGGCCGAGGAGCGGACGCGCGCCCTCGATCCGTTCTTCACGACCGGGCGGAAGCGAACGGGTTTGGGGCTGCCGCTCCTGGCCCAGACCGCCGAGCTCTGCAACGGCCGGCTCGCCATCCGGCCCCGGCCGGGCGGGGGGACCATGGTTGCGGCGGCATTCCCTTTCTTCCACGTGGACAGGCCGCCCCTGACCAAGATGGCGGAGACGATGATGACCCTCATCTTCGGCCATCCTGAGGTCGCCTTCGGTTATCGGCATACCCGCAACGGATTGCGTTTCAGCATCTTATGGCCAGGCGGAAAGGGCGGCACGGGTCCCGCGAGGATCTTGGCGGTCCGTCATTCGCTGAAAGCGGGATTGGCTCGGATCGGGGCGTCCTAGGCCGTCAGCGGGAGGGGCCGAGCTTCTTCTCCAAGCTCTCGAGCTCGGCCTGGGCCTTGCGCACGTTCTCGGCCTTCTCGCCCTCGGAGTTCCTCAAGTACATGCGCAGGGCCTCGGCCGCTTCCCTGAGATCGCCCCTCTTCTCGTAGGTCACGGCCAAATTGAAGTAGCCGGCCGGTGTGGGGCGGATGGCCAAAGCCTGCCGCAGGAGCTCGATGGCCTTGTCGTATTCGCCAAGGTAGGAGTGGGCGATCCCGGCGTATTGGTAGAAGCCTTGCTCTTCAGGGAAATCGGCGATGAGCTTCTCATAAACGACGACGGCCTCCTTGAGGGCGCCGGTCGAGGCCAGGTTCGCGGCATAGCCCATGCGGAGGTGGCGGCTCTCGGGCTCCGCGGCGAGGGCCCGCTCGTAGTACGTCCGGGCCTCGGCCTTGCGGCCGGACGCGTCGAGGATGCCGGCGCCGACGGTCAGCGCATCGACGCTCTGCGGGTCCATCACGAGGACCTTCTCCATCGTCTCCAGGGCCTCGGCCGGCCGGCCGCTGATGAGGTAGGTGTGGCCGAGACGGACGAGCAGGGCCTCGGAGTCCGGCAGGCGGTCGAGGCCCTCGCGGAGCGTCGCGAGGGCGGCGTCGAAGCGGCCCTGCTGAGCCTCGACGAGGGCCAGGTTGACGTAGCTTTCCGGCGAATCGGGGATGGCGGCGATGACGCCGCGAAAGGCCCGCTCGGCGTCGGCGAACCGGCCCTGGAACTGGGCCGCCTGGGCGTCCTGGACGAGCTTGAGAAGGCCGATCTGGTCCTTGGGGTCGGGCGCGGCGGCGCCAGGCTTGGCCGGGGCGAAATTGACATAACCCAGTGACCGGAGCCGCTCCCTGTCGTCCGCTCGAGCGACGGCCTGGCCGGAGGAGGCGCCCGGCGCGGGGCTCAGGCGGAGCAGCTCCTGCTCGAGCCTGGCCCGGAGCTCGGCCGCCTTCTCGGGCGCGGAAGCGATGAGGTCCTTGGTCTCACCCGGGTCGGAGGCGAGATCGTAGAGCTCGGGCCGGGGCGCCTGGATGTATTTCCAGGGCCCGGAGACGATCCCGACGAGCTCCGACCAGCCGAAGTTCTCGCGGGGGTAAAAGCTCTCGATGAGACTGTCGAGGTCGGACTTGGCCTGGGTGACCAGGCTCCGGCCCTGGAGGCCGGGACCGTCCGCCTCGAGTCCGAGCGCGTCCAGGACGGTCGGGACGACGTCGATGAGCCGGACCTCGCTTCCGACGACGCCCGGCCGGGGGAAGACCGCGGGGTCGCGGAGGATGAGAGGAACGCGCATGGTCTCGTCGTAGAGGAAGATGCCGTGGCCCCTCTCGGCCTTGTCGCCGAGGCCTTCGCCGTGGTCTCCGGCGACGACGACGAGGGTCTTTTCGAGGAGGCCCTTCGAGCGGAGGGCGTCGAGGACGGCCCCGACGTAGTGGTCCATGTAGGCGATCTCGCCGTCGTAGGGACGGCCGGGCGCCTCCTCCCGGTACGGCGAAGGCGGGTCATACGGCAGATGAGGGTCGTAATAGTGGACCCAGACGAAGAACCGGTCCGGCACGCCCTTGTCCAGCCAGCGGGAGAAGCGGGCGAAAGTGGCCTCGGCCCGGCGCTCGGCATTGGCGCCTTTGAGAGCCGCCGAGGCGTCGAAGGTGTCGTCATAGACGTCAAAGCCGCGGCCGATCCCGAACCGGGAATCGACCGAGAAGGCCGAGACGAAGGCGGCCGTGGCGAAGCCCCGGGCCTTGAGGATCTCGGCTAGGGTCCGCCATTTCGGGGCTAGGTCGTGGCCGTTGTTGCGGACGCCGTGCGTGGCCGGGTAGAGGCCGGTCAGGATCGAGGCATGGGAGGGCAGGGTCAGCGGGGCCGGGGCGTAGACGCGGGAAAAGCGGATCCCTTCGCCGGCCAGGCGGTCGAGGTTGGGGGTCCTGGCCAGGGCGTCGCCGTAGCAGCCCAGGTGGTCGGCCCGGGTCGTGTCGAGGGTGATGAGGAGGACGTTGTGGCCGGAGGCGCCATGCGCCCGCCGCGATCCCCGTCCCGGTCCCAAGATGAGGACGACCGCGGCGGCCAGGGCCATGACAAGCCCTGCAACGATCTTCTTGGCCATGGATATTCCAGATTAGGCCATTCCCCGAAATAGTCAAGAAAAAGGCCCGCCCCCCTCTCGGGGAGCGGGCCTTTGTGCGCTGCTGCGAACTGCTTCCGCTCGAGCTTAGAACGAGAACTTGATGCCGAGTCGCGATGTCCAGGTCGAGAAGCGGGAGTCCCACTCACCGTACATGGGGTGGGTGATCCCTAATCCATTGATCGTGGACTTGTAGTTGGTGGCGAACGACCCCTCAAGGATCTGCTTGAAGTAGGTGTTACCGGAGAACGTGCTGCGATTGTAGTTCATGATCGCGGTCTGGGCGGTCTGGGAATTCGTCACGTTGTTGATCTGGAGGTTGATCGAAGCGCGGTACCTGCCGAGCTTGAGCGTGTAATCGAGGTAGAGGTCGGCCCAGAGGGTGAAGGGCAGGCGGCCCATGTCGGCACGGCCTTCGGGATAGAAGTACTTGGAGTTGAAGAGGACCTTGGTCGTCATGGGAAGTCCGCTTCGACCGTAGGCAACCACTCCGACGGTTAGCCCGAAGGGGAAGGCATAGGACCCATAGGCCTTGAAATAATGGGTCCTATCCTGAGGCAGGGGGCCGGTGAGCACACGGCCGCGGGCGTCATAGCCCATGAACCAGCGGTCGAAGTCCTGTTCGACGCCGGGGCCGAGGCGGCCGCCTTCGTCGGCGGCGGCCAGACCGGAATAGTCGCCGGCGTTGCGGCTCCACGTGTAATTGGCCCCGCCCTGCCAGTTGTGGCTGAATCTCTTTTCGAAGGCAACGTTGATGGCATAGTAGTTGCGCGTCGCTTTGGGGCAAGGCCACAGTTCGTAGGTAAGGCCGTCGTCCGCCGTGTTGAACTTGTTGTCGGGGCCGGGATCGGTCCACGTCTCAATGAACTCCCCCCCCTTGGAGATGGGCAGGGTCACCCCGTAACCGGGGTTGGCGACCCAGAAGTCCTGGTAGACGCGGATCGTCCCATCCGCGTTCTCCGAAGTCCTGTAGACGCCGACATCCTCGATCGTCCGGATGAGGTGCTTGTTGACGAGGCGGACGGACAGGGAGAGGTCCTCGGCCAATTTCTTCTCGACGCCCAAGGAGATCTCTCTCTGCGCGGTCGGCTTGAGGTTGGGATCGACCGTGCCGAAGGACGGCGGCAGATAGTACATTGACCCCGCGTACGTGTTGTTGGCTTCCTGGTTCACGGCGTCATCGAGCAGGCCGTTCGAGGCGATCTGCGTCCAGTCGGGGTCCTGAAGGGCATAGATATCCTCGACGCGCTTCGAGCCGCCGAAGGTCAGCTGGCCCAGGTAGAGCTTCATGATGTCATAGTAGATGCCGAAGCTGCCGAAGATCTTCAGGCTGGAGTCCCCGAGCACGTCATAAACGATGCCCACGCGGGGGGCCACCGACTGCCCCAGATCGAACTTGATCGGCTTGGCCGAATACCCTTCCCAATCCGTGACATCCGTGAAGGAAGGCATGTACTGGCTCTCGGCCCGTACGCCGATGTTGAGGGTCAGGCGGTTTTTGATCGTCCAGGTGTCCTGCAGGTAGACGGACAGGTTGTTGCTGCTCGAATTCCAGACGCTTCCGTAACCGGACGAGAACGAGCCCCGGACGAAATAGTAACCATAGGCGCCGTAGTAGGGGCTGTCCGGCGCGGCGTCGGGCCCGACGTCATAATCGAGCTGGCTGTTGGTCTCGTCCCAAAAGATGTAGACGCATGGATGGGGAGCGCCGGTGAAGCGGTTGTCATAGAGGTAGTTGTAGCCGACGCCCGCCTTCAGGGCGTGCTCGCCGGCCAGGCTCAGGTAATAGCTGAGGTCCAGGTTGTTGCCGATCTTGCCCCGCTTGTAATACAGGGTCGTCATGTTGAGAGGATTGCTCTCCCAGTCGGCGTTATGGGCCAGGTCCGGGTTCTCCGCAAAGAATGCGGCGGCCGCCGCGGAGCTCGAGCTCGCGGTCCCGAAGTAATAGTACGAGGCATCAGGGGGAGCGATCTGCTCGTGGGTCGTGTTCTCCTGGTGCCAGCCGCCACGGTAGCTGATGAGCGCGTTGTTGCCGAGGGAATAGTCCGCGGTCAGCGAGGCGCTCATATTGGGATAATCGTAGCCTTCCCTCCCCCATTCATAGTCCGCGGTGCCGTCCCCGATGATGTCCGGGATGGCCCCCCGATAGTTCGTGAAGCTGTTGATGAAGCCCGCGGAAATCCTGAGGCCGGTCAAGGGTGCGGCGGTGAGCCGGACGGATCCGGCCAGGCCCTTGCCCTTCTGGGTGAAGCTGGAGAAAGGCCCCTCCCGTTCGTTGAAATCCCGAAGCGCCGACGTCTGGCTGAATCTCGGATTGAACGACCCGAAGAACCAGAGCCTGTCCTTGATGATATAGCCGCCGAGGCTGATCACCGCCTCGTAGCGGTTGTACTTGTCGCGGTCCTTGCCGCCGTTGAAGTACAGATCGTCGTAGTTGATGTAATGATAGGCGTATCCCGGCAGACTATAGTCGCGCTGGAGGAAGTTTCTGGCATCCCCCTGCATGAGCCGGCTATGATTCTCATAATAGCCGATGACGTCGCCGTGGAACTCATTGCTGCCGGACCTTGTGATGACGTTGATGACACCGCCCATCGAGCCGCCGAACTCGGCGTTGTAGCCCGAGGCCGTGACCTTGACCTCGTCCAAGAGCTCGAGGACCATGCTCTGAGGGGAGCCGCCGTAGTGGAAGTCCGAGATGTCCGCGCCGTCGGCGTAGAAGACGTTCTCGGGCGAGGTCGCGCCGTCGACCGAGATGCCGGCGGTGTTGTCCTCATACTGGACGCCGGGGATGGTGCTGATCAGCGAGTCGAACGACCGGCCGCGGGGCAGGGACATGAAGACGTCCTTGGTCATGACCTGGCCCTTGACCGTGCTCTTGACGTCGATGAGCGGGCTCTGGCCGATGACCGTGACCTCGGCTTCGACGGTCGCCTGTTCGAGGTTCACGTTCAGGGCCAGGATCTGGGACAGCTCGAGCACGATGCCCTTGCGGATCAGGGTCTTGAATCCCGGCAGCGTGAAGGTCACCTCATACGTGCCGGACGGAAGGGCCATCAGGCGATAGACGCCGGTCGCATCCGTCACGGCGACGGCCTTGCCGATCAGCTTCGGGCTGACCGCCTCGACGTTGACGCCGGGGAGCGGGCTGCCCTGCTGGTCGACGACCTTGCCGGCGATCCGGCCCTGCGGCACGACCTGCGCCAAGGCCAGTCCGGCTGTCGACAAGACGATGAGTACAAGAACGAACAGCCTCTTATTCATATGCGATAATACCTCCTCTCAATCTCCTGTTGCCAAATCCTTGTGGCGCTACCTGGGGGGGTCGGCCACGGGTCGTTGGGCGCGGGTTTGTTGTTCGTCGTCATTCGCCTCCTCGAGCGGAGATCGGTCCAAGGTGGCTTTAGATTAATTCCCTTGGCGACTCCTTGTCAAGTGCCTATTAGACAATTATCTATATATATAAAATAGTATGATTTTTGGCCCTCTGACAGATAGTCAGGGGTCCCCCCGGGAAATCGGGGCTTCCTAGCCTGGATTATTCACGAATCGAGGCGGCCTCAGATGCGAGGCCCGAGGGTTGAAGCTAGCTGATCTCGCCCGTGAGATAGGCCCTCGTCCTCGGGTCCTTGGGGGCGGCAAAGACGTCGGCGGCCGGCCCTTGTTCGATGAGCTCCCCGAGAAAAAGGAAGGCTATATGGTCGGCGATGCGGCGGGCCTGACGGAGGATGTGGGTCACGACGACGACCGTATATTCTTGCTTCAACTCGAGCAGCCGGCGCTCCACGTTCTGGCTCGAGGCGGGATCGAGGGCCGAGGTCGGCTCGTCGCCGAGGATGATCTCCGGCTCGACGGCCAGGCCCCGGGCCAGGCAGAGCCGCTGCTGCTGGCCGACCGAGAGGGCCGAGGCCGGCTCGCGCAGGCGGTCCCGGACCTCGTCCCAGAGCCCCGCGACGCGCAGGTAATGCTCGACCCGCGTCTCGAGCTCCCGTCTCGACCGGAGCCCGTGGATGCGCGGGCCGTAGGCGACGTTCTCGAAGATGGACATCGGCAGGACCTGAGGCTTCTGCGAGAGCAGCCCCATCTTCTTGCGGATGCGCGTGACCTCGGTGCGGGGCGCGTAGATGTTCTCCCCGTCGAGGATGACCTCGCCGCGCACGCGGACCCCCTCGGCCGTGTCGAGCAGCCGGTTGAGCGACTTGAGAAGGGTCGTCTTGCCGCAGCCGGAGGGGCCGATGATGACGGTGATCTTGCGGGCCGGGATGTCGAGGTTGACATCCTTGAGCACCTGGAGGTCGCCATAGGAGACGCTCAGGTTGCGGATGCGGATCGGCGTTTGGCCGTTCACGGGGATGTTTCGTCCGTTACCTGACGACATGGCGGGTCGCCTTTCGGCTCATCGCCCGGCCGGCCAGGCTGATGGCGAGGATGATCAGGGTCAGGACCGCGGCCGAAGCGTAGGCCCGTTGCTGGACCTCTGGGAACGGCGTGCCGAGCTGGAAGAAGATGGCCAGGGGCAGGGTCGCCGCCGGGGAGGAGAGCGAGGTCGGCACGCGGTCCGTGAAGCCGGCCGTGAAGAGGACCGAGGCCGCGTCGCCGATGCCGCGGCCGAAGGCCAGCAGGACGCCGGTCATGATGCCGGGAGCCGACTGCCGGACCATGACCTTGAGGGCCGATTCGAAGCGGGTCGCCCCGAGCGAGGCCGAGGCGTCCATGAGCTCGTGCGGGACCAGGCGCATGACCTCGTCCAGGGCCCGGCTCATGATCGGGAACTCGAGCAGGGCCACGGTCAGGATGCCGGCCGCGAGCGAGGCCCGCAGCCCCAGGGCCAGCATGACGACGAAGCCGAAGGCGCCGTAGACGATCGACGGCACGCCCCACAGGACGTCGAGGAAGAAGCGGGTCCAAACGGCCGTCTTCGAGGCCGGGCCCTTGTAGCTGTTGAGATAGAGGGCCAGCGGCAGGCTCAAGAGAAGGGCCAGCGCGGTCGCCCCGAGGGCGAGGTAGAGGGAGCCGGCGATGGCGTTGAGGATGCCGCCTTCCTTGCCGAGATAGAAGCCGCCGCGCGGCGTGCGCGTCAGCATCGAGAGGCTCAGGGCCGGGGCCGATTTCCAGAGGATGGTGCCCAGGATGAGGACGAGGGACAGGAGGACGACCGCGGCCGAGGCCGTGGCCAGGACGCGGAAAGCGAGGTCGGTCCGCTTGCGCCCCCGCAGCCGTCCGTTGGCGATCCCGTTCACCGGACCCTCTGCTCGACCCGGACCAGGATCCGCCGGGCCAGGACGTTGAAGAACAGGACGATGGCCATGAGGACGAGGGCCGCGGCCATCAGCGCGGCGTCGTAGCGCGGCACCGACATCATCTCGCCGTAGTTGTTGGCGATCAGGGCGGGCAGCGGATAGCCGGGGTCGAAGAGCGAGCGCGGCACGGCCGGGACGTTGCCGACGACCATGAGCACGGCCATGGTCTCCCCGAAGGCCCGGGAGAAGCCCAGGACGGACGCGGCCAGGATGCCCGGGGCGCCCTTGCGCAGGACGACGTGCCGGGTCGTCTCCCACTTCGTCGCGCCGAGCGAGAGGGAGGCGTCGCGGAGGGAGCGGGGCACGGTCGAGAAGACCTCGAGCGTCACGTGGATGATCGTCGGGAAGGTCATGATGGCCAGGACGATGCCGCCGGCGAGGATGCTGTAGCCCGAGGAGTAGACCCCGGCGAGCGGCGCGAGGACGCCGCCGACGAAGGGCACGACGAGGAGCACGCCCCAGACGCCGTAGACGACCGAGGGCAGGCCGGCCAGCAGGTCGACGACCGGCTTGGCGGCCTCGCGGACCCAGCGCGGGGCGTACTCAGAGAGGTAGACGGCGGTGAGGATCGAGACCGGCACGGCCAGGACGAGCGCGGTCACGGTCACCCAGACGGTGCCGGCGATGAACGGGAGCAGGCCGAACTCGCCCTTGATCGGGTGCCAGGCCGAGGAGAAGAGAAGGTGCGACAGGGGCTCGACGCCGAGGATGGCCCTCGATTTGAGGAAGAGGCCGACGACGATGAGCAGGACGAGGAGCCCCGGAAGGCCGGCCACGAGGCCCATCGCGCGGCGGCCGATGGCGTCCTTGAGGAGCCTCATCGTTTCTCGACCGCTCCCTTCACGAGGGCCAGGCCGGAGGCGATCTGGCCGGGGCTCACGGCGATGTAGCCCATCTCGGCGACGTAGGCCTGGCCCTCGGTCAGGACCCAGGCCAGGAAGTCGGCGAGGAGCGGCCGGTCCGGCCGGCCCTTGATGACGAAGTACAGGTCGCGGGCGGGAGGCGAAGGATAGACCTTGGCGGCGATGGCCTTGGTCAGGTCGTCGCGGGTGGCATAGACCCTCTCGGCCTCGTCGAGGCGGCCGTTCGCGTCGAGATCGAGCGGGCCGATCTCGAGCCCGGCGACGGGCCTCAGGGTCTTCCCGTCGTAGGCGAAGTTGACGTTGTTATACCCGATCGCCAGCGGATCGCGGCGGACGGCCTCGGCCAGGCCCGGGTCGCCGTAGACGCCGACCCCGCCCAGGTCCTCCTGGTGCCCGCCGAGGTAGGCGGCCCAGGTCTCAGCCGCGCCGCAGGCGTCGGAGCGGGTGAAGACATGGATCGGCGTCCGGCCCGCGCGGCCGAGAAGGCCTTCCCAGGTCGTGACGGTCCCGCGCATCCAGATCCCCGTCAGGTCCTCCCTCTTGAGGCCGCGGGCAAGGATCTCCGCGAGGAACGGGTTTCTGCGGTTGAGCACGGCCACGACCGCGTCCTTGGCTACGGCGAGAGGCACGGCGCCTTTCTCGATCTCCGCGGGGACGATCTCGCGCGAGACCATGCCGATGTCGACGAGGCCGGCCAGGGCGTCGGCGATGCCTTTGCCCGCGCCTCCGGCCTGGATGTCGATCGCCGTGCCGGGATGGCCCTTCTGGAACTCCTCCTGCCAGCGGACGGCCAGCGGATACAGGGCCCAGGCGCCGGAGATCGAAAGGCCGCCGCGGTTCTGCGGCGCCGGGCCGTGACCCGGAGTGGCCGTAAGGACGGCCGCCGCCGCGAGGACGATCACGAGTCCGATCCCTGCGCGTCTCATCGCTCGTCTCCTTTCATCTCGGGCGTCAACCCCGCCTCGTGAAGGACCGCGGGATGGCTCTTGGCGGCGAGGTCGGCAAAAGTGGTCTTTTCGAGGATCTCGGCCACGGCGTCCCGGACGTCCTTCCACAGCCAGCGCAGGCCGCACGTGTTCTCCATAGGACAGGTTTCATGCGCCATGACGCTGACGCAGTCGATGGGAGCGAGGGGACCGTCCATGACCCTGATGACCTCGGCGACGTTGATCTCGCCCGGCGGCTTGGCCAGGACGTAGCCGCCCTTTTGGCCCTTGCGGCTCTTGAGGTAGCCGGCCCGCTTGAGGAGGAGCAGGATCTGCTCGAGGAACCGCTGCGGGATCTCCTGAGCCTCGGAGATCTGCCGGCTATGGACGGGGCCCTTATGGTACCTCCGGGCGAGCTCCAGCATGGCTCGGCTGGCGTATTCGCCCTTCGTCGAGAGCCTCATCTCGCCTCCCGATCAGGCGGGACGGCCGCCTGAAGCGGTGTCCCCATTATCTTAATTGACTATCTCAATAGACTAAGTCATTTAACATGTCCATAATGGCCTGTCAAGCTCTTTTTTTCGCCAACGGGTTCGAATCCCGTCTTCTCGCCCCGCCGCACCGCCGTTGAAAAGCCTGTAGCGAGCGGAGCGAGAGACGAAGATGTGAGGCGTATCCGGCGGACAGGTCCGTCGCGAGGCGGCGAGGGATGTCGCTACGAGGCCCCCGTAAAGGAAGGGGGGCCCGCCGGAGGCGGGGGAAACCAGCTACAAGGTTTCCGGGGCGCGGGGGCAGGGAGCGATATCCCGAGCGCAGCCGAGAAGACGGACCGTAGGCGCCGCGAAGAACGGGACGCGGCTTATCGCTTGAAGGTCGAGCGTCCGGAGAAAACGGCGTTCGAGCCTAATTCTTCTTCGATCCGCATGAGCTGGTTGTACTTCTCCACCCGCTCGCCCCGGCAGGGCGCACCGGTCTTGATCTGGCCGGTGCCCATGGCCACGCTGAGGTCGCTGATGAAGCTGTCCACAGTCTCGCCGCTGCGGTGCGAGATCATGGCCGTCCAGCCGGCCTTGCGGGCCATGTCGATGGCCGCGATCGTCTCCGTCAGGGTCCCGATCTGGTTGAGCTTGATGAGGACCGAGTTGGCCGACTTCTCGAGGATGCCGCGGGCCAGCCGTTTGACGTTGGTGACGAAGAGGTCGTCGCCGACGAGCTGGATGCGGTCGCCGACCGTCGTGGTCAGCATGGCCCAGCCGTCCCAGTCGTCCTCGGCCAGGCCGTCCTCGATGGAAAGGATGGGATAGCGCCGGACCCAGTCCTCGTACATGCGGACCATCTCCTCCGAGCCCACCTTCTTGCCCTCGGTCCGGAGGTTGTAGGCGCCGTCCTCGTAGATGCTGCTGGCGGCGCAGTCGAGGACGATGCCGATGTCGCGCCCGGGCTTGTAGCCGGCCTTGTCGATGGCCTTGAGGATGTTCTCGACGGCGTCGGCGTTCTTCTTGAAAGCGGGAGCGAAGCCGCCTTCGTCCCCGACGCCGGTCGAGTAGCCGCCGCTCTTGAGGACGCTCTTGAGGGCATGGTAAGTCTCCGCGCCCCAGCGCAGCGCCTCCCGGAAGTTGGGCGCGCCGAGCGGAGCGATCATGAACTCCTGGAGGTCCGTGCTCTGCCAATTGGCGTGGACGCCGCCGTTGAGGATGTTGAACATCGGCACCGGCAGGAGGTTGGCCGAGGCGCCGCCGAGGTAGCGGTAGAGCGGCATGCGGGCCGAAGCCGCCGCGGCCCGTGCCACGGCCATGCTGACGCCGAGGATGGCGTTGGCCCCGAGCTTGGTCTTGAATTCGGTGCCGTCGAGCCCGAGCATCGCCTGGTCGACCGCGGCCTGGTCGCCGGCCTCGAGCCCGGTGACGCAGCCGGCGATCTCCCCGTTGACGTGGCCGACGGCCTTGAGCGTGCCCTTGCCGAGGTAGCGGCCCTTGTCGCCGTCGCGGAGCTCGAGGGCTTCGTAGACGCCGGTCGAGGCTCCCGAGGGGACACCGGCCCGGCCCCATGACCCGTCGGCCAGCGTGACCTCGACCTCGACGGTCGGATTGCCGCGCGAATCGAGGATCTCGCGGGCATGGACGTTCTTGATGAGAGCGGACATGGGATCCCTCCTGGTCGTGCCGCTGAGCATTCTATCAGAGGGGCCCCGCGATTGACAACCTCCGGCGCGGGTGTTAAAAGAGGAGCGCAAAGGCGGAAGGCATGCAGATCCTCCAAGTCCTGCTCAAGCTCGTCCTGGCCATCGCCCTCGGCGGCCTCATCGGTCTCGAGCGCGAAGCCAGCCAGAAGCCGGCCGGCTTCCGGACCAACATCCTCGTCTGCGTCGCCTCGGCGATGATGATGTCCCTGGCGACTCTCCTCATCGCGAACAACGGCGGGACCACGGACACGCTCGTCCGCATGGCGGCCGGGGTCATCACCGGCGTCGGCTTCCTCGGCGCGGGGACGATCTTCCAGGCCCGCGGCACCGTCGCCGGCCTGACGACGGCCTCGACGCTGTGGGTCGTGGCCGGCCTGGGCCTGGTCATCGGCGCGGGCTACTACGTGCCGGCCCTGATCTTCACGGCCCTGACCATCGTCACCCTGCTCGTGTTCGGCCGGATCGAAGACTCCTATCTCCACAAGTCCCAGTTCCACTATCACCTGAAGGCCAAGGCCCGTCCCTACATCCTCTCGAGCCTTCGCAAGCTCGCCCTTCATCACGGCGTCCGGCTGGAGCGCCTGACCATGAAGCAGGAGGGCTCCTCCTACCTTCTGGCCTTCTCCTTCTCCGCCTCCGAGGAGAAGGAGCAGGAGTTCAACCAGGGCCTCCTCGAGCTGGCCGACATCGAAGAGCTGAAGATTGAGTGACGGGCGCCTCCTCTTGGCGACCGGCAATCCGGGCAAGGTCCGCGAGATCCGGCGGGCCTTGAAGGGCCTGACCCTCGTCGGGCATCCCCTCAAGGTCGTCGGGCTCTCGGCCGTCCTGCCGGGCCTCAGGCATGCCGAGCGGGGCCGGACGTTCGAGGAGAACGCCCGGGCCAAGAGCCGCTTTTACAGCCGGCGCTGGCCCGGTCTTACGGTGGCCGAGGATTCCGGCCTCGAGATCGAGGCGCTCGGCGGGGCGCCCGGCGTCCGCTCGGCCCGTTTCTCCGCCCCGCGCCCCTCCGACGCCAAGAACATCCGCAAGGTCCTGCGGCTCCTCGGGACCGCGCCGGCCGGGTCGAGAAAGGCCCGCTTCGTCTGCGCCATGGCGCTGGCCGAGCGGGGCCGCATCATCGCCGAGTTCCGCGGCGAGGTCCGCGGCCGGATCGTCCCGGCCGCGCGCGGACAGAACGGCTTCGGCTACGACCCGATCTTCTATTACCCTCCTCTGCGGAAGACCTTCGCCGAGCTCCCGGCGGCGGTCAAGAACAAGGTCAGCCACAGGGGCCGGGCCGTGGCCCGGCTGCGCCGCTTCCTTCAGAAAAAAGAAGAGGCCCCGCCCGGACGCTCTTAAGGGATGGTCCCTCCTGGGGCGTCCAGACGGGGCCCGGGCCGTCACCTCGGAGCGGTCTCCGCGCCCACGGTGATCAGGTCCTTGATCTGCTCGTAGATCTTCTCGCCGATCCCCTGGACCTTCATGATCTCCTCGATCTTCTTGAAGTTCCCGTTCTTCGTCCGGAAATCGACGATCCTCTGGGCGACCTTGGGGCCGATCCGGGGCAGGGATTCGAGCTCCGAGGCCGGGGCCGTGTTGATGTTGATCTTCGCCTTCGGCGCCGTCGATTGGGCGTGGACAGGCGCGAGCGAGAGGGCGGCGACGAGCGCGGCCAGCCCCAACGCGAGGGCCTTGTGCCTGAGTGCGGTCATGGGTGACCTCCTTTCGCCGCTCTCGAGTGCAACGCCCATGCCACGATGAGCCGGACGCCTTCCCCTGTATTTTGTGGCGGTTACGGAACGGCCCCGCGCCTCGACGTCAATTGGGGTGGACGAATCGATCGAGGGGCGGAAACTCGAGTTGGCGGGTAGTGGGCTGAGGGCAGAAGACGAAGAAAGAGGGACAGTCCCCTCACGATCTGGGGTGGCTCTTCCTGTACACGTCGAGCAGCTGCTTCAGGTCGACATGGGTGTACTTCTGCGTCGTGGCCAGGCTGGCATGGCCCAGGAGCTCCTGGATGACCCGCAGGTCCGCGCCCCGGCCGAGGAGATGCGAGGCGAACGAGTGACGGAGCGAATGCGGGCTGATCCTGCGGGCCACGGCCGTCCGGCGGATGTATTTCCGGACCATGCGCTGGACCGATCTCGTCGTCAGCCGGCCGCCGCGGTAATTGAGGAAAAAGGCCTCGCCGCCGCCGCCGCCCCCGGCCAGGCCCGCCCGGACCCCGCGATAGTCCTCCAGGGCCTCGCGGGCCTTGCCGCCGAACGGCACGATGCGCTCCTTCTTGCCCTTGCCCCGGACGCGGACGAGGCGCTCGCCGAAATGGAGGTCGGCCGTCTCGATGCCGACGAGCTCGCTGACCCGGATCCCGGTCGCGTAGAAGAGCTCGAGGATGGCCCGGTCCCGAAGGTCGATCGGCCGGCCGCCGTGCGGCAGGTCCAGGAGCGCGGCCGTCTCGGCCTCCGAGAGAAAGGACGGCACCCGCTTCTCCTGGCGCGGCCGGGCCAGGACCTTGGCCGGGTTCTCCGTGACGTACTTCCGGCGCACGCAGAAATTGAAGAAGGAGCGGAGGGCGGCCAGCTTCCGCCCGATCGTCGCCTTCTTCCTTTTCTTCTCGTGGAGCTCGGCCAGAAAGCCGCGGAGGACGACGTTGCCGGCCTTGTCCCAGCGGATCTCGCGCTCTTTCAGGTAGGCCGCGACCTGCTCGAGATCGCGCTTGTAGGCGGCGACGGTGTGAGGGGACGCGTTCTTCTCGTGCCGGAGGAAGGCCAGGAACTCAGCGATGGCCTTGTTCATCGGTGCCGCCGGGCTTGTCCGGGCCGGCGTACGCGGCGGCCGGCCCCTTGTCGGACGGGGCCGGCGCGGGCGCCTGGCCCTGCTCCCAGATCTTCTCCCGCGGCGCCGCTTCCTTGAACGCGCACTTGTCGGCCTTGCAGTAGACGTAGGGTTCTCCGCGCAGGAGGCTCTTCCTGTAGAGCGGTTTCGCGCCGCACGACGGACAGGTCCGGTCCACGAGCTCGTCCCAGGACGCGAAGTGGCACTTGGGGTAGCGGCTGCAGCCGTAGAAGAACTTGCCCCGGCGGGTCTTGCGCTTGAGGACCTTGCCGCCGCAGCCTGTCGGGCAGGCGAAGCCCGTCTCGACGGGCTGTTCCTTCTTGATGTACTTGCACTTGGGGTAATCGGAGCAGGCGATGAAGGGTCCGAAGCGGCCGTACTTCTGGGCCAGCTGGGCGCCGCACTGGGGGCACTTCTCGTCGAGGGGCTTGGACTCGCGCTTGTCCAGGCTCTCGCGGAACTTGCAGGCCGGGTAGGCCGAGCAGGCCTTGAACTGGCCGAAGCGGCCGCCCTTGATGACCAAGGCCGCGCCGCACTTGGGGCATTTTTCCGTCGTCGGGATGCCGGTCTGCTTGACCGCCTCGGTCTCGGCGCCCTCCTTGAGATACTTCTCGAGCAGGGCATAGAACTCCTTGAGGCTCTCGGCGCTCGTCCGGGCGCCCTCGGAGATCTGGTCCAGCTCCTCCTCCATGTGGGCGGTGAACTTGTACTCCATGAGCTTGGCGAAGTGCTTGATCAGGAACTCGGTGACGTAGGTGCCGAGCTCGGTCGGCTTGAACTTGCCCTCGTCCTTGACGACGTAGGTCCGGCTCTGGATCGTGGCGATCGTCGGGGCGTAGGTCGACGGCCGGCCGATGCCCCGGGCCTCGAGCTCCTTGACCAGCGTCCCTTCCGTGTAGCGGGGCGGGGGCTCGGTGAACTTCTGTTTCGTTTCGAGGTCCAGGAGCTTGAGCGTCTCGCCTTCGGCGGCCTTGGGCAGGACCTCCTTGTCGCCGTTGCTGTTCGGCCAGACGGCCAGGAAGCCGTCGAACTTGACGACCTCGCCCTTGGCCTGGAAGAGATACCGGCCGCAGGAGATATCGAAGGCCGTCTCTTCGATGCGGGCCGCGGCCATCTGCGAGGCGATGAACCGGCGCCAGACAAGCTTGTAGAGGTCGTACTCCTCTTTCTTGAGATACGGCTTGACCTTGTCCGGGGTCAGCTCGATATGGGCCGGCCGGATGGCCTCGTGGGCGTCCTGGGTCTTCTTCTTGCTCACGTACACGTTCGGCTTGGCCGGGACATAGGGAGACCGGTGTCCCGGGTGGGCCTCGACGCTATCCGGAACTTCGCCCGTCTTGGGCAGATCGCCGCCGGCGGGGAAGTGCTGCTCGATGAAGGCGCGGGCCGCGGCTTGGGCCGCCTCCGAGACGCGGAACGAATCCGTGCGCATGTAGGTGATGAGCCCGGTCTGGCCGAGCTCGCCGAGGGGCATGCCTTCGTAGAGCTTCTGGGCCACGAACATCGTCTTCTTGACCGGGAAGCGCAGCAGCCGGAAGCCGTCCTGCTGCAGGGTGCTCGTGATGTATGGCGGGGCGGGGTGTTTGAACTTGGGCTTGACCGTGATCTGGTCGAGGACGAAGGGCGTCCGCCGGCACTCCTCCTCGACGATCTTGGCCTGCTCCCCGCCCGCGACCTTGGCCTTCTTGCCCTCGACCTTGGCCAGCCCTGCCTTGAAGGCCGGCGGGTTCGCGGCCTCGAGGCGAGCGGCGACGAGCCAGTATTCCTCGGGCCGGAAGGCCTTGATCTCCTTTTCCCGGTCGACGATGAGCCGCAGGGCCACGGACTGGACCCGGCCGGCCGAAAGGCCGCGGGCGATCTTCTTCCACAGCAGCGGGCTGATCTGGTACCCGACCAGGCGGTCGAGGATGCGGCGCGTCTGCTGGGCCTCGAGCAGGTTCATGTCGATCTGGCCGAGGTGCTCGAAGGCCGTCCGCACGCCCTCCTCGGTGATCTCGTTGAAGGCGGCCCGGAAGATGTGCGGGTTGGCGTCCCCCAGGAGCTGACTCAGGTGCCAGGAGATGGCCTCGCCCTCGCGGTCGGGGTCGGCGGCCAGGATGACCCGCTCGCTCTCCTTGGCCGCCTTCTTCAGCTCGGCCACGGTCCTCTTCTTCTCGGGGATGACCTCGTAGGTCGGCCGGAAGCCGGCCGCGACGTCGACGCCCATCTTCTTCTGCGGCAGGTCGCGGACGTGGCCCATCGAGGCCTTGACGAGGTAGTCCTTGCCGAGATAGTGGTTGACCGTCTTGGCCTTGGCCGGCGATTCGACGATGACGAGTGACTTCGCCACTTACAATCTCCTCTGAAACTCTTTCCCGGGATGCTGGATGACGGCCCCCTTCAACTCGAGGCCGAGCAGGAGGGCCAGCAGGCTGGAGACCGATCCTCCGGTCCGTTCGGCCAGCTCGTCGATGGGCACGGCCGCGTCGACGGGCAGCGCCTCCAGCAGCCGGCTCTCGTCCCGGCTCAGAGAAGCGCCGCTATTCTCCTCTTTCTCTTTCCGCCGCGCAAGGATATTCTCGCCCCACGGCGAGGGCAGGGCCTCGGCCACGTCTTCCCAGGAGGCGACGGGCCTGGCCCCGTCCCGGATGAGGCCGTTCGGTCCGGCGCTCAGCTCCGAGGTCACGTTGCCCGGGACGGCCATGACCTCGCGGTCCTGCGCGAGGGCCAGCTTGGCCGTGATCAGCGAGCCGCTCTTGGCCGCCGCCTCGACGACGACGAGGCCGATCGAGAGTCCGCTGATGATGCGGTTCCGGACCGGGAAGTGGTCGGCGAGCGGCGGCGTGCCGAGGGCGTACTCGGTCACGACGGCGCCGCGGGCCGCGATCTCGCGGTGCAGGCCGCGGTTCTCCCACGGGTACGGCACGTCCAATCCCGAACCCAGCACGGCGACGGTCCTTCCTTTCTTGAGAGCCCCCCGATGAGCGCAAGCGTCGATGCCGGCGGCCAACCCGCTGGCGATGACGCACCCGCGGCCGGCCAGGTCGCCGGCCAGCTTCTCGGCCACGGCCCGCCCGTAAGGGGTGGGCCGCCGGGCCCCGACGACCGCCACCGCGGGATTCCCCAGAGCCTCCGGGTCGCCCTCGCAAAAGAGGGCGAACGGAGGATCGAAGATCTCTCGCAGGTATCCCGGATAATCCGGGCTCGCTAAGGTCAAGAGAGTATACGCCTTCCGGCCGATTTTTTCCAATTCCCGCCGGGCCAGGTCGAGGGCCCGGCCCGAGACGAGGGGCTCGACGGCGGCAGGCTCGAGGCGCAGCCCCTCGAAGTCCGCGGGGGCGGCGCGGAAGACGTCCGTCACCGTCCGGAAGCGGGCCAGGATGCGCCGGGTGGCCGCGCTCGGCCCATAAAAGAGGAGACTCAGGGCCAGCCAGCAGAGGTCGAGGTCATCCATGGGGGCTCCGTAAGAGATGACGAACGCAGGGGCGCAAAAATCCCGATTTCCGCTCACTGTGCTCGCTGCGGTCGGCTAGCGGCCGAAGAGGACGGAGGAGCCGGTATAGAAGGTTCCGGCCACGGCCCCGGTCATGAGACAGGCCAGGGTGGCGGCGAGGAGGGCCCGGAAGCCGATCCGCGAGAGGTCCTTGACCCGCGTCGGGACGAGGGCGGCCGTGCCGCCGATGAAGATGGCCAGCGAGGCGACGTGGGCGAAGCCGCACAGGGCGTAGGAGGCGATGATGGCCGAGCGCGGGTCGCGCAGGGCCCCGCCGGCCATGAGCTCGGCCAGCCGGCGGAACGAGAAGACCTCGGTCAGGATGGTCCGGTCGCCGAGCAGCTGGGCGACCGGCATCGCGTCCGAGGGCGGAACGCCCATGACCACGGTCAGCGGATAGAAGAGATAGCCGAGCAGGGCCTCGATCGACCATTTGAAATGCCAGCCGAAGAGGCCGTTGACCTGGCTCCCGATCCAGCCGAGCCCCAGGTTGATCAGGGCCAGCAGGCCGAGAAAGGCGATGAGCAGGGTGACGATGCCGCCCAGGAGCTTCAGCCCGTCCCACGCGCCGTTGATGACGGCCATGATCAGGTTGTCCTCACGCTCGTAATGGGGCTTGACGTCGAGGCCGAGCGTCAGGGGCCGTCCCGTCTCGGGCATGACGAGCTTGGCCATGACGACGCAGGCCGGGGCCGAGATGAACGAGGCCGAGACGAGGTGCCCGGCGATCATCGGGATCTCCTGCCTGAGCATCAGCACGTACATGGCCAGGACGGTCGAGGCGATGGTCCCCATGCCGGCCGTGATGATCGTGCCGAGCTCGGAGACGGTCATGTCCTTGAGGTGGGGCCGGACGACGAGGGCCGATTCGACGCCGACGAAGATGTTGGCCGAGACGGAGAGCGACTCGGCGCCGCTGATGCGCATCGTCCGGGTGAAGATCCGGGCGAAGAGGCGGACGAAGAAGGGCATGACGCCGAGAAAATAGAGCGCCCCGAGCAGGGCGGCGAAGAAGATGATCGTCGGCAGGCCCTGGAAGGCGAGGAAGTAGCCGAGCGAGGTCTCACCGGCCGCGTTCACCGTCCCCGGAGGCAGGGCCAGCCGGCCGAAAACGAACTCGACCCCGGCCGTGGCCGTGCCCAGGACGGCCGTGACGGCGTCGTTGGCCCAGAGGAAGACCTTGGCCCCGACGGGAACGACGAAGATGAAAAAGGCCACCAGGAGCTGGAGGCCGACGCCCCAAACGAGGACCCGGGCGTTGACGACCTTGCGGTCGGTCGAGAAGAGCCAGGCCACGGCGGCCAGCACGAAGATGCCGGCGAAGCTGACCAGATTCCAGACCGTCATGTCAATCCTCGAGCCGGAAGATCTTGTGGGACGAGGCGGCGCCGCGGACGAGGGTCAGGCGCGACGGGGGGACGCCCAGGTGACGGGCCAGCCGCTCGGCGATCTCGGCGTTGGCCCGGCCCCTGTCCGGGGCGGCCAGGACCCGGACCTTGAAGCGGTCGGGGGCGATCTCTTCGACGCCGGGGGCCTTCGCGCGCGGCTGGGCCTTGACCGTGAGGATGCGGGCCATGCCCTCCTAATCCTTGTCGACGAGGACCGACTTGTACCGTTCGAAGAGGTCCTTGAGCTCCTTGCGGGAGATGACGTAGCGGCTGACGTAGATCGACATCGTCGAGCGGACCGGGTCGTTGGACTTGAGGAGGACGTAATCGCGGGCGATGCCGGTCTTGGCCTGGGCGGGGAAGCGCAGCTCGACCTCGCGCGATTCGCCGCTGGGGATAAAGAGGGGCTTGGTCAGGAGCTTGCCGCCGACGAAGAACTGGACGCTCTCGTGGGCCATCTCGACCTTGAGCTCGCGCGGGCCGGCGCTCTTGATGACGATCTTGGCCGTGGGGGCCTCCCCTTCGAGGACGAGCCCCATGTCGACGTTGTAGGGGTCGACGTCGATGCGGGCCGAGGGCGGGACCTGGATGTCGGCGGCCAGGCTGAGCTCGCGCCGGGGGTTCTCGGCGTCGTTCGAGACGAGGTAGAGGTAGCGGGCCAGGCGTCCCGAGTAGCCGCGGGTATCGAAGGTCGCCTTGATCTTCCCCTCCTTGCCCGGGGCGATCGTCTTCTCGGAGACGAGGGCCGCCGTGCAGCCGCAGGTCGTCTCGACCTTCTCGACGACGAGCGGCGCCCCGCCCTCGTTCTTGAAGACGAACTCGTGGCTGACGACCTCGCCCTGCTTGACCTTGCCGAAGTCGTGGCTCGTCTCCTTGAACACGGCCCGCGGCTTCGCGGCCTGGGCCCCGGCGGAGGCGGCGAGAAAGGCGGCCGCGGCGGCGATGACGGCGGCCCGGCGCCAAGGGGTTCGATGGCTCATCGGTGTCTCCTCCGGTCTCAAGGATACTCCACTGCCGCCCGGTCCGGCAAGGTCATTCGACGGTGACGCTCTTGGCCAGGTTGCGCGGCTGGTCCACGTCGAAACCCTTGGCCGAGGCGGCGTAATAGGCGAAGAGCTGGAGCGGCAGGACGGTCAGGAACGGCGTGAACAGCTGGTGGGTCTCCGGGATCGGGAAGACCTCCTCGGCGGCGGCCCGGGCCTTCTCATCGCCCTCGAAGGCCACGGCCAGGATCCGCCCGCTGCGGGCCTGGACCTCGGCGATGTTGGACAGCATCTTCTCGTAGACGCGGTCGCGCGGCACGACGGCGAGGGTGGTCATGCCCTCGTCGATGAGGGCGATCGGCCCGTGCTTCATCTCCCCGCCCGCGTAGCCTTCGGCGTGGGTGTAGGAGATCTCCTTGAGCTTCAGAGCCCCTTCGAGGGCGATGGGGAAATTGATCCAGCGGCCGAGGAAGAGGTAGTGCTCGCAGGCGATGAAGCGCCGGGCGGCCCGCTCGATCGCCGCCGCCCCCCCCAGGACGCGGTCCATCTTGTGGGGCACGCGCTGGAGCTCCTGGACCAGGGCCAGGCTCTCCTCCGCGCCGAGCGCCCCCCGGGCCTGGGCGAAGGCCAGGGCGAAGAGGGACAGGGCCGCCATCTGGCCGACGAAGGTCTTGGTCGCGGCGACGCCGATCTCGGGCCCGGCGTGGAGGTCGAGGACGCCGTCGGCGGCGCGGGCCATCGACGAGGTCGGGGCGTTGGTGACGGCCAGGACGGCTCGGGCCTTCTCGCGGGCCAGGCGGAGGGCGGCCAGGGTGTCGGCCGTCTCGCCCGATTGGGAGATGCCGAGGACGAGGGTCCCGCGGTCCATGACGAAGTCGCGGGAGCGGAGCTCGGAAGCGTACTCGACTTCGACGGGGACGTGGGCCAGCGACTCGAGGAGGTATTTCCCGACCAGGCCGGCGTGGTAGGACGTGCCGCAGGCGATGAGGACGACGCGCGAGACCTCGCCGAAGGTCCGGGGATCGAGGCCGGTGTCGTCGAGGAAGACGCGGCCGGACTCGAGCGAGACCCGGCTCTTCAGCGTGTCCCGGACGACGTCGGCCTGCTCGAAGATCTCCTTGGCCATGAAATGGTCGAAGCCGCGCTTCTCGATCATGGCCGGCTCCCAGTCGAGCGTCTCGACCGTCTTCTCGACCGGCGCGCCGGCGAAAGTGGCGAAGCGGGCCCCGGACGGCGTCAGCACGGCGATCTCGCCGTCTTCCATGTGGGCCACGCGGCGGGTGTGGGCGAGGAGCGGCGTGATATCGGAGGAGAGGAAGGTCTCGCCGTCACCCAGCCCGACCACGGCCGGCGGCCCGTTCCGGGCGGCGACGATCCGGCCGGGATCGCGTGACGAGACGCAGGCCACGGCGAAGGCGCCTTCGAGCTCGCCGACGGCGGCCCGGAGGGCCTCCTCGAGCGAGCCGCGGAAATGCTTCTCGACGAGATGGACGATGACCTCGGTGTCCGTCTCGGTGCGGAAGACGTGGCCCTCCGCCTTGAGCCGCTCCTTGAGCGCCCAGTAGTTCTCGACGATGCCGTTGTGGACGAGGGCGATCGTGCCGGTGCAATCGGTGTGCGGGTGGGCGTTGTCCTCGCTCGGCCGGCCGTGGGTGGCCCAGCGGGTGTGGCCGATGCCGCAGGATCCGGCGATCGGATGCCGCCGGACCTCTTCGGCCAGGTCGCGGATCTTGCCCTTGACCCGCCGGCGGCCGATGCCCTCGCCGTCGATGACGGCGATGCCCGCCGAGTCGTAGCCCCGGTATTCGAGCCGCCGCAGGCCTTCGATGAGGTCGGGCACGGTGTCCCGCGCGCCGGCGCAGCCGATGATGCCGCACATGGCCGTCTCCTTCCTATCCTAGGCCGGGGGCGTCGCGTCCTCGGCCGCGGCGCCGCCGTCGATCTCCGTCGGGGGACCGGCGAGGCCGATGAGGGGCAGGTACGCGGCCCCTTCGCCCTGCGGATTCAGCGACCGGAGGATGCGCATGTCCGGCTTCTGGGCCAGGTCGATCGTCTCCCGGCCGCCCCCCGGGGCCAGGATCTCCACCGTGGGCCGGTCCGGGTCGAGCTCGCTCACGGCCCGCACGACGCCGACGCGCTCGTCGTTCAGGGCGACCAGCGTCCCGATCGGCCAGACGCCCATGAACTCGAAGAACTTGTCCAGGAGCTGGGGGTCGAAGATCCGGCCCCGCTCGAGCCTCATCAGCTCGTGGATCTTCTCGGGCGGGTAATCCTTCTTATAGGACCGCTTGAGGGCCAGGGCGTCATAGACGTCGCAGATCGAGACCATCATCGAGGCCGGATGGGGCTTGCGGGCGTAGGGCGACTTGGGATAGCCCGTCATGTCGTAGCGCAGGTGATGCTCGTAGCAGACGACGATCGGCAGGATGCCCAGGGCGTCCTTGTAGCCCTCCAGGATGCGGGCCCCGAGGAGGGGATGGTTGCGCACCTGGAGGAACTCGCCCTCGGACAGCCGGCTCTCCTTGGCGATGACCTTGAGGGAGATGTAGAGCTTGCCGATGTCGTGGTAGAGGGCGGCGATGCCGAGATCGAGGACGTCGTCCTTGCTGAACTGGAGCTTGGAGGCGAAGAACATGGAGAGCAGGGTGACGTTGAGGAGATGGACGAAGGTGACCAGGTCCCGCCGCTTGACCGAGACGAGGTTGAGGAGCTCCTGGTGCCGGCCGACGAAGTCCTCCATGATGCCCAGGATGTTGAAGCGCAGGTCGAGGTAGTCGACCTCCTCCTTCTCCAGGACGACGTTGAGCGCGTTCGAGACCGACCGGACCGAGCCCTCGTACCGGGCCCGGGTCTCCTCCGCCTCCGCGGCGATGCCCTCGGCCTTGACCATGGTCCGGAGCTTGCCGGCCCGGATGTTCTGGATGCCGTGGAGGCTGAAGTACTCCTGCTCGCTGATCTTCTCCTGGCGCTTGACCCGCGTCAGGAAGATGATGAACTCGCGCAGCTCTTCGAAGCGCAGGCCCTGCTGGAAGATGATGCGCTCGACGCCGTTCTTCTCCAGGAAGTCGATGAGCAGGCCGAGCTTGCCCCGGAGGTTGAAGAAGATCTCGTCCTCCCAGGCCGCCTCCCCGCCGATGATGCCGAGGACGAGCTCCTTGCGGTCCTCGAGGATCTCCTGGACGAGGCCGTAGAGGCGGTTGAGGTACTCCTTGAACTTGGGGTGGTCGCCGGTGTAGATCTTGCCCGCCTGGATGGCGTTCATCAGGTAGATGAAGCAGATCTTGATCTTATCCCGCATGGAAGGTGTCCAGCCCCCATTTGGCGAGCAGGGCCTCGGCCGCCTGCCGCACCTTGCGGTTCCAGAAGTCCTTCCGCTCGGCGAGGAGGGCGACGTACAGGGCGGCCTCGCGCAGGCCGTAGCGGTCGACGATACGGATGTTGCGCAGGAGGGTCTTGTTGCGGAGGCCGTAGGGCGAGACGATCCCGAAGAGCTTGGTGAAGGCGACGTGCTTCGTCCGCTCCTGGCGCATGAGCAGGATCAGAGCCTCGGCCTGGATGAGCTCGCTCTTCCGGTCGAGGATGGGGAAGAGGAAGGCCTCGTCGTATTCCTTGAGGTTCTGCATGGCCTGCAGGGCCTTGACCTTGACCCCCGCGTCGGCCACGGTGAAGATCCTTTTCAGGGTCTCGAGGGACCGCGGCGTGTCGATGGGCCTCAGCGCCTCGGCGATCCGGCCGAGGAGATCGCTGTCTGACGCCCTCCTCTTGAGGGCCCTCTCGAAGGCCTCCTCCTCGTCCGGGAAGAACCGGAAGCAGGCCCGCAGGAGCGACGGCGAGACGATGCGGTCCTTGAACACCGTGGCGGCGTAAGCCTCCCACTCATGAAGGCTCCGGCCGAGCCGGTCGATGAAGACATCGAGCTCGGGCCGGCTCTCGCCCTTGAGCAGGCAGCCTTCGACGTGCTCGGCAACGGCCCGGAGGGCCGCGCCCACGGCCGGCTCGGCGGCGAGGTCCGAGGCCCGGGACTCCAGCACCTCGAGGTAGGCGAGCAGGAACTCGAAATCGTTCTCCTGGACGATCCGCTCCCACTCCTCCCCGACCCGCCCGACAAGGGTCAGGGCCTGGTCCCGCTGGGCCTCCTGGGAGAGGAGCACCAGGAGCAGAAAGCGGTAGTTCCGCTGGAGGCGCGGGTGGTCCAGGGCCAGCTTCTGGTCGAAGGAGATCTCGTTGAGCAGGTTGGACAGGGTCTGGCGGTAGATCTCAGAATGGAGCGACGAGGACATGCCCGACATCAGGATGCGGAGCTTCGACTCGGTCTCGGAGCGGCGGTTCTGGGGGTTTTCGGTGTGGAAGAGGGCATGGAGCGAGGTTGCGATCTTCTTGTGGCGCTCCTTGTCGATGATGCGGGAGAAGATGCTGAAGCTCAGCGAGTCGAACTTCTCGTTGCCGATGATCTCCTCCCAAAGGGTCGAGGCCAGGTCCTCCTCGCTCAGGTCGGAGATGAGGAGCTTGAGGTTCTCGAACTTCGACTCGGTCGGCGTCTTGCGGGCCGAGACGATCGTCTTCAGCAGCTGCTTGGAGGCGACGCGGTGCTTCTCCTCGGAGGTCGTCTTGAGGTAGCTGAAGAACTTGGCGAAGTTCTTGTGCAGCTCCTCGTTCTGGATGAGGTCCTCGGTGTTGAACTTGCCGACGACCTTGCCGAACGAGCCGGCCAGCTCTTCGAGCTTGCCCTGGTCGTCCTCCTCGACGGCCTCCATGAGCAGGTAAGGCCAGATGTCCTTGATCTCCTCGCCCTCGCCCTGGAGGAGGACCGAATAGTCCAGGGTGTCGACGGCGATGTGGCTGATCGTCTCGCGCTTGATGATGGCCTGGGCCCCGCCCTCCTTGATGAACATCTTGACCGGCAGCATGATCTTGGAGGCGAAGCGCATGAACTCGTCGTGGCCGAGGCCCGGCCGGATCTCGAGCCTCTTGATCTTGCGGAAGTGGAAGAGCTGGGCCAGGTCCATGTACGTCCGCTCGCCCTCCCAGAAGCGGCCGTCGATGAGAAGGGCGTGGGGCGAGAAGCCGATGGTCAGGGGGTTGACCCAGACGAACAGGGCCTCGAGCTTGGCCAGGAGATCGTTGACGCTGCTCTTGAAGGCGGGATGGTCGGCATTGTACATCGAGGCCATCTTGAAGGCGACGCGCATGGCCCGGGCCATGGAGCGGATGAGCTCGTCCTTGGCGGACGGGACCGGCGCGGGCGAAGCCCCGGGCGCGGACGGATCGGGCCGCTCCTGCGCCGCCGCGCCTCCGTCAAGAGACATGATGCACCTCGGGGTCCGAGAACCCGGTGCCATTATCCTCTTCCGAGGCGAAATTTCAATGCTCTCAGAGGAGGATTCAAGGGGGTGAAACGGCCTTCCCCCCCCGCCACCGCCGGCCCCTTGAGAGCCGCCGGCTCCTGTGCTATACTGCCCCGAAAATGGAAGGGAGACCGACCTCATTCGCAGAGCAGCGCTGGCCCTCGCGGACGGGACCGTCCTCGAGGGCGTAGGATTCGGCGCAAGCGCCGATGCCGGGGGGGAAGTCGTTTTCAATACCGGGATCGTCGGCTACCCGGAGAGCATCACCGACCCGTCCTACCGCGGCCAGATCCTCTGCCAGACCTACCCGCTCATCGGCAATTACGGCGTCGACCCCTCCCGGTTCGAGTCGGAACGGCCGCAGATCGCGGGCTATATCGTTTCCGAGCTCTGCGCCCGGCCCTCGCACGCCACGTCCCGGAAGCCCCTCGACGACTGGCTGCGCGAGAGCGGGGTCCCCGGGATCGCCGGCGTCGACACGCGGGCGCTGACGAAGAAGCTCCGCGTCCATGGGGTCATGACCGGCCTCCTCGCCGCCGGCGACGGGCCCCGCGGCCCGGCCCGCCTGCGCCGCGAGGCCCGCGAGGTCCCCGACCCGAACGCCCGCGACCTCGTGGCCGAGGTCACGACGCCGGAGATCCGCATCTACAATCCTCAGGCGCCGAGAACCGTCGTCCTCATCGACTGCGGCGTCAAGATGGGCATCATCCGCGCCCTCGTCCGCCGCGGCGTCTCGGTCGTCCGCGTCCCGGCCGATTCGGGCGCCGAGCGCATCCTGTCCTTCGCCCCGAAGGGCGTCGTCATCTCCAACGGGCCGGGGGACCCCGAGCGGGCGGAGGCCGCGGTCGCGGCCGTGCGGCGCCTCCTCGGTGCCGGCCTGCCCCTCTTCGGCATCTGCCTCGGCAACCAGGTCCTGGCCCTCGCGGCGGGCGGGCGGACCTACAAGCTCAAGTTCGGCCACCGCGGCCAGAACCAGCCCTGCCTCGAAGAGGGCACCCGCCGCTGCTACATCACCAGCCAGAACCATGGCTACGCCGTCGACGCCGCGAGCCTGCCCCGGGGCTGGCGGACTTGGTTCCGCAACGCGAACGACGGCTCGAACGAGGGCATCCGTCAGGCCCGCCGGCCGGTTTTCGGCGTCCAGTTCCACCCGGAGGCCTGCCCCGGCCCGACGGACACGGAATTCCTCTTCGACGAGTTCCTCGAGGCGGCCCGATGAGGACGCCGAAGAGGATCCTCCTGCTCGGCAGCGGCGCCCTCAAGATCGGCGAGGCCGGCGAGTTCGACTACTCCGGAAGCCAGGCCATCAAGGCCCTCAAAGAGGAGGGCCGCGAGATCGTCCTGGTCAATCCCAACATCGCCACGATCCAGACCTCCGAGGGCATGGCCGACCGGGTCTATTTCCTGCCCGTGACGCCGTACTTCGTCCGGCGGATCATCGAGCGGGAAAAGCCCGACGGCCTCCTGCTCTCCTTCGGCGGCCAAACGGCCCTCAACTGCGGGCTCGCCTTGTGGAAGAGCGGCGCCCTGGCCGAGAACCGGGTGCCCGTGCTGGGGACGCCCATCGAGGCGGTCGAGACGACGGAGGACCGCCGGCTCTTCAACCTGGCCCTGGCCCGCATCGGCCTCAAGACGCCGCGGGGCCTGGCCGTGCGGACGGTCGAGGCCGGACTTCGCGCCGCCGCGGCCATCGGCTATCCCGTCATGGCCCGCGTCGCCTTCGCCCTCGGCGGCAAGGGCAGCGGCATCGCCTACACGCCGCGGGAGCTGCGCGAGACCCTGGGCCGGGCCTTCACCGCCGCGCCGCAGATCCTCGTCGAGGAGTACCTCGACGGCTGGAAGGAGATCGAGTACGAGGTCGTCCGCGACCGCGCCGACAACTGCGTCACCGTCTGCAACATGGAGAACTTCGATCCCATGGGCATCCACACCGGGGAGAGCATCGTCATCGCCCCGTCGCAGACGCTGACGAACGAGGAGTACCATCGCCTGCGGGCCATCGCCATCCGGGCCGTCAGGCACCTCGGCATCGTCGGCGAGTGCAACATCCAGTACGCCCTCAACCCCCGGGACGGCGACTACCGGATCATCGAGGTCAACGCCCGGCTGTCCCGCAGCTCGGCCCTGGCCAGCAAGGCCACGGGCTATCCCCTGGCCTTCGTCGCGGCCAAGCTGGCCCTCGGGCACACGCTGCCGGACCTGCCCAACTCGATCACCCGGGTGACCTCGGCCTGCTTCGAGCCGGCCCTCGACTACCTCGTCGTCAAGATCCCCCGCTGGGACCTGAAGAAGTTCGGCCGCGTCTCGAAGAAGATCGGCTCGGAGATGAAGTCGGTTGGCGAGGTCATGGCCGTCGGCCGGTCCTTCGAGGAGGCCATCCAGAAAGCCGCCCGGATGCTCCAGGTCGGAGTCTACGGCCTGGTGGCCAACGAGAACTACTCGTTCCGGAGCCTGGAAAAGGAGCTCCGCCACCCGACCGACGAGCGCCTTTTCGGGATCGCGGAGGCCTTGAAGAAGGGGATGACCGTCGATCGCATCCACGCCCTGACCCGGATCGACCGCTGGTTCCTGCACAAGATCAAGTCGGTCGTCGACTGCGAGGCCCGGCTGCGCGGCCGCCGGCTGGCCTCGCTCGGCCCCGACCTCCTCCGCGAGGCCAAAGAGAAGGGTTTCTCGGACAAGCAGATCGCGCTCCTCTCGGGCTCCTCGGAGCTCCGGGTCCGGGCCCGCCGCAAGCAGCTCGGCCTCCTCCCGGCCGTGAAGCAGATCGACACCCTGGCCGCCGAGTACCCGGCCCAGACGAACTACCTCTATGTGACCTACAACGGCCGCGAGCACGACGTCGCCTTCCGCAACGGCGGCGGCCGTCCGGGCAAGGTCATGGTCCTCGGCTCGGGGTCGTACAGCATCGGCTCGTCGGTCGAGTTCGACTGGTGCTGCGTCAACGCCGCCCTGGCCCTCAAGAAGCTGGGCTACGCGACGATCATGGTCAACTACAACCCCGAGACGGTCTCGACGGACTACGACATCTGCGACCGGCTCTACTTCGACGAGCTCAGCTTCGAGCGGGTCCTCGACATCTACGAGAAGGAGCGGCCGCTCGGGGTCCTGCTGTCCATGGGCGGCCAGATCCCCAACAACATCGCCCTCCGCTGCCACAAGGCCGGCGTACGCGTCCTGGGCACCCCGCCCCCGGCCATCGACCGGGCCGAGGACCGGACCAAGTTCTCCCATCTCCTCGACGGGCTGGGCATCGACCAGCCCGAGTGGCGCGAGCTCCGCAGCGTCGGCGAGGCCCGGCGGTTCGCGCGGACGATCGGCTACCCCGTCCTCATCCGTCCGTCCTACGTCCTGAGCGGGGCGGCCATGAGCGTCGTCTTCAACGAGGACTATCTCGACCGCTACCTGCAGAAGGCCTCCCGGGTCTCGCCGGAATATCCCGTCGTCATCTCCCGGTTCATCCTGAACGCCAAGGAGATCGAGCTCGACGCCGTGGCCGACCGCGGCGAGGTCATCGCCTCGGCCATCGTCGAGCACGTCGAGAACGCCGGCGTCCACTCCGGCGACGCGACCATGGTCCTGCCGCCGCAAAAGCTCTACATCGAGACCATCCGCCGCATCCGCGAGATCGGGCGCGAGATCGCCCGGGCCCTGGAGATCACCGGGCCGTTCAACATCCAGTTCATCGCCAAGGACAACGCCATCAAGGTCATCGAGTGCAACCTCCGGGCCTCGCGCTCGTTCCCCTTCGTGAGCAAGGTGGCCCGGACGAACTTCGTCGAGCTGGCCGTGGCCGCGATCATGGGCCGCGGCGGGGCCCTGCGGAAGACGACGCTGGACTTGAATTATGTGGGGGTCAAGGCGCCCCAGTTCTCCTTCTCCCGGCTCAAGGGCGCCGACCCGGTGACCGGGGTCGAGATGGCCTCGACGGGCGAGGTGGCCTGCCTCGGCGAGGACGTCCACGAGGCCTATCTCAAGGCCATCCTGGCCACAGGGTTCAGCCTGCCGAAGAAGACCGTCCTCCTCTCGGTCGGCGGAGAGGACTCCAAGGGCCGCTTCCTCGGCGCCGCCCAGACCCTGGCCGGGCTGGGCTACCGGATCTTCGCCACCGACAAGACCTCGGCCTTCCTCAAGGCGAACGGCGTCGGCAACACCCGCCTGTACAAGGTCCACGAGCGCCGCGGCCCGAACATCCGCGACTT